>Ga0209498_1002469_pt1 | contig 11130 bp, 7 predicted proteins | sample WalLakDeSediment_FD_184131 | JGI IMG/M metagenome (GOLD analysis project Ga0209498, IMG submission 184131) | Lake sediment microbial communities from Walker lake, Nevada to study Microbial Dark Matter (Phase II) - Walker Lake 11/02/13 Deep... | ecosystem: Environmental > Aquatic > Freshwater >...
TCTCAACTAATGCCATCGATGACCTCCTTCTCCTTCCTTATGTACTTACATTTTATCTCATTCAAGGAGACCATCATATCTGTTTTCTGTTTAAAATCAGCTTTCTACTCACTTTTGCAAGTGGCTCTCTTGTTAATAAATAAGAGAGTCTGTCTCTGCCCGCCTCTTCTATTTGCTGTCTAAAGGCGGGGAACTTCGGTAGTGTAACATTAAGAAAGCAGACCTGACTCCTGCCCCATAATTCAGGTTTACTATATTTGCGGTAAGAGTTTCCATCTTTATCAACTTGGGCAGAGGTCCGTAGCTAATTCTTTCACAATGCGTGGATGGAAAAAAACAAGTCTTAGGGCCTGAATTCAGTGGATTATAACCTCGATAGGGGTTGATTCACTTTTTCAGCGTTAATCCACATGTGTGGTATTACACCAGTTATGATTTTTAACATTACTCCAGTTACTATTTACTATCGAAAACAGTACCTATGGGGAATTTTCAATGCGGGTATTGTCAGGTTAAACTACGTATAAGTTGTATTGTTGAACTCGACTTCTATCGTGAAGTAAGTTCAGCCTGGTGATCAACAAAGGCAGGAACGGCCTGATACGGTCAGCAAAACGAGGATTATAAAAAGTTTGGAATGCCATTGTTTTTGGTTATTAGAGCAGGAACGTTAAAAGAAATTTTAATAACTGAAGTTGTGAAAGAACAGCGAGGGATTTTGGGGAAATTTATCGACTAATATTTTCGAACTGCTTTGGCTGGTTTAAACTCTGATTTACTTCGGGTTCGATTCCGAACGAAATGGTAAATTTGACTACGAATAAATCGACATCATCCACTAACAAACCGAAATAAATACAAATAGAACAGGAGGGCTGGAATGAAAATTGGAGTTATGGGGTACGGCGTGATTGGCTCGGCGACAGCGGAGGTTATGCGGCGCCTGGGTCATGAAGTTATTGTAAGTGACGCAGATGCTGCCAGAATGGGGGCAGCACAGCTTGAGGATTACAAACCTCTAGGCCCTGATACCAGCGCTGACATCATTTTTATATGCGTGCCTGAGAAAAATGTTAGCGATGCGCTGGAATCCGCTCCGGATGTAGATATTATTGTTGTGCGATCCAGTGTGCCTCCGGGAACTACTGACCGCCTTTCAAAGCAGATGGGACGTACTCTGGTGCATATGCCGGAATTTCTGAAAGAGGCGACAGCAATCTGGGACAGTATGAACCCCCCATTTGTTCTGATAGGTTGCCATGACCGGCAGGTAGGGCAGCGCTTAGCTCAGTTATTTGCCCCACTGTTAGTACCAGTCAGGCTGGTTACCCCGGTGGTATCGGAAACAGTTAAACTGGTGCTCAACGCCTATCTTCACACTCTTATATCTTTCTGGAACGAGGTTCACCTGATTAGCGAAAAAATTGGTGTTCCTTCACACATAATCGGCAAATTATGCAGTCAGGATCCTCGAGTCTCTGCCTATGGAGCGAGCATGCATGGTAAGCCCGCCGGCGGGCGTTGTCTCCCCAAGGACCTGGCTCAACTTATAAACCTGGCGAGGAGTAAGGGATATGTCCCGGAGTTGTTGGAGGCTGTCCACATCCTTAATGATAAGGTCTCCGTGGATGGAAACAACGGCCATAAGACAGTTAAAAAGCAAGGGATATTCGAATTGCCACTCGTGGTCAACTAGCTAATTAATTAAGCAAGTGAAGTTCAATTATACAACTTTACTGAAATGAGCGATTTTCTGAGCTACAATAATCTAGATGCTCCAAATGAGAAGATTCTGATGGAGGCAGTTCCTCGATATAATCCTATTTTCGCCAATACAGGCCCTCATAGGTTACGTGTTGCCCTCTACTCCCATGATACTATGGGTCTGGGACATATAAGACGTAACCTGGCAATTGCAGAAGCCCTGGTATCCTGTCAACTGCGACCGATTATACTTCTGCTCAGCGGAGTCCGCGAAATCTGTGCCTTCAATTTGCCAGCGTGTGTAGATAGCATCGTTCTTCCTGCATTATATAAGAATGGTGATGGCTCTTATCGCTCCCGGTATCTTGATGTCACGCTTAATGAACTACGGCTTATGAGAGAGACAATTATCACTGCTGCGCTTGAGACGTTTGTTCCGGATGTTTTAATCGTGGATAAGGAGCCCACCGGGGCCATCGGGGAACTCCGCAAGCCACTTGAGGCCCTGCGCTTACATGGCCATACCCGCTGTGTACTGGGTCTGCGTGATGTGCTTGATGAGCCGTTAGCCGTGCAAAAAGATTGGAGTCTGCACAACAAGCACGAGGTTATTCGCAGATATTATGATGCTGTATGGGTCTACGGAGATGCATCAGTCTATAACCTGGTTCAGGAATATCGTCTCCCTCACGATGTTGCCGCCATGACTTGCTACACGGGCTACCTGGGACGTTTCCAGTCTGACGCAATAGAGAAAAGGGAGGAAAACTTTCTGAAGTCTGTGGGGCTGAAGTTAGAGAGACTGGTCATATGTACGGTTGGAGGCGGACAGGATGGAGAGAGATTAGCTGAAGCGTTCATGGAAATAGATTTACCCCCGGATACCTGCGGATTACTGATGACTGGACCTTATATGAGCAGTGATACCCGGCAGCGATTACATACACGCATATCTACTCGGCCCAGTTTTAGATTAATAGATTTTGCTCCCCGGCCAATATCGCTTCTCCAGCAAGCCGATTGCATTATCACAATGGGCGGTTACAACACGATTTGCGAGGCGCTTTCACTCGGTAAACGACTGCTTGTTGTACCGAGAGTCAGTCCCAGGCGAGAGCAGTTAATTCGTGCAGAACGAATGCAGGAGCTTGGTTTGCTTGACATGCTTCACCCTGACGCAGTGACACCTGAAGCACTAAATGGCTGGCTGCGTAAGAGAGCGAACCATTGCTCGCCAGTGGGAAAAGGGATCGACCTGAATGGGATGAAGCGACTGCCGGGACTGCTGGCAGAATTGCTTAACGCGCCTTCAAAACTGGCGATTGATAATTCGACGAGGAGGCGAGAACGTGTGGGGTAATGATGAGTTGACTCGAGTTGGCTACATCCTTAAACGTTATCCACGCTACTCCGAGACATTTATTGTTAATGAGATAATATCACATGAACAATCCGGTCTCAATCTAGATATCTATTCTCTGAGGTACCCGGAAGACCAGCATTTTCAGGATATAATCGCCCTGGTTAAGGCACCTGTTCATTATGTTGCATCCGACGGGGGGCGATCCAATAGTTTCTGGAGTATGGTTAAAACATGCAAGGAATCATTGCCTCACTTCTGGACGTCTCTTGAGCTTTTAGATGATGAAGATGGTCGCGATGTCTACCAGGCTATGGTTATTGCACTGGAAGCTACCAGGAAAGGAACTCAGCACCTGCATGCACATTTCGCAAGCAAAGCAGCGACAGTTGCCCGCCTTGCATCGCGTTTTGCGGGAATATCATACACACTTACGGCTCATGCCAAAGACATTTTTCAGCAAGACATATCTTTTAAAGAAGTACGGGCAAATCTTGATGATGCATCAACTGTCATTACGGTCAGCGATTTCAACGTGGATTACATACATAAGACCTATGAAATTGATAGAAGAAAAATTCGGCGTATATACAATGGTCTGAACCTGAACAGATTTACATACAAAACGCCTCAGAACCGCCCGCCAAATATTATCTCTGTAGGGCGGCTCGTAGAGAAGAAGGGCTTTGCGGATTTGATTGAAGCATGCTCGCTACTGGCCCGACGCAATACTAATTTTGACTGCTCAATCATAGGGGCCGGGCCTCTCGAAAACGGACTGCGAGGACAAATAGAAGGATTGGGTATGCAGGGAAAGGTCAGACTCCTCGGGCCGCTTCCCCAGATTGAAGTTATAAATCGCATTCAGCGTGCGGCAGTAATGGCGGCTCCCTGCGTTGTTGCCAGTGATGAGGACAAGGATGGGTTGCCCACCGTTTTGATTGAGGCAATGGCACTGGGAACTCCATGTGTTTCAACAGACGTCACAGGTATACCTGAGATAGTAATTGACGGTGAAACCGGCTTAACAGTACCGCAGCGCGATCCACGTCGCCTGGCCAATGCACTGGAACAGTTACTTATACAAGCTAACTTACGATGCGAACTCAGCCAGAGAGCTCGAAAACTCGTAGAAGAAAAATTTGACATTATTCGTAACAGCGTTGAGGTCAGAGCTGTGTTCCAGGCAGCTTATCGGGCCAGGACGGGAACCCTCGAAGGAGTTCGCTGATGCGCATTGCTTATGTTTGTGCCGACCTGGGCGTACCTGTATTTGGGCAAAAGGGATGCTCAATCCATGCACAGGAGATTATGCGAGCTTTTCGAGGTTACGGCGCTGAACTAAAGCTTTTTACCGTTAATCCGGGAGGCAAGCCGATGCCAGATCTGGATATGGTTTCTATGCATCCTGTTACCATACCATTAAAAGGTACACCGGGTGAGCGTGAGGTTGCGGCTATCAGGGCAAATGCTGATTTCAGAGAGGCACTCGAAAGAGAAGAACCGTATGATTTTGTCTATGAGCGCTATTCTCTCTGGAGCTATTCCGGTATGGAATATGCACGGGCAGCTGAAATACCGGGCCTGCTTGAAGTCAATGCGCCGCTGATAGAAGAGCAGGCAAAACATCGTGTGCTGGTAAATAGGGATGTAGCCGAACAGGTTGCGACAAGGATCTTTGGTACCGCCACAGCACTTCTGGCTGTTTCAAGGGAAGTCGCTGCCTATCTCGAAGGATATGAAGCTGCACGCGGCAAGATTCACGTGATACCCAACGGGGTCAACCCCGGCCGTTTTACGGATGATGTCAAGCCATCCCTTCCCGCTCAACCGGGAGTCTTCACAGTGGGCTTTGTCGGTACTTTGAAACCGTGGCATGGTCTGACTGCGCTCGTTGAGGCATTCGCCATACTTAATGCCCGGTATCCAGAGGTGCGGCTCCTCGTTGTCGGTGACGGTACGGAGAGAGAAAATCTGCTAAAGGAACTGTCCCTCCATGGCTTGCTTGAGGTAGCTCACCTGACCGGGGCAGTACCCCCGGATGAGATGCCCGGGCTCCTGGCATCAATGGATGTCGCTGTTTGCCCCTATCCCCAGCAGGACTTCTATTTCTCTCCTCTAAAGGTTTATGAATATATGGCAGCGGGACTTCCTGTTGTCGTCAGCAGGATTGGGCAGCTGGATGAGCTGATTGAAAACGAGGTGACTGGCCTGGTAATCCCACCCGATGACGTTATGTCACTGGTCGAGGCACTCTCCCGGTTACTTCTTGACTATAATCTTCGCATTCGCCTGGGGCAAGCCGCCCGAAGGGCCATTTTAAGAGATCACACCTGGAGTAACATCGCCCAATGTATTCTGGGTATCGCTGGTATTGAACTGGTCAAACAAAGCCCGCTAACGAGGTAGCTGATCTTATGGCACGACCAGATACGCTGCACAAATCTTTACCTAACCTCTGGCGTACATCGCGCTATTTCTGGCCTCATATGAGGAAATCACGGCTTTTGATGGCTGGCGGGTTCTTGGCATTGATTGCTGAGACTATCTTTCGGTTGTTAGAGCCGTGGCCACTGAAGTTTATCTTCGATTATATTCTGATTTCATCAGTAGGCGGAGGGATAGCTTTTCTGGGCTTTACTGAAAACCTCAGTCAAACGACTTTACTGGCTCTTTCGGCTGCTGCTCTGGTAGTGATTATCGGGTTGAGGGCCGTGGCAGCTTATGCTGCCACTATAAGTTTTGCGCTGGTTGGCAACCGCGTGCTCACCGCGGTACGTAATGATGTTTTTCAGCATTTACAGCGACTGCCGCTCTCATTTCACAGCAAGGCCAGGGGCGGAGATCTGACGCTCCGCGTCGTCGGTGATGTCGGTATACTAAAAGAGGTTGCAGTCACCGCTCTTCTGCCAATGATCGGTAGCCTGTTTATTTTACTTGGCGTAGTGGGGGTAATGTTCTGGCTTAACTGGCAACTGACGCTGGTCTTAATCGCTTTTGTCCCCGTGTACTGGTTGCTCACCACTCGCCTCAGCAAAAGGATACAGCATGTTGCTCGCAAGGTGCGCAAGCAGGAAAGCGAAATGGCAGCCACGGCAGCGGAATCAATGACTGCTATCGCCACTGTCCAGGCGCTTTCGCTTGAGGACAAATTCTCCAAAGCCTTCTCGGTTCAGAACAAACGGAATTTGAAACAGGGTGTCAAAGCTAAACGTCTTGAAGCCAGGCTGGAGCGGACGGTGGATGTGCTCTTTGCCATAACAACCGCTTTGGTACTCGGGTATGGCTCCACGCTTGTGTTGAATAATGCAATGACTCCCGGAGCCCTTCTGGTATTCATCCTCTACCTTAGATATGCGTTCAAGCCGATGAGAGATTTTGCCAAGTATACAGGCCGGATTGCCAAGGCAAGCGCTGCCAGTGAGAGAATCGTTGAAATTCTGGAGCGTCAACCGGACGTCAGGGATATGCCCGGCGCAGTAAGCGCCAAGCCCTTTGCAGGGCATATAGTGTACGATAATATAGGTTTCTCTTACGGGCCTGGGAGAGGTGTGCTGGCTGGCATATGCTTCGAACTATTGCCGGGCCAACACGTTGCGCTTGTTGGCCCATCCGGCGGCGGCAAGACGACAATGCTCGGGCTACTGCTGCGCCTCTATGATCCTACCAAAGGCAGGATAATGATTGATGGACATGACATTAGGGAATATAAGATTGCTTCTCTAAGGGCTCAGATAAGCGTTGTGCTTCAGGATGGCTTGCTGTTTTCAGAAACTATGCGTGAGAATATTTCATGTGGGGCGCCTGATGCTACGGATGAGCAAATCGTGGCCGCTGCGCTTCTCGCCAATGCTCATGAGTTTATTAGCGCAATGCCAGAAGGGTATGATACAGACCTGGGGGAGCGGGGGGTAACCCTTTCCGTCGGACAACGCCAAAGGATTGCTATCGCACGAGCGGCCATGCGTCAGTCACCTATTCTGATTCTGGATGAGCCTACCAGTAGCTTGGACGAGGAAAATCAGAGCAAAGTCATAGAAGCTCTGGAACGACTCTGGAAGGGCCGTTCCACTATTATAGCCACACATGATTTACAACTGGCAGCCAGAGCGGATTTTATCCTCTACATCGACGACAGAGGTGTTGCAGAGCAGGGCAGTCATAATGAACTGATGAAACTGGGCGGGCGCTACGCAGCCCAGTATAGATTACAAACACTTGGAATTGAATCAAACCTCTCTGAGGAGAAATTACGTGCTCTTTCCAACTGAGAGCGACCTTATTCGACGCGAAAGCGCGCTAAAAGGTATGGGCATGCTGCTCGACCCAGACAAGCTGGTCGCCAGTTTACGCTCCTTCTTTCCCAACAACAAACCAAGCAGAGCACAGGCGACCTATATCCGTTATAAACCAAGAACAAGCTGCATAGTCTCTTATAACCTGGAGATGGATTACGGTCCTAATATGGAGGTCTACGCTAAAGCGATAACACATAGTGCCATCGGAAAACTTAAAAAGGCTTCTCGCGAGTCTGCTTGCTCTGTTTCCAATGAGCCGCGTGTTATTATCCTGGAAGATGAGGACGTTGCGATATTCACCTTCCCGTATGACGGCAAGCTGGGAGCACTCCCGGAGCTGGTGAACGAAGATAGCCGATTACACTTGTTACGCAAGCTTTTACCGGGTTGCTCCGATATCCTTGAGACAGGATTGGAAAATATCCGTTACAAGCCAGAGCAAAGATTTGTCGGGTGTCTTTCCATTAAGGGAAAACATCTGGCAAAAATAAAGGTTTACGCTCCTGCCTGGTACCGTGCCGCCAACCTAAATGCAAAAGTGCTTTGTTCGCGCAAAGCGTTGCAGATTCCCGGCAGAATAGGACGCTCAACAAGACATCGTATCCTAGTCTTTGAATGGGTGAACGGGATTCTATTGAGGGACCTTATCCTGGGGCCTTCTATTTCTAAGAGCACCTTAAAGACGGTTGGGGCCGCACTGGCTGAGATGCATGCCCAGAAGACAAAGGAGCTTAGATTTATAACGCGTGATAATGAAATTGCCAGCCTCCTGCTGACAGCGGCGGAACTGGGGTTCATTTTCCCAAGTCTGAAGAAGCGGGTTGACCACCTTGCACGGGAACTTTCCGATATACTGGCACATGCACCATCAATTAAGGGTTCCGTTCACGGCGACTTTAATAGTGAGCAGGTAATAATAGAAGGGGACTCAGCTATAATGCTTGATCTGGACAATGCCGCATGTGCTGACCCATCAGCTGACCTGGGCTTATTTTTAGCTCAACTGGTCAAGGACGAGATAGATGGCACATTATCTCGTGATAGATTAGAACTTGTTAAAGAGGCCATATTAGAAGGGTATGAAAGCACTGCCAGATATATCCCAGATAATATTGAGCTTTACACGTCGGTGGGATTGCTACGTACTGCTGCCGACTTACATAAGACTCTTGCAAGGTTCGGTAGATACCAGACAGACTGGCCTCAACTGACTGAATCGCTTCTGGAGCGTGCCTGTGACATCCTGCATAAAAATAAGGGGGCAATTCAATCACCTCCAGAGATAGCTTTAAGGAAAAAGACACCAGTAATCGACCCATTTGATCTGTCAAAGCGGGCTGATATGCTTTTTCTGTCAGGAGCTCTCAATCCTGCTGAAGTAGTCAAACGGTTTAGCGAGTTTCTCTCCGATACTCCAGAGGCTGAGAACGGGCGATTTGGTCTGCAAGCTATTCGTGCTAAACGCTATAAACCCGGGCGGCGGTGCATTATTGAATATGATTTTGAACAATTAGGTGCGGCATCCCAGACTGTTACCCTGCTGGGCAAAGTGAGAGCCAAGGGATTGGACAAGTCCGCATTCTCCTGCGCCTGCTCACTATGGGAAAACGGGTTTGGGTTTGACTGTCAGGATGGAATCATGATACCGGACCCTATTGGGGTTATACCGGAGTACCACATGTGGCTACAAAGAAAAGTGCCTGGTAAGGCCTCAATCCACCTTCTTCAAGGATCAGATGGGATTGCTCTCGCTGGACGGATAGTCGACGCAATTCACAAGCTCCAGCAGACGAACGTGACCCCCACTCGCAAACCACATACCATTATGGACGAAGTTCTTATTCTGCATACACGTTTATCTGAAGTCGCCAGGATGAGACTGGAGCTGTCCTGTCGGATTGGACGACTATTAGATGCCTGCGACCGGCTGTGTCATAACACAGCGCAATGTGAGCCTGTCTGCAGCCACCGGGACTTCTACTACGAGCACGTAATAGTAGACGGCTCCCGAATTTACCTGCTGGACTTTGACCTCTATTGTAAGGCAGACCCAGGATTGGACATCGGCAATTTCTTAGGCCATCTGACCGAATATGCGCTGCGGATATTGGGGGATGCTGAGGCACTGATACACATTGAAAAAGTAATTGAAAAAAAGTTTGCCGAGCTATATGATGAAAAATCGTGTTTATCGATGCATACTTATACCCTGCTTACTTTAGTGCGTCATATCTATTTGAGCACGTTGTCGGGGGAGCGTTGCAAATTCACGGAAGACCTGCTGGAATTGTGTGAGAAACGCATTGCCGATGCGGTAGAACATAATGGTTTATTATTGTCGGGGCGGGCTTCATGGGCATGAATATTCCAGCCATAGGCGACGGAGAATATTTAGGTGCAGCAGCTGAACAACATAGCCTAACAGGCAGTACCCTCATATTAACTGAGCATTCTCAGTAGCGGCATAACGATGTAATTTCCGCAGGAGGCTGAGTTTGATTTCAGCGGACGCATGGCCTCAGTGACACAGGAAACCCTCAATATATCATTCACGGTTTGGTATCGTGACCATTTGGTGTCTGGTCACGAATAACATCGACCTACAATTAAGGCCAATCCCATAAATTGTTGTGGAATAATATTATCAGAGGCATTTCCCTATCCCAATCACTGTTTGTTCACACACTATCTCGATGAGATTTGAATATGTAGTTGCATCGCTATCCTCAGGTCACTTTGCATCGAATTGTTGAGCGTCAGAGGTCAAGATGTGGAATAGGCCAGGCTATCTGCCTGGCCTAGTTACCATCAGCGAGGTTTTGACTCTGGTTAATACACTAGCGCAAATGTCTTCTCGAAGGTCTTGGTTTTACCTTTCGTCCAGAATGGTGAATCAAGACTAAATTCTTTATGAACAAAATGACGTAATGTCCATTTGCCGATCCAGCCAGACCTAGCCCAAGATAAAGACTGGCTTTCTGGATAAAACACTACCTGTTTGTCCGTAAAATTGTGCCCGCTCAACCCAGGCGCAATACGAGCAGCGGAGTACACAATTTATCGTATACTACAAAAAAGCACTTCATTACAACCACTCCAAGTGTTATAATGCCACACATCACGAGCGAATATCCTGCTGCGGTGTCGTAAAATAGGTTATAAATATCCCTGTTAACCAGGAAAGTAGCCTGAAATTTTGACATATAGCTGTCACAGGTGTTCGTTAGAATAAGTGCGTTGTTATATCTTGCCGTATTAGACATGAGTCTACCGGTAACTGAAATATTTGACGTTAAACGTGCGACTGATTCCGAATATGGCACAAAAATAAGGAATATGGATGAACAATAGCAGACGTATCGCCCACATTTCAGAAGATGGCCGGGTTCATTATCTTTACGAACATCTAACCTGCACAGCTAAAAGAGCCGAAGAGATGGCCAGTGTTTTCGGCTCTGGTGAGTGGGGAAGAATACTGGGCTTGTGGCACGATTTGGGGAAGTATTCAGATGACTTCCAGCGCAAGTTGAATGGTGCGCAGATATCGGTCGAACACTCTGGCGTTGGAGCAGCGCTGGCAATCCGAATGTTCAAAGACCCTGGTATTCCTCTGGCATTTATCATTGCCGGGCATCACACGGGCCTGGCCAATCTTGTAACAAGCGGAGACGGGCTCCCCACTCCATTGAAGGAGCGTCTGAAGGCAAACGAGGCCTTACTCTCACACCTATTGCCCAACATTCCCGCAATATTATCATATGAGTCAAT
>Ga0209498_1002472_pt1 | contig 11121 bp, 5 predicted proteins | sample WalLakDeSediment_FD_184131 | JGI IMG/M metagenome (GOLD analysis project Ga0209498, IMG submission 184131) | Lake sediment microbial communities from Walker lake, Nevada to study Microbial Dark Matter (Phase II) - Walker Lake 11/02/13 Deep... | ecosystem: Environmental > Aquatic > Freshwater >...
CCGGCATTGCACCTGCTTCGGCGCCCAGTGATGCTAGCTCGCGCTCCCGAGCGGCTCCCGTCATCCGTGCCAACTCCTGCTCAGCGGTTAACTGAGTGGCAGGAGAGGTGTATGTTTCGACAGCCACTGGCGATGTAGGTGTGAGAGGTAGAGGGTCTAAGAAAGGCATTGCAGTTAGGTTGTTCTCCTCCTCTGCTAGAGCGTAGGCGTGAGCGAAGGGGTACACTGCAGTGGTCAGCATTCTGCCGTAGTGATTGATGGTTTCGATCATACCGTGCCTTCTCACCGACTCTCTTATCATGCTGACTATGTCTGTTGCCTGCTCTTCAAGCACGTTGGAACTTAGAGGTAGCTGCATTTGAAGGACCCGGCCATCATGAGTCTGTATTTGAGCTTCGTACACTGGCAGTCCTTGTTCGTCCATTGCTACTCTTCCTGCTTCTAGAACTCCAACGACTTCTCTGAAGGGGTCTTCGCTAGTTATTATGGGCACATCAACGCCTGCAGTTAGCTGTAGTTCTTGCGCCAGCGGGGCAGCAGCTACAACCTTGTACGTCGCAATGTCCTTCAGGGTAGCAAACTCTGCTGGTGTAATCTCCTTAGGTAGTGTTACTAGACCCCCTTCGCCGTACACAACGAAGGAGCCTGACAGGGTTCGCAGTATCTCAGCATTAACGTACGGATCATCTATGTACACGGGAAACTGCAGCCCAAGCTCTGAGGGTACATCAACAGTCGGAGTGTACTTGAACGCCTGCCCACCTGTAGCCAGCTGAACGATTGGAGCTGTTTGAGCTATGGCTATAACGACTTCGTCTGGAACAACACCTACAAGAAAGCCTTTGGTATCTTGCGACAGCCCGGTCAGCCCCGGAAGCTTCGTTGCTGACTCTTTAGGGGACATGACTGCGCCTCGCCATCCAAGAAGCTTCTCGGAGTGTACCGTCTCAAAAGGTGGCAGCTTTCCGACCTCACTGTACGGTGCTGGGGTGCCTTGAAGTAGCTGAGTCTCAATCTGCCGAAATATGACATGTGTAGTGCCTCGCCGGAAATGCTCCCAGTAAGGTCTATGGAGTTCTGTAAGGAACCTCTCTGCTCTCAGAGCAGCACTGGAGAATTGAGGATAGAGTGCTTTAACGATACCGTTGGTATAGAGATCGGCAGCGTACTGAAAGCCTTGGTGGCGTACTACCTCAGGTATCCTCGAGGCCCATTCTACTGCAATATCTTCAACGGTGCGTGTCGGCCACCCCTTGGGGTTCCTTAGACTGTCCAGTTGAGCTCTCGGAAGCGCCTTGAGTGCCTTCCAGACAGAATACTGTGGCCAGGTCAGAGGATCACGAGCTGTGGTAGCTTTGGAAGGTATTCGACCTATCCAGGTGCCTTTCCATTCCCAGTATGTGGGCAGCCTGGATACGTAGGCATTGGTCTTAAGGTCATAGAACATGGCTGGCTTTATCTCTCCACGTGTTACGCCATCAACGTAGGCGGTCTTAGAGAACTGCTCTAGGTCGACCTTAATCTTCTCTGCTACCTGGCGAACCCACTGGGGCAGCCTCCCACCCTGCTGGAGGTTTAGGTACTCCTTAGACGGCTTTATTTTGTCTGGGGGGCCAATAACTCTCTCGGCAGACACCCTTACTTTGCCAAGCTCTGCCTGTGCTGTCACACCTTTCTTGCCGGCCAACGACTTCATGATGCGTGCCCGGATATCAGCTCCCTCAGCCATGTATCTGATTTGTTCGGTAGTAAGTCTCGTCTGGCTAAAGCGATAGTTGGCATGTAGGTCAGAGGGTTGAAGGGCTTTAGCGGCCGAATAGGTCTTCCACATGTAGGCTTCAGGGTTAGCTTTGATGAGCGCAGTCTCGCCGAAGATGGTCTTACCGCCCTGTGCTCTTTCGAGTTGCCCAGCCGCACGTAGAAGAGCCTTTACATCCTGCTTCACGATGGCCTTCTGAATGTTCCTCAAAGCTAGTATGCACTGCTTCTCCTGAGCAGCTGTAAGTCCTCCAGACTCGCGAGCTGTTCGAGCAGCACTCTTCACAGTGTCGTCTAGAACTTGGTTGGCGGTCTTGTTCGGGAAAGTTACAGGCTTGGCAAGCCCGTACATGCCTGCTACAAGTATCAGTGTCCCAAAGGTAATCGACAGCCCTTTCTGCCAGTCGGGAACGGCAGGATTTGGAAGTACGTTTCTAACCGTATCTTGAAGAGTGTATATACCATAGCCGACATACGCCAGTTGCATGCCACGCATAAGGGTTGTTCCGAGAACTACAGGAAGCTTGGCAGCTAGTGGTGGAAGGAACTGACTTGCCAGTATAAGAGCTGCACTGGGAATGATTGACTTTATATCTGCTCGGTAACCACTCTTGATGCTCTCAATCAGAGTCTTAGGCTCTGGCGAAGTCTTGTACATTTCTGCGAAGTAGGTTAGGATGCGGTCCTGCCGGTCGCGAACTGCTCGGGCCTCTTCTACTCTGGTAAGAGCTGTACCAGGCGTACTAATAGGAGCGTTGTAGTACCTCATCTCACCTGTTGCAGCTCTAGCAAGAAATAGTTGAGTCTCACTATCCAAGGTAAGATACTCCTGCTCTAGGTGGGCCCGAAGTGCTTGGTCTGTAATTCTAATCTGTTCCGCAGGGATAGTAGAAAAGTCCGGGAGTACGTACTCCACTTCACCAGTCTCTTCGTTAGTACCTGCATACTCGGCATACCGAGAGATCTCGCCGGTATCCTGAAGGTGCTGGAAGGCGTATTCAGAGTCTGTATGCAGCTTAACCATGTGTGTCGAGTCTTCCACACCAGCACGATTGAGTAGTTCGATGGCGCCCTGCTCTCCATAATCTACCGTCATCTTCTGAACGTCGAGACGGTTGTCAGCTCTAATGTAGGGTACAACATCCTTATGGTACCACTCCCCCGGGCGTACTTCTATGTAGTTGGCTTGGAACTGTGCAAGTTCTGCCTGCTGCTGAGCTGCCCAAGGTTCGTAGCCTGCCTTCAAAATGTCCTGACGCTGCTCCTCTGTTAGAGCGTCCCACTCCTTTATGGGCAACCACATACCCGGCTCGACTTCAACTCGTCCTGCTGTAGCCTCTCGGAACTCCTGGCCCACTGTAGATCGGAACTTGAGGGTGCCGACGCTGCTAAGCAGCTTCTGATGTTCAGGGCTCAGAGAGAGGTAAGTCTCTCTAGGAATCCACTCGCCTGTGTTGAGCTGTATATTAGCACCTTCAAACTGTTGCTTCTGGTGTTCTTGTAGCTTGTTGAAGCCTGTAATACCCAACTGCTTGAGCTGAGCCTGCTGGTCAGTAGGCAGTTTAGAGAACTCTGTTCTGCCGACCCACTCACCAGTGTTGAGCTCAATATGGTCTCGACGGAAGTCTATCTCAGCTTGAGTGACCTTCTCTTCTGACTCCCTCTGCCAGGCTTCGATCTTAGCCTGTTCAGCTTTGACCTGTGCCGTGATGTCCTTCAGAGCCTTCTCCCGCGCACCCTCTGTCACACCAGATATGCGTCTGGCTTCCTCCTCAATACGCCGCATGTCTTCGGCTCTCGATACATAAGGAGCACCCAGCGCCATCATACTTCTGGACTTGGCTTCCTCAGTGTATAGAGGAGTCAAAGCCTGATGCTTCTGGCGCTCTAGCTCGCCCAGGTGATGACGAGTTTGTTCCCTGACCTGTTCTTCAGCTTGTCTCTGTTGGTCAGACAGCCTGTTAGCCTGCTCTCTCGCCATCTCGGCGATCTTGGCTCTCTCAGTGTCAAACGTCGCTGTCATTGTAGGCCTCCTGTAATGTGATTACTTCTGCGTGTTACCAAATCAGGCCCCCCAGTTCGGGCTTTATTTCCGCCTCGCGTCGGTGTCGTTGTACGTAGTTATCTTCGGGGGGCTCTTCTTCGGTTTCCATTGCTTCTAGCGTTACTGTGTGGGCAGTCTCTACCTCGTGTTGTGCTGGTAGAAGAGGCCCAAAGTCGAAGCTGGGTATGTCTATGTTAGGAAACTTAAGGGCAGGAGACTCGAGCTCCCTTACTTGCATCTCTTTGGGCGGCTGTACTGCCTCTATGATCATTGTTCTCTCCTTCCTCGAACAACGAGGAATGCTGCAATCACTATAACTATTATTGCTGCATATGGTGCTATTACGAAGAACATCTGAAGAGTAGGATCCTCCACAAGGGTCGATATGGGAAGTATTATATCGTCCCATATAGTCATGAACAGCGGTATTAAGAACACTGCCACAACTATTCCTACGAACAGTATGAAGAACCTCATCTCATCTCCTCAGTAGCGACGTAAGGCCGCCAACTACGCCTCGGATGGCAACAATTGAAGCCTGTACTAGTAGTGCCAAGAAGGATACTACGATTCCTGCACTTATCGGCCAGAAGAGGGCATACTTGAAGATGCTCCATCCTCCGTAAAAGAACGCGTAGTCGAACCATAGTACATCCCACAGAGTTACTGTCAACCAGGTCCACATTGCGCTTGGGTCAGTCAGAGGCGGTCTTACAAAGGTCTGCAGTGTACTGACCTCATTAGGGCCTATGTAGGTACCCTCAATCAATCCGCTTATCAGCGTGAGGAGCGCGAAGAGGGTCAGAATACCAATAATCCACTTAGGATTCGTAAGTCCCACTGAAGAACTCCTCTATCTCGACTAATTCCATCTGCAGTACGTATATTCCAGTGATGGTACGGTTGAAGTACTTGCCTCCGACAGTAGGCTTCAACGGACATCCACCGCACTGAGGGTCCATGAAGATCCAGCCTTCGTCTGTCGTCGGTACCAGTAGTACTGCATGGTGAGGTTCTGGGTCTAGCTCCAGTACTACGATGAGTGTCTCGTAGCCTTGCCATCTCATAGCCCGCATGGCTTCCCAGGCGAAATCCAGACACGTGTATCCCTCACGATACTCTTGCTCTCTTAGCGGCTCTAGGACTGTCTGAGTCTCGTGCAGAGTAACACTAGCAGCATCAGGCATACGTATCTGCTGAGTCTGCGCCAGTGGAAACGTACCTGTACCATAGACGTGTCCAATAAGGAACCCTACAGCTAGACTGAGAGCCACTAAGGCTACAGTGACGATACTACGGCCTACTCTTGATGTAAGCATAACCTCCTCCAGCAAGCAGAACTATGATTAGTGGCCACAGGGGTATAACGCATAGTATACCTGCAATGAAGATTCCAAACCCTGTTACAACAAGGGCAATCCAGATGTTGTGACTTATAGACAGCGACCCTACGCCTGCAAGAGCTACTAGAAGGAGAGCAAGGCCCATCCAACCAGTTGTGTAAGGCATCTGAAAGGAGTCAAACACACTGTTAACCCACGGGTAGAAGAAGGCGTTCTGAATCCTATCAGTACTGGGGGCCTTGAACCACCCCCAAGGAGTTCCTGGCAGCGACGGTTGATCTGGGTCAGGAGGCCAAGGCCAACCATCCGGCCAGTCATCTGGAGGCTCAGGTCCGGGTGGCCAGTCCCAGTCAGGGTCCCACCAAGGAGGAGGGTCTGGGTCCCAAGGGTCGCCAGCCAGTGTAGTAGCAAGGTCTTGCGAGTAGTTAGCACTCACATCCCCACCGCTCTCGCTCCAGGCCCTGAAGTAGTAAGTCATGCCTGGGATTAGACCTGGCACGATGACGTGTGTGCCAGCATTGAAGTACACTCTTAGACCGCTGTTAATGTCTGCAGGGTAGTTTCCCATAGCCATCTGTATGATGGTATTCTGAGCTCCGCTGCCTTTCGTCCATGTGATGTTGATTTCTGTGCCGCTTATCCCCTGAGCACTGAAGGGCCAGGGTGGTTGTAGTTCGTCGCCAGTAGTAAATGACAGTTCGTCACCACTGACAGTGCCTGCGCTATTACGGGCTTGGGCTCTGAAGTAGTAGGTGGTATTACCCGATAGAGCTATAATGTCTGCATGGAAGAATGTACCCGATGGCATACCGTTAGTCCACAGTGTGGCATAGGTGTACACACCTGTTGCATAACCCCATTCAAACCTAACCTGGCAGTGATCCCCCCCATCGCTGACTAACTGACCGTTCAGACGGGCTGCTGTAGTAGCGATGTTTGTTGCTGGGTTAGTAATTACAGAAGCATCCCCCACTGTCGTAACTGTAATTGTATCGCCGTAGCCTATACCAGCACTGTTTATGCCGTATGCACGAACTCTGTACGGCGTACCTGTAGCTAGACCAGTAATTCCGAGCTGGTAGGTAACTGCTCCCCAGTTACCGAACTCGTCTTCTACACTATCTGCAGCAGTAGGAGTTCCTGTAGACCCTTGCAAGTATACAAAGCCACGCTCCGTTACGGGAGTAGCGGTAGACACAATCTCACCTCTAGCCCTAAACGACGTATCACCGATGTCTGTGGCAGAATGAGTAGCCATTACAGGTACGCCTGTGGGCTCAGAACCTTTGGGTACAGTTATGGTGTTGCCGTAAACTATTCCGACTGAGCTCTGAGCAAAAGCTCTTACTCGATATTGAGAGGCAGCATTCAGGCCAGATATGAGCATACTGAACGAGCCTGCTCCAAAGTCTCCCCCTTGCTGAACTATACTGTTAGCTTCTGTAGGATGACCTACTCCACCCACCATGTACACAAAGCCTCTACGGAAGGCATTAGGGTTAGCGTATACAATAGCTCCGTTCGCCTGGAAGGACGTACCAGTATAGTTGGTCTCATCGTAGGTAAACACAGTCAAGGCGTCCTCTTCGTACTCGCAGGACGTTGTGAACATCAGAATTTCGCCACTTCCAATACCTGCATCCTCACTCCATACTTGAGCTCGGTAGTAGTAGGTGGTACATCGTGCGAGTCCCGAGATATCTGCAAAGAACTCGTCTCCCGTTTGAAAGCCTCGTTGAGGGCAGGTCTTCTTGAACTTGTCTTGCCACGAAGTAGCGTGACTAAACGTAATGTTGCTTGTACCATACTGGAAGCGAACCTCAATATACACTCCGCCATCATACTCTACGTATCCAAAGAGACGTCTCCAGGTAGGTAGGTGTTCTGCAATCACCTCGTCACGTACTGTGACTACTACAGGTTCACTTAGTGTTACGACTGTAATGGTTTCACCCCAGGCAACTCCAAAACACTCACTTTCGGCGAACGCTCTTACACGGTAGGCTGTCTGGGGTTCGAGGCCTACTATTGGAAGGGTGAATGCACCTACTCCAAAGGTGCCAGTCTGTTGGACTACACTGTCACTCAGAGTGGGCGTGCCAGTCGTACCTGCGAAGTACGCAAAACCTCTACGGACTGCGCTAGGGTCAGCCTGCGTAAGTCCTCCTCGGGCGTCGAACGATAGTGCCCGAACGACTTCTGGATAGTACGTTTCTACCTGAAGAATGCAGTACGCCCATCCAAAATATGGATATCCATCGTTGATCGCGGGATGAATATCCCAGATAGTAACAAAGTCCCATCCTGCGGCCGTGAACGTGGACTTAGTTTTCATCTGGGCAGTGGTCTTGCCTGTACCACCTGCTGAGGTGCCTTGGCCTGAAGTCTGAGTGTCCCAAAAGGAATTAGTGAGCGATGAAGTCCCTTTTCCTCTCAAGCCTCCAATATCGCTACCCGAGCCACTAACAGCCCCCGTAGAATACACTCTTGTAATTGTTGAGATCCCAGCCGTTTCCCCTACGAATCCTCCCACTCTCGATGCTCCTATAACGCTACCCCGTGCATAGCAGTCACTGATGCTGCCTTTATCTCCAAACCCTACAAATCCTCCAGTTTGGAACCAGCCCCCATTAACACTTCCAGTAGCAAACGACTGTGTTACAGAGGCCTCACTCAGACCCCCTATAAGCCCCCCTGTGTACGCTCCATTAGTACCTGTAACTGATGCTGTTGAGGAACACTGATGGATAGTTGATCCCGACTCTGCTATCGAACCAGCCAACCCGCCGACCTGACTATTCAACCCATCCCCTATAGCTGTAACACTCCCGCTAACGTCAACCCTCACTACATCCCCACTAAGGCGTATTTGCCCTGCTAGAACTCCTACATATCTATACGCAGTGATGTCTGCATTAGTAATGCGTACATTCGCTACATAACCGCTACCAGAAATCCACGCAAACAACCCCACATGCGAAGTAGCAGGACGATAGATGTACAGATTGGTTATTGAATGTCCTTTACCATCGAAGTTACCTTCAAAACGACTGCCCACACCTGAAGTGCCCACAGGTTCCCACCCCTCATAGTAACTCCCGTTCCAATTCCAATAGCGCGTCGTGGACGCGTCTATGTCGTTCCCAAGTTCATAGTAAGCTGCCAGACTATTCCGCACCCAACTTAACTCACAGATGTCCGTTATGATGTACGGGTCGCCTACCGTTCCTGTGCCTGATGGTTGATACTCACACTCGAGTCCTTGACCCGACTCTGTATGAACCTCTCTAATCTCCCCGAAGTATGTAACTTCAGCGCACTCAAGAACTGCCCTGTATTCTGCTCCAGTGAATATGCTTAAGCCTGACAACTCAAAGGTGCGTTGTGACCACTCTGTTATGTACTCCTCAGGTGTTGTTAGCCAGTCAACTTCGCCTATCTCCCGGTACTGAGCATACAAGTAGGCATATGTCTCGTCGCCAGGACTACCATATACTTCAACCCGGGCTGTTGTTTCACCAGTCCACCAGCCATAACCCGTACTAACGTACGGTATTGTTACTCCGGGAGTCTCTAAGGTAATGATACTACCATAATACCATGCAGCCCCATGGTATGCAGCACCACGTACTTGATAATTCACACCAGGAGACACTGTTTTAGACCACCAGAACTTTGCAGTCTTCCAGGTATCTGTGAGCTCTCGTAGAGGAGTAATGGGTGTCCAGTCAGGAGCTCCCACCTCTCGATACTGAGCTAGCATTGTAGTTGGTACAGTATCGTTTGGGTTGCACCATACATCAACCCACAGAGTAACGTCTCCATTATGGTATAAAGCATAGGCAGTGTTAGTAAATACCCACGGGTCTGTAAGCGCTGCAACACCACCTACTGGTACTAGCAGGGTTACGAGGATAACTGTTAGGAGAGTAACAAGGACCCTTCTTTTCATTATGTCCCCCTAAACCAGATTACGTACACAAGTGTCATTACAATGAGTGCCACCACAAGAGCAAGAGGTGTTATTGGGAGTACCCCAGATAGTGTGCCAATGATCAAGAAGGGCATCGACACGAAGATAGCTCCTGTACCTACTACAGCAACTGCACCGACACCAACAACAGCCCAGGTGCCAAAGAAGACTAGTCTAAGTACTTCCAGACCCTCAATTCCAAACATCCCGCCTACAGCTGCAGCGTCGTCTAGAATCTTATCTCCCCACAACTCTGTGTAGTCGAAGCTGTCCTCATACGCTCTAGTCCACTTTCTCTCACTATAGGGGGTCCGAACATCAGGGAAGAGAAATAAGTGCGGACGTACCTGCTCTAGCATTGGCACTCCTACTTTAAAGAGTACACTTCCCAGTTCATTGAGTACCTCATCCTTGTTCGCTACTGTCACTAGTGCAGTCTCGTACTTGATGCTGATTGACTTTGCCGTCTCGATGACCCAGCTGTCTAGTCGCTTCAGGTCAGAGCCTTTCCAGTCTGGCGGAATCAGGGTATAGGCTGTGAAGGGATACGGGTCAAACAGTCCTATCATACGTATCTGGTAGGTCTCTCCCCAACTAAGAGTCTCGGCCAGTGTTTTACCGATGTAGAGAGATCCAGGCATCTGACCCCACTGTCTCAGTCTTGTACTAACTACTGGTAGGCCGCCAACCATTAGTTGGAGAGCGAAGTAGTCAGACATGACTGTCGTGCCGTAGTACGGTGGGTACTCGTTGAGATAGTACACAGCTATTAGCCAGTCGCCTTCTTCGAGATATCCCGTAAACACCTGAGCATTGAGTATCTTCAGAGTAGTATGCCCCCGTATCTCGTACATGAAGCTACGATCACAGTTGTGGGTCCAGCTAGTGCCACTGTTAACACTTGAAGCATAACAACCGCTGCAGGTACTGTTTGATGCATACCTCCACTGAACGTAGTTAGCTGCATCTCCTGCTACCGCTCGGATTACTAAAGCATATTCCTTGTTCTCCAAGTAGTACTCAGGCATTGGTATCTCGTACCAGTCTAAAGACCCGAGACCGTCATATACAGTAGACACCAGATCGAGAGTCCTGATCACCCCTAAATCGGTCGTCTCACGGATCGAGACAGTGAGTGGCCCTGTGATATTGACGGCAGCAGCCTTTATACGCACAGCGGCAAGCTTGAACCCCTCGTAGGGAGTGAAGGTCTGAGCATACCAGTTTGGTCCGTAGATCTCAGCATCTGAATCGTCATCATCTATACAGGAAGCGTAGATAGAGGGGTTGAAGGTAGCGAAGGTAAACTCATCTCCGTATCCCCACCCAAACACGTTACGGGCCTTAGCGCGATAGTAGTGGGTCACACCTTTGGAGAGTCCTGCTACATAAATACTAAACGGGCCTGTAAGCCACGAACCTGTTTGAGTCTCTGAGTAGGGGTATGTTCCGGAAGAAGTGCCCCAGTCAAATCCTCGCTCTAAAATCTCCGTATCATTGACATCTGTAACCTGCCCTCTCAGAAGTGCAGAGGTGTCCTTGGTCTCTATGGCAGTCAAGGTCACAACTACGGGAGCACCTGGTGTAGTAAACCCCAGCTCGTCACCGTAAGCCCACGCATCGTTGTCGTTCTTAGCTGCAGCACGGAAGTAGTAGGTGGTGTCGGAGGTAAGGCCTGTTATAGTGCGACTGAAAGTGCCTAATCCCCAGCTTCCAACTTCCGACCAGTAGTCTGCATAGTCTGTAGCGCTGATGTCAACGTCACCCGGATCTCCTCTGCTTATTTCGTCCCACACGAACCCGCGTTCTACAATTTCACTACCTGCAATCTCTGTCACCTCGCCATGAAGGCTTGCAGACTCAACTGTGATACTTGTAGCAGAGTGAGAAGACACAGCCAGCGCTATAGAGTAACGTATGATGACTATACCCGAGCCGCCATTTCCCCCATTGACATTGTACGAACCGCCTCCCCCCTTTCCTGTATTTGCTCCGCCATGTAC
>Ga0209498_1002473_pt1 | contig 11120 bp, 11 predicted proteins | sample WalLakDeSediment_FD_184131 | JGI IMG/M metagenome (GOLD analysis project Ga0209498, IMG submission 184131) | Lake sediment microbial communities from Walker lake, Nevada to study Microbial Dark Matter (Phase II) - Walker Lake 11/02/13 Deep... | ecosystem: Environmental > Aquatic > Freshwater >...
AATCTGAGCGCTTTTCGCTGTTCTTGCCCTTTTTCATCACCTTGCTAGGATATGTTTACCTAATTTTGCCGCAGAACAAAGCGAGGATATGCCCTATCGTTGTGCCCATGCCAATAGGTTGACTATCCAAGACAAATTATTGGATTGAGGAGCTGCAAAAGGTCAGTTTGTGCAATGAGGTAACAAAACATCGGAATGTTGCGCCAGCCCAACCGGGACTGAGCATCGGGGATGTCTCTGGGTTCAGGGCCGGGCATGTCGCTGGAAGCGTACCGCTCGGCCCTTCTTAACGGAGTTCAGCAGCCCGTCTTGAGTTAGTTTTCTCAAGTTCGCCCTCACGCCACCGTCTGTGAAGGTGAGCCCTGCGTCACTCAATCGTTGTTTGATCTCTGTGGCAGGGCGCGGTCTGTCAAAGAAGCCGGCCTCCAGATCATCGCGGATCGTCGCCATGACAGTAGCCGGTCTTCCCCTGCGCGGCCTGGCAACCGCTGTTGCCTTCTTTGCCCGGCCCAAAGGCTTAGCTTTCTCCGTACTCACTGGAGCATCCTGTGGTAGACCCAGCAGTCCTCTGATGCTGGGCCCGTACATGTCAAGACAACGCTGTACGAAGTCGGCGGGACCCTCCATCTCGATGATGCCTTCCTTGAGGTTTATCACCACTTTTGCATCTTCCATCGGACTTCCCTCCTTCAGTGATTGTGTGAATCGCATCTGTGCATTGTCCATTATAGCAGTGACCCTACGGCAGCAAAAGGCGTGACGAGACAAGCAGTCCACTAGACCACACTGTTGGACTGCCAATAGATGTTCTCTTCATTCCCTTCGACCAAACTCATCAGCTGTGGGAACTTCGAAGCTGGAAATCCACAGTCTCATTGCCTCCTCGGGGATTATGAAATACTCCGCCGACGGTTGCGGATTCCTTTCCCTGAGTCGCCGCATCAGCTCGTCCTCTTGCACATCCAGATAGTGCACTCGACATGCCGCACCAAGTTGCTTGGCGCGTTGGCGATAGTCTTCGCGTTCATCGCGCGCCCATAGCCCATAGTCGAGAATTACATCCGATCCCAACTCCAGAACCCTTCGTCCAATTTCCCAAAGACGTTCTTCGATTAGGCTATGCCTGACATCGTGCTCTGGGTGCTCTGCATCTTGCCCATAGAAGCGAATGTGCCACTCATCGGGGGTTAACCTAAGCGCAGGTAGTTCGCGCTCCAGTTTACGGGAGAGCGTTGTTTTCCCTGAACAGGGAAGCCCTACCATCAAGTGCAGAGTAGCCATGCAGTCTTACCGTTCATCTACATGCGGCCCAACGGAGTGGCCAATCAGCCGCCACGAGCGTAGGGAGTGGTCGGTTGCATTGGCGTGTTATACGTAGGCGTCCCTCACTTCGGTCTTTGATAGCCCACTCCTTTCGGCTCTATAGACAGCTTGCCCGTCAGAAGCAACTCCAACGAGCCTCATTCCAGCTTTCTGCATCGCCCGGGCCGACACACAGCAGTCCTCTGATGCTGGGCCCGTACATGTCAAGACAATGCTGTACGAAGTCGGCGGGACCATCCATCTCGATGATCCCTTGCTTGAGGTTTGTCACCACTTTTGCATCTTCCATCGGACTTCCCTCCTTGCATCAGTGTGCGAATCGCGTCTGTGCACTGTCCATTACATCAGTAACCCAACAGTACTGAAAGGTACGTGGATCCTGACTTACCATCGAGAAATGCAAGCCAGCATGCCTCAAGCCCGCTATCATATCAGCCGAGAGGACACCTGCCCGGGAAGGGGCGGGTACGCCACTTTTCATCTCCAGAGGTTGTGAATCTTCGAACCGGCGGTTAGCAAATGATGGTGTCCGAGTTATGTTTGCGTTCATCATAAACACCTCGCATGAACCTTATTCGGCTATTTCGAGGAATTCCACATCCCTGTTTTCCTTCTGGGTGTACTTCAGGTCCCAAACCGATGAGAACAGGATGACCGGTCGCCCCTGACGGTCACGGCAGCGCCGGTTGGAGCGCCGGGAAAGGGTCATCTGGTTGAGTACTTCAGGTTCACCTTTTACCCAACGTGCGCAGGCAAAGGGCAGCCGATCGACGCGCGCCTTCACGCCGTATTCGTCCCGCAGGCGGGACAACACCACGTCGAACTGCAACTCGCCGACCGCGGCCAGGATTGGCTCACGGCGATGAGCATCTTCAGCGTGGAGTACCTGGACCGCTCCTTCTTCTTCCAGCTGCTTCAGTCCCTTGTGAAACTGCTTGTAACGGCTGACGTCGCTGTTAACCAGAGTGGCAAAGTGCTCCGGTGGAAAATGCGGTATCCTGGCGAATGGGACCGTGTCTCCCGTCGTCACGGTATCACCGATTGTAAACAGGCCCGGACTGACAATACCGATGACATCGCCGGGAAAGGCTTCAGCAATGGGCTCCCGATCTCTGCCGAAGAGCCGGAAGGCCCGTGACAATCGTATCTTCCGCCCCAGTCGGGGATGATAAACTAACATGTCTTTTTGGAAATGGCCGGAGCAGACGCGCAGAAAGGCCAGCCGGTCCCGATGACGGGGGTCGAGATTCGCCTGTACCTTGAAAACGAAGCCCGAAAATACATCACTGGTCGGATCAATTACACCTTGCGCGGTCTCCCGTAAGACTGGTGGCGGCGCAAGGTCAAGGATGGCCTCCAGAAACGGCTCCACGCCGAAGCTGTTCAACGCGCTTCCGAAAAACACCGGCGTCATCTCACCGGCCAGGTAGCGCGCCCGATCAAAGCTGCTGCACGCCCCGTCCAGCAGCTCCACCTCTTCAACGAGTTTCCGATACGTCTCTTCTCCCAGGAGATCGGTAAGTATAGGGTCATCCACGCCAGTTACCTTGACAGGTGCTCGGTGCTGACCGTGGGCGGTCCTCTGGAACCTGTAAACCATGTTATCCTGCATGTCATACACTCCCAGGAAAAAGGGGGCTTCACCAACAGGCCAGTTTAGAGGCACAGCGGCGATGCCCAGCATCCTCTCAACCTCATCCAGCAGCGACAGCGGATCGCGGCCGGGATGATCCATCTTGTTGATGAAGGTGAGTATTGGTATCCCCCGAATACGGCAGACACGGAAAAGCTTCTCCGTCTGAGACTCGATGCCCTTTGCGCTATCCAGTACCATTACGGCGCTGTCCACCGCCATCAAGGTCCTGTAGGTGTCTTCGCTGAAGTCCTGGTGGCCGGGGGTATCAAGTAGATTGATGCGGAATCCTCGGAACTCCATCTCCAGTGCGGTCGCCGAGATGGAAATACCCCGCTGCCTCTCCATGGTCATCCAGTCGGAGGCGGTGTGTTGCTGATTGCCACGCGCCCGGACAGCACCGGCGAGTTCCACGGCACCAGCGTAGAGCAAGAACTTCTCCGTCAGCGTAGTCTTGCCGGCATCTGGATGTGATATGATCGCAAAGGTACGCCGCCGGGCTACCTCTTGGCCCAGTCGGCCCCGGTCTTTTCGTTTGATCTCGTGTGTTACTGAAGACATAGGAACTCCCTGGCAAGCCTGACTCTGGAGAACTGCCGGGGATCAATGGTTCTCCTGCGCTCAGATCCCTTCAGCCCAATAGCAATCCTTGAGGGTAGACAATACAAGGTAAACACTCATATCATCTACCCTCCAAGGAGACCTCGCCCTATGCTCAACACTGAGCATAGGGTAGGCACGTAGAAGCTCTAATACCGTGATGCGTAACTGTCACTGTCGGAACGCCGTGCTTTGTTAGCTCGGCGGCACGTGGGACAACGCTTAGGCTCATTAGCAAAGCCTTTGGTGTGATAGAACTCTTGCTCGCCGGCGCTGAAATCGAAGCTCGTCCCACAATCGGAACACTGGATCGACTTGTCCTGAAAACTCATTGGATGACCTCCTCTCTTATAGAATTTAGTTAGAGTTCGGGTCATCCAATACTTGATAGAAATCTGATGGGACTCTTTGAAGCTGGTATCAACCAAAACTTGAACTACATCATATTATACCTTCGGATGATTGCCCCTGTCAAACTAACTGAATCTCTCTGAAGACTCGAGAACAATGTGTGAGCTGTCAGAACATACATAGTTCGTCTGCTAATAAACCTCTTCACATACAAAAGGGCGAAACCTTCAAAAGAGCAATGGCGGATTTCAAGAAACCTGCGCAATAACCGAAGCGCATCGGGGCAAACCCCATAAAGGCGTAACGTTGTTGACACTCACCATAGTAGATGCTACCTCTATCTGCAGGCGAGCTGTGCGCGTCGCCAGCCAACGATCCTCGCTCCTGTGTGAAGGAACTGCATTGACGGCGTCGGCCGATTGGCTTACTATGGATATTGCTGAGCGCTGGCAGGAGTGATTCTTGGGCTCTTACTGCAAGATAACTGCCGTCGTAGGAAATGAGGCAACAGGAGAAAGGAGACCGGGCACATGGAAGTCGTACTCGTGAAGGAGAAGGAGACACCGGGTACCTGGAGATACAAGGAGAAGAAGGACGACCGCCCGATGGCGATCTATCTGACGAAGGAGCAGGTCAAAGAGCTCGGCGATCCGGACTCAATCAAGGTCACGATAGCCGCGGCATAGCAGAGTAGATGGTGCAATCAGAGACCGTTGAGATTGCCGGGGTTGGGCCGGTCCTCTTCGAGCGGAGTAGTAGGGCTCGGCGTGTGGTCATCTCAGTGAAGCCATGCGCAGCAGTTCGCGTGGCTGTACCCTATGGGTCGTCTTTTCAGAGGGCCGAGGAGTTCGTTTATGCCAAAGTAGGCTGGATACAGAGGCACCTGGACAAGATGAAGGCGTACTCACAGAGCGACGGTACAGCCGGGTCTGCCGTGGATACCATCGATAGAGAGGAAGCCAAACGCAAGCTCATCAGCAGGCTGGAATACCTGGCCGCCCAACACGGCTTCACCTATAACAGGGTGTTCATCCGCAATCAGAAGACGCGACTGGGCACTTGCTCCAGTAGAAACAACATCGGCCTGAATGTGAAGGTCAGCTGCCTGCCCGAAGAACTGATGGACTATGTGATTCTGCACGAGCTTGCTCACACCAGGGTCAAGAACCACGGCAAAGGCTTCTGGATGCTTATGGATCAGCTGGTGGGAGACGGCAAGGCTAAGGCAGCAAGGGTACGTGAATACAGCATCCGCCATCTTCTGGGTTCTCCGTGAATGCAATTGTGCAGGGATGGCGCAGACGGGGCTGAAGCGAGTCAGTTTGCAGGTGTAACCGAGAATCGTCGGCCCTCCCCGGGACTGGAGAACTCTGCCCTTGTGGCTAGCGGACGTTGTCAAGGGCTTTGGCCTTGGTCGGCTCTAGGTGCTGTATGCTCCGCTCGTAGTCCTCTTCCTCTAACCTGGCCTTGCGGAGCACTCAGCGGACGTGTGCAGGCGAGTTGACATCAGGCCGGCAGAATTCATATCATCTTGTCGCAGTAGGCTTCTGTGAAGCCGTCCACCATCTACAGTGACCAGGAGCAAGACGAGTTCGTAAGAGAGGGGAGAAAGGCGAAAATGCAATATCGTAGGTTCGGCAAGCTGGATTGGGAAACATCCATATTGGGCTTCGGCGTCATGCGATTGCCGGTCATAAACAATGATCCGGGAAACATAGACGAGCCTGAGGCGGTCAGGATGATTCGATACGCCCTGGACCACGGCGTCAACTATCTCGATACCGCGTACCCTTACCACGCCGGGCAGAGTGAAGTGATAGTGGGCAAAGTACTCAAGGACGGATACCGTAAGAAGGTGAAGGTAGCCACCAAGCTGCCCGTGTGGCTGGTGAAAGACTATGAGGGTTTCGACCTCTATCTTAATGAGCAGCTTGAGCGCCTCCAGCTAGAGAAGGTTGATTTCTATCTTCTTCACGGGCTGAACAGCAAGAGCTGGCCCAGGATTCGGGACCTGGGAGTGTTACGCTGGGCTGAGGAGGCAATGGCCCGCGGGCGCTTCGATTATCTGGGATTCTCTTTCCACGATGAATTCGAGACCTTCCAGGAGATTGTAGACGGTTATGATAACTGGACGCTTGCCCAGGTGCAGTACAACTATATGGACGTGGATTACCAGGCCGGCCGCCGCGGCGTGGAGTATGCCGCCAACAAGGGGTTGGCGGTGGTCGTGATGGAGCCGGTGCGCGGGGGGCGCCTTGCTAAGCCACCGACACCCGTGGCCAGGTTGTGGGAAAGCGCCGGTGAGAAGCGCACCCCTGCCGAATGGGCACTGCTGTGGGTCTGGAACCAGCCGGAGGTCTCATTGGCTCTTAGCGGCATGAGCACCATGGAGCAGGTCGTGGAAAACCTCGCTGTCGCCGACCTCGGCAAGCCCGGCATACTTACTCCGAAGGATCTGGCAGTGATCGACCTCGTCCGCGAGGGCTACGAAGCATTGGCCCCTATTCCGTGCACCACCTGTGGATACTGCATGCCCTGTGACAGCGGCGTGGACATCCCCCGAATCCTCGAGATGTACAACGACGCAGCCATGTACGATAACCCCCGTTCGGCCCGGTTCGGCTACCGCGGACTCAAGGAAGAGCAGCGCGCTGACCGGTGCACGAAGTGCGGGGAGTGCATGGAGTCCTGTCCTCAAGGAATAGACATCCCCGACTGGCTCGAGAAAGCACATGAGCTTCTAGCCCCGGGGGAAGAAGCCGCAAGCTAGTCTAGTCCCCCCAGAGGCGAACTACGGCTTTCCCCGCTCGTGCACAAGCGAAGCATGTTGCCAAGCTATCGCCATTTCCGGTGACACCGCAGCAATCAGCCCTGCTCCAACTTCTACACGCTTCTCCATACAGGAATGCGACGAGGGGAGGCGCTGGCATTGAGATGGAAGAACGTTGACCTGGGTCTGCCCTCGTTGTCCGTCCTGGCCTGTCTCTCCGTGGTCGAAACGGCGTACAAGCTGAATGAGACCTATGTGATAAAGGAACCCAAGACGGCACACAGTCGACGCCAGATCGCATTGCCTCCGTCCCTGGCTTTGGTCCTGCGGGCGCACAAAAAGGAGCGAGAAGCGCAGCAAGCTGCACCAGGGGGGCGCCTGAGCGGACATGACTTTGTGTATGCACACGTGGACGGACCTCCTCTGGACCCGAGTACGGTGAGCCATGCGTTCTCCAATCTCATGCGCAAGATGGGGCGCACCGGTATTCGCCTGCACGATCTGCGACATACCCACGCCACGCTGATGCTGAAGGCGGGGGTTCATCCGAAGGTAGTCTCTGAGCGGCTAGGGCACTCGAGCATCAGGATCACCCTGAACACGGGTTCTCATGTGCTGCCCGGGATTCAGGGAGCGGCGGCACAGCGGTTCGATGACTTTCTTACAGGGAGGGGAGCAGAGGCAGGGGAGATTAGCAAAATGTTTGCAGGGGAGAGGGAAGTGAATGTCGGGGTGAGAGGATTTGAACCTCCGACCACCTGAACCCCATTCAGGTGCGCTACCAGGCTGCGCTACACCCCGTCGCTTTGCCCTCTACAATATGTTATCATATCGGTCGCGCCAAATAAACAGTACAAGATGAGGTTGTGACTATTGTCTAAGAAAGAGAAGAGAGCTACACCCAAACCGGCCCCTACTAGGAAGCAGCAGTCCAAGTGGCAGCGACAGATGAAGATACGCCGCACTATCATCATCGTGTCGGTTGTGCTAATTGCCGCACTGGTGACTGTGGTGAGTGTCGCTATCTACAACGACAGAGTGGCTCCCTGGCGCGAGGTTGTTATCAAGGTCAACGATGCGTCCATTCGGATGGGCCAGTACGTTGACATGCTCGAGTTTCAGTCATATCTGATGAACGACGATGACCAGACTGTCTACTTTATAGCCGACAGGGTTCTAGATTCCATGATAGATTCTGAGGTCGTGAGGCAAGAGGCCAGGGCGCTGGGGATAGTGGCTAGCAGACAGGAGATAGACGAGAAGATCAAAGAATACGGATTGCCCGACCAGGATGATTGGCGATACGCAGATGTACTGAGGGACATGATCAGGACCGAGATCCTATGGGAGAAGCTCCTTGACCACTTCGACTCGGAACTGCCGGACATTGAGCAGGCCCATGTGCAGGTCATGCTGGTGGAGAGCGAGGCAGTGGGTCAAGAGGTACTCTCTGCTATCCGGGCGGGCGGCAACTTCACTACATTGGTTGACGAGTTTTCGTACCATCCCCGGATCGGGGGAGACCTGGGGTGGCTGCCCGAGGAGCTTGTGCCGAATCCCATTATCGCAGACGTCGCCTTTAACATGACTGCAGGCGAGGTTCACGGCCCCATATACGATACAACGGCCGTCAAGAACCTCGGCTACTGGCTGATGGAAGTCACCGACATCATGGATGAAGAAGACGCACGACAGGTGAATGTCAGGGCAATACTGCTGGGCAGTGAGGTGGAGGCCGAGCAGGTGAGAGAAGAACTCGTGGGCGGGAACTTCACAGCTTTGGCAATGCAGCACTCCCAGCATGAGAGCAGGAACCAGGGCGGTGAACTGGGCCTGTTGAGGCCAGGCGACATGGGCAGCGCCGCTTTTGATGAGGTGGCCTTCAACCTTACTCCCGGCCTGATAAGCGAGCCGGTCAAGGATGAATCGGTCCAGACCATTGGGAGTTATTGGATAGTCGACGTCGTCGACAGGGATGACCAGCGTGCTCTTGAAGGGGAAGTCAGGGAAGCGATGGCCTCAAGGGAGCTGTTTGCCTCATTCGAGAAGTGGAAAGAGGAGAGCACCATTGATAATCGCCTTGACGACGAGAAGCAACTCTGGGCCATACGCGAGGTGCTGCGCAGGCGATAGAACGCGGCGAACAATCACGTCACAGCGCCTCTTCAGATCCGCCGATTGCTCATGACTACCTTAGGCAGCTGAATGGTTGATCAGGATAAGATCAAGCTGGCGATGACCTCGATGCTCGAGGCGATAGGCGATGACCCTTTAAGAGATGGTGTGAGAGACACCCCGCAGAGGGTGGCCGCAATGTACTCCGAACTCTTTTCCGGGGTGGACATTGACCCCAGGGCCGAACTCACAGTTGATTTCGAGGTGGGGTATGAGGAGATGGTGATTCTGCGGGACATTTCCTTTTACTCGATGTGTGAACACCACCTTCTGCCTTTCTACGGCATTGCCCATGTGGGATATATACCGAGCCGCGGAGGCAAGGTCGTGGGAGTGAGCAAGCTGGCCAGGGTGGTGGAGATCTGTGCCAGGCGCCCCCAGCTTCAGGAAAGGATGACCAAGCAGATAGCGGATGCCATCTTCGACTCACTCCAACCGGATGGAGTAGCCGTGGTCATCCAGGCAGAGCACCTATGCATGGTTATGCGCGGGATAAAGAAGCCGGGTTCATCGGTGATCACCTCGTCGGTGAGGGGCATATTCCGCAGCAAGGCCGCGACTCGCACCGAGTTCCTATCGCTAATTCAGGGCAAGTAACCTACTCGTGGCGTAATGACTGGATGGGATCGAGTCGCGCCGCGCGCACGGCGGGATACAAGCCCGAGACAAGCCCAATGAAGATCGCGATCCCCAGGGCAATCGCGACGACGCTCCCAGAGAGCATGACGTTGATGGGGAATCCCGCTCTTGTCGCCATGTCCGAGGCGATCCGGACGATAATCCACGACAGTCCCACCCCTAAGGCACCGCCACAGAAGCTGAGAGTAGCAGACTCGGTGAGAAACTGAGTCAGAATATCCCGCCGCTTCGCTCCTACAGCCTTGCGCAGGCCGATCTCCCTTATGCGCTCCGTCACAGAAACCAGCATTATGTTCATGATCCCAATGCCGCCGACAAGCAGTGAGATGCCGGCAATAGCGGCAAGAATCAGCTGAATCAGTCCCATCATCTGCCCAGCAACACCAGCTATTGCCTCCATGCTTATGACCCTGAATCCTTCCTCCTCTCCCTCCCTGATGCGATGGCGCTCCCGCAGTATGGCAGTGATCTCCTGAATCGCGGTGTCTATCTCATCGCTGCTCTTGGCCTGAACCGCGATGGCCTGGACGCTGTGCCCCCGGCTGGTCACCTGATCGGGGGCCAGGGTGGCATAGAAGGTGGACAGCGGTACATAGGCAGTTAGATCTTCACTGCCGAACCCAACCCCCTTGGTCTCGAGCACTCCGATGACCTCGAACTGGCGCCCATCGATCCTTATGCTCTGTCCCGTGGGATCCATCTCTCCAAACAAGCTCCTGGCTATCTCGCTGCCGAGTACAACAACCCTTGACCTCGCCCTATCATCGTATTCGGTCATGAACTCGCCTGAAGCGAGAATAAGGTTGTTGATCCCTTCATATGGCGGAGTAACCCCGGCGACTATGGCCAGGAGCCTCTCTCTCCCCGCAGCAATCTGAGAATTGTACCGCTGTGCGGCTGGTGCCACGCCTGCTACTGAAGGAGCGTCCCTGGCAATAGCATTGGCGTCTTCCCATGTCAGAGCTCCGATACCGGTTGCGCCTCCCGCCCCAAAACCGCCCAAATCGTGAGGCATCACATATATGAGATTGGAGCCCAGCGCAGCAAAAGCGCCCTCCATCTCAGCCTCCTGCGCCTGCCCCAGAGACACTATCGAGACAACTGCACCCACGCCGATCAGTATGCCCAGCATGGTCAGAATCGACCTCAGTTTGTTGTTGAGCAAAGCACGTATAGCGATGACGATGCAGTCCTGCAGTTTCATCTCTGTTACCTCATCAGTATCACCGTGGCTATCCGAACCAAAACCTCACTCGATCTGACCGTCGCGAATTCTGATGGTACGTTGGGTACGAGAGGCAACCTCTGGATCATGAGTCACCAGGACGATAGTCATGCCTTTCTCATTGAGTTGCTTGAACAGCGTCATTATCTCTTCGCTGGTCTTACTATCGAGATTCCCTGTAGGTTCATCAGCGAGAATAAGCGAGGGGTTGTTCACAAGGGCTCGCGCGATCGCCACGCGCTGCTGTTCTCCTCCGCTTAGCTCGCTGGGTCTATGAGTAACACGACTCGCTAACCCCACCAGATCCAGTACCTCCATTGCCCTCTGCCTGCGATTGTCAGCCCCACTGTATACCAGTGGTAGTTCCACATTGGCCAAAGCTGATGTTCGAGACAGCAAGTTGA
>Ga0209498_1002474_pt1 | contig 11118 bp, 11 predicted proteins | sample WalLakDeSediment_FD_184131 | JGI IMG/M metagenome (GOLD analysis project Ga0209498, IMG submission 184131) | Lake sediment microbial communities from Walker lake, Nevada to study Microbial Dark Matter (Phase II) - Walker Lake 11/02/13 Deep... | ecosystem: Environmental > Aquatic > Freshwater >...
CTTTTTTATCTCTGTATCTGGATTAAGCTCTATTCTTGTGGGTTTTTGGAACAAAAATCTTTCTTTTGTACCGATTTGATGCAAGGTAGCAGCGATATCATCAAGAATATCCTGGTGCACTTGCCATTCGATTAAGTCTTCTGTGGGGACTCTCAAAATTAATAAATCCGGTGCACACAGCCGCCCCTCAGGATCCATTTGAATATTATTCTCCATCACCTGGATGAGTACGTCGACCAGGGGACGCTGGGCTTGGTGGCCAGTGAAGATCTTGGACAGTTTCTCTTCAAAAAGCACACGCAGATGTTCTTCGATCCGGTCAAATTCTTTGTTCATGGTATCTAATCCAGTATAATTATACTCAAGTATGGCTTCTCACGGTTATGAAGAGGTTGATCACACGGCAGATATTGCGATTAGGGTTTGGGGTGAAAATTTCCAAGCCTTACTCCGCCAGGCAGCCGATGGTCTTTATGACCTGATGGGCATTAAGCCTATCCGAAATTCTCCGGCTGAGGTTCGTTTTGATCTTCCACAGGGAACTAAAGAGGACATTCTTGTTGATTTCCTCAACGAGTTATTGTACCTATCCGATGAAAAAAGGCAGATCTTGAATGATTTTTTATTTTCTGAAAATAATGATGAGTTTGAGATACAAGCAGCGGGATGCCAAATTCTCTCACAGGAGCGGCAGATTAAGGCTGTTACCTTTCATAATCTTAGTGTTGAAGAAACCAATCATGGTTTTAAAGCCATAATTACATTCGATGTGTAGAAAGCGGGCTTATGTCTCAGATTACACAAAAAACATTTACAAAAATCAGCGATTATGAGTGGGAAATTTCAACGGATTTTCGTTCAGATATGCGCGTCCCGGTGCGCGTGTTTGCATCCCAGGCACTTCTCCAAGAAGCACTTAAGGATAAATCAATTGAGCAGGCTGTGAACGCCAGCACATTACCAGGACTGGTCGAAGCAATGATGGTCATGCCAGATATGCATGAGGGTTATGGATTCCCCATCGGCGGTGTTGGTGCTACAGATCCTGAAAACGGTGTGATCTCCCCGGGGGGTATCGGATATGACATCAACTGTGGTGTGCGGCTCTTAGCTTCAAGGATCACACTTGAAGAAGTGGAAGGGTGGTTGCCTGATTTAGCCACTTCCATCAACCATCATTGTCCGAGTGGCGTGGGTGTGTCCAGCAATCTTAAGTTATCCAAAGATGAGTTGGCAGACGCGTGCATCAAGGGTTCTCGATGGGCAAAAGCCAGGGGTTCTGCAACAGAAGCAGACATCAAACGCACTGAAGACCAGGGTTGTTTGGCAGGGGCAGACCCAGGGAAGGTCAGTCAGCGGGCTCTGGAACGGGGTAGATCCCAGTTGGGCACTTTAGGCGGGGGTAATCATTTCATTGAAGTCGACCTTATCACAGAAGTTTTTGATGAGCATGCTGCAAGCGTAATGGGGCTTTACCGAGGTGAATTAGCGGTTCAGATCCATACTGGTTCACGTGGTTTTGGACATCAAATCTGCACAGATTATGTGCGTCGTCTGCAGGGGACTATTAATAAGTTTGGGATTAAGTTGCCTGATAAACAGCTGGTGTGTGCACCAATAGCATCTGAAGAAGGACAAGATTATTTGGCTGCGATGCGGTGTGGCGCAAATTATGCTTTTCTCAACCGACAATTATTAGCGGAAAAGGTACGTGAAGCTTTTGAAAGGGTCCTGGCTGGCAAAGTTGATCACTGGAAATTGAAGCAAGTGTATGACATCGCGCACAACATTGGTAAGTTTGAAGAACACAACGTCCAGGGTGACCGGAAGACCGTTTGCGTGCACCGTAAGGGTGCCACACGTGCATTTGGGCCTGGGTCAAAGGATTTGCCTGAAGAATATATGGAAATTGGTCAACCCGTTTTGGTGCCTGGTTCAATGGGGACAGGGTCATGGGTGCTGACCGGTACTGCAACCAGTATGCTGCGTTCGTTTGGATCATCTTGCCATGGAGCCGGTCGTGTGATGAGCCGTTCACAAGCCAAACGCAATGTTTGGGGTGAAGATTTACTCAAGCAATTGGCGCAGGATGGTATCGAAATACGTGCAGGATCACTGCCCGGTCTGGCTGAGGAAGCCCCACAAGCTTATAAGGATGTTAATGAGGTTGTCGAGAGTGTTGTTGGCGCCGGTATCGGCAAGAGGGTTGCGCTGCTCAGACCGCTAATCGTTATCAAGGGCTAATTCCAGGCATAAATTGGATTACTGAATATCCAACCACGCATTTTGCCTTTATAGGGAATGAAGACTTCAACCCGATAGACACCAGATTCTGTGGTGATGTGAGTGCAGACATCACGGTCTTGCCATTCTTTGATCATTTTCCCATCTTTGATCAATCGGCACAGGGTTCGTTGAGGTAAGCGAATTTGGAATGTCAACCCACGTTTGACTTTTACCTCGTCCCCCATGATGAATTGACCATCATCATTGTTGACCGAGAATTTGAAACCATCGGCCAAGGCAGGCAGATTATAAGCAACAAAGCAATGTCCTTGGCCAAGTGATTTCATGACCATATTACGGTCATCGGGGAAGGAACCAGATAAGGGTTGTGGATTGAGAATATGGGTGGTTACACTCTTAAAATGATGAAGATAAGGGTAAAGGTAAATCTTGAAGGGACCAATTTTCCTGACAATTTGATGGGCATCGACACCGCCAATAGCGATAATGCGTTTGTTTCGTGTAGATATGAGCTCATCCCATAAGTCCAAAGTCCTTTCCAGGGGTCCGATAGACATTCGTTTGGGAAAAAACGCATTGATGACTGCTGATAATCGACTGGTTGTAACGCTTTTAAATTCGCTCATGTGGTTCCAGAGCTCAATCCCATCAAAATTTTTAACCTCCCAGTTACGCCATGAGAATTCACGCTGATTAAATTCCTCTAAGGGATCTTCAATAGGATGGGCGATAAAGGAAAGCCCATCACTGCGCTGGATTTGGTCGATTAAGCGCTGCGGATCATCCCCGTAGAGAGACATTTCCTTGCGGGTATTAATTGCTAATAAATGGTTCCCAGGGGGGTGGAGCAAAGGATCGTGAATTTCCTCTCCCACCAGGAGCATAATCTTGCGCTTACCTTCACCATAGTACCCATCCAGACCATCAATCCAGATATTGTGATCCGTGGTGATGAGACCAGTAAGACCTGCTTTTTTGGCGATCTCAATCAATTTTTGGTGGCTGGCATTGCCATCAGAATAATGCGTGTGGATGTGGACTGCAAACTTAGTTTCATTCATTGGGTTGACGCTTTTTTCAGGTTGTGGGTATAATCATGCCTGTTAAAGGAGGTACGTGTGGAAAATTATTTTAGTATTGCTTTGATTATAACGTCAATTGCTTTGATTGCCAGTATTATTCTCCAAAGTAAAGGTGTTGGTTTGGGTGGACTAACTGGGGGTGGAGATGCTGGCGGTATTTATTCAAAACGCCGCGGTGTTGAAAAGGTTTTGTTTTGGATCACGATTGGTCTGAGCGGGCTTTTCTTCATCCTGACCATGTTAACCGTAATGTTTGGACGATAATCCACCAGCATTGTGGATTTCTCGGTCAATCGTTACTCTCACTGATTTAAAACCGGGCAGCTCGCAAAAAATAGAAGTTGCCCATTTTATGTTAATATCATGAAAAAGTTTAGATGGCAGTTACTAATTATTTTGGTCACCGGGCTGATTGTCGGTGTCCTGTTGATCATCCAACAAATTGATGGTGATGACAATACTGCAGCCACACCTTCACCTATCTCTGGTGGTATTTACACAGAGGCACTTATCGGCAGCTTTATGCGCTTAAATCCATTTCTGGATGTTTACAACCCACCTGATCACGCTGTTGGGCGGTTGATTTTTAACAGCCTGATCCGGTTTGATTCCCGGGGTATTCCACAAGCGGACTTGGCTGAATCTTGGGGCGTATCAAGAGACGGTACCGTTTATAATTTCTCCTTGCGCGAGGACGTTTATTGGCATGATGGGGAGATTTTTGACAGCAGTGATGTTTTATTTTCTATTGACCTTTTGCAGTCACAACACGCATTAATCCCGGATGATTTGCGAAGTTTTTGGTCGCAAGTTGAAGTTGTTGTGCTTTCAGATAGCCAAATGCAATTTCTATTGCCTGAACCTTTTGCACCGTTTTTAGATTATCTTTCCTTCGGTATTTTACCTGAGCACATTCTTGGCGGACTCGATTTAGAGGAGATTATTGACCATCCTTTCAACCTGGCTCCAGTGGGTACAGGTCCATTTCGATTTCAGCGTTTATTGGTAGAAAATGAAGAAATCGTTGGCGTCGTTTTAGAAGCTTTTGACGCGTTTTTTCTTAACCGCCCTTTCTTGGATGAGTTTATCTTCCGTTATTATCCAACACCCCAACAAGCACTCGCTGCATTACGGCGGGGGGAAGTTGAGGGTATTGGGGATGTAGATAATTCGATTCTTGGCGATGTGCTTAAGGAACAAGGTCTTGCGATTCATACTGCACGCAAACCCCTGCTCACGATTGTTTACTTGAATCTCGATAATCCAGAAGTTGGCTTTCTCCAGGATCCGGAATTCAGACTCGCATTGATGGCTGCTATCAACCGTTCGGTAATCATCGAACGAGTATTTCAGAGTCAGGCTGTCCCCGCTAATGGTCCAATCATGCCCGGTACCTGGGCATATTATCCTGATTTGGGAAAAATTGACTATGATCCAATTGAGGCAAAACGGTTGTTTGAAGCAACCGGCGTAACATTCGATGAAGAGGAAGGCCGTTATTTTTCCGATGCTGGTTTAGCAATTTCAGTGACGTTATTGCACCTGGATACACCCAAACATATCGAGATTGCCGAACTAATCAAGACAAATTGGGAATTATTAGGCATCGAAGTTGAATTGGAAGCAGCGCCTTATGACCAGGTTTTACAAGCCCTTGAAGAACGTGCTTATCAGACGGCACTGGTGGATATTAACCTCACCAGGTCACCTGATCCGGACCCCTATCCATTTTGGGGGCAGGCGCAGGTGCAGTCTGGTCAAAATTATGCAGATTGGGATAATCGTTCGGCCAGTGAATTTCTGGAGCAAGCCCGTATGACGGTGGATCTGGGCGAACGGGAACGTTTATACCGCAACTTCCAAGTTTTGTTTATGAGGGAAATGCCTTCATTACCGCTCTTGTATCCAACATATTCCTATGCAATTAGTGTAGATATCAACGGGGTTTCCCTGGGGCCAATCTTTGAACCTGGTGACCGTTTCAACAATGTTCATACGTGGTTTATTTTGATGGGTCGTGATGCGGCAATATCTCCAACTGAAGAGGATGCGGTCGTTATTGAGGAATGAGAGGGTCGATGCCTTTCTATACAGCAAAAGGTGATTCAGGAGAAACAAGTTATTTAGGCGAAGGGGGAATCTCAAAATCGTCACTACGGATCGAGGCCGTCGGAAGTGTCGATGAGGCAAATGCCGCGATTGGTATGGCGCGTGCCCTCAGTGAAAGCCTGAAAACCCAAAACGTCCTTTTAGAAGTTCAAAAACAATTATATTTTTTGATGACTGAATTATCCGCATCACCGGATGTGGCGGAAAAGTTTGATAAATTGAACGATTCACATCTTGAATGGTTGGAAGCAAGAATTCAAGAACTTGAAGAGTCTGTAATATTACCCAAAGTCTTTATTATTCCTGGGGGGTCACCAGCCTCTGGCGCACTTGCCCTTGCACGGACAATTATCAGACGTGCGGAAAGACGGGTGGTGGCCATGCTGGAAGCTGATCAAATTCAAAAAGGTTTACATGTAGCCTACCTTAACCGTCTATCTTCTTTGCTATTTGTTCTGGAAGTGTTCGAATCCACATTTTCTGGTAACGAAATTCAATTAACGAAAGAGGCCTGACCATTGATTGGGACCCTCATCAACGCGGCAACGATCATCGTTGGGTCTTTCTTTGGTATCTCAATTGGTGCACGCCTCTCATCGAAACTGCGAGACACGGTTGTTTTTGGACTGGGCTTGTTTACTTTAGGTTATGGGTTGATGACATTTTTGGAGACTGCCAACCCATTGGTACCTTTAGGGGGATTGTTGATTGGAGCATTATTAGGTGAGTGGTGGCAGTTGGAGGAGCGTCTTGAAGGTGTGGGGTTATTCCTCCGAAAAAGGGTCCTGCCTAATGATCCTGAGGAGGGGTTGCAGTCCAAATTTGTGGAAGGTTTTGTAACGGCATCTCTTGTTTTCTTGATTGGTCCAATGGCCATTTTGGGGTCGATTCAGGACGGGTTAACCGGCAACTATGAGATGCTGACGATTAAAGCCATCTTGGATGGATTTGCATCGATCGCCTTTGCTTCGTCATTGGGAATTGGGGTAATTTTTTCGGCATTGACGATATTGATTTACCAGGGGTCGATCTCGCTGCTTGCTGGATTATTCAGCCAATACTTTTCACCTGCAATGATGAATGAAATGACCGCGGTTGGTGGATTGATTTTAATAGCGATTGCACTGAGCAGTTTGTTGTCCGTTAAAAAGATCAGGACGGGGAGCTTTCTGCCGGGTTTGTTGATCACCCCATTGATTGTGCTGATATTGGAGCGATTTTTGGGCGGTGTTTAAAGAAAAAATGACCTTGAAAGGCCATTTTAAAACTTTGAAGGGCGGAAAAGTATTACCTGTTGAGCAACGAATCGATCAATGATATCACCTCCCTTGATGAGACGAGTTGACCATTGATCAAGAATGTTGGTGTGCCTGTTATTCCAAGGGATTGTGCATATCGAAGGTCTTCATTAGGGGCATTGTCATGGGTATTATCCTCCAGGCAAGCCCTAAATTCTGTGCTGTCCAGACCAGCCGCTGCTGCTATATTGACCAGGTTAGTGGTAGAAAATCCCGCTTGGGTTCCAGCAGCTGAATAAAGAAAAGATTTGTAATCAAAAAACAGGTTTTGATCTGCTGCACAATAGGATGCTTTGGCTGCATTCAGAGAATCCGGATCACGGTGGGGCAAATTGATATAACGATAATACACATCACCCGTCTCGACGTAACTGCTGATTAAATCTGGTTCAACATTTGCCGAAAAATCAGCACAAAAACCGCAAGCATAATTTGAAAAATTAATAACACTAACTGGGGCATTTGGATCTCCGAGAGTAAATCCCCTGCCATCTTCAGAACTTGTACGCCCGGAGATGAAGTTTGGCAGCAGGATAATGATGGCAATTAATGCCAGAACAGCCAGCGTTATAAGGATGACGTTTTTGGTCTTGCGCCGTTTTTGTTGCAAGCGTTTTATGCGTAAAATTTCACGTTTGCTCGGGTTCTTGTTCAAGTTTGCCTCCGTGTCACAAGGAATGGTTTGATTTTGCCATATTAAACACAATTTGTCCAGATTTGGTAAAAACCAACATCACAAAAAACGGATTACTTACTCGGTTTATAGCTGGAAAATATAAACGGGGATCGTTTCCGGTGTGGGTTTGAAGCCAAATTTATCGTATAAAGCCAGTGATGGATTGTTGTCAGATTGTGTGTTAACCGTGACACACCAGACTCCCAGCCTGGCCAATTGTTTAAGCAGGTCCAGTACCAATGCAGATGCAACCCCCTGACCCTGGTGTTCTGGGTGGACAGCCAGTCTTGCCAGATGTCCCTGGATCGTCACTGCAGTGCTAATTTGGTATCCTATAATGCGATTATGATTGGTGGCAACTGTACAGATTCCGGGTTGCTTGTAAGCTTTGGTCAACCCGCGTAGTGAATTTTGCCATAGCGATGAGAATGCCAAACGATCGATGTGCTCGATTTTAGGTAGATCCTCAGGACGCATTGGTCGGATGTGGATGTGTGGCGCTGCGATGGCCCTGTCCTGCAAATCTCCCTTCCATTCAAGCACCACGATGGTATTCTGATGATAAAAGTTAGATCTTAACAACAGGTCATTGAACCAGCCGCTAAAGCTTAATGCTGCCAATTGGCTAATGTTCACATCTTTGAGCATCAATATTGTCTTGGAGAGCAGGCGATCCCATGTATCCTGAATTGATAAATTATTCTCAGCGCTAAACAGGCGTATCCAGGTAGCCTCATCGACCTCGGGAGCTGTAAGCATGATGGCTTGGATGTGATCCTGATTTCTTTCGACCAGAAAAGGTTGCTGACCCAACCAATCTAATGGACTGAACCAGTCCAAGTGCCTATGGATTAGATGGTTCTGGTTGAGGAATCGACTTATTTCAAGCTTATGCTCTATGGTCGCCTTGATGACGGCTCTTTTTTGGGGTGATGTTGACTGCGCATCTAACATGCGTTGTTTTAGGGTATGTGATGGGTTAATCGTTTTTCAAGGATGCTGCAAACTATTAACGCAGCCCTTATCAGGCTCGAAGTTTTTCAAGAATTATTTTGGCGATGTGGGCTTGATCCGCTTCGGGCATTCGTTTTAAGGCCTGAAGAACAACCGAATAACCATCATCTTCAAGTCCTGTTTCCTCCTGTGAGAATTCTGGCGACCAACCATTTTTCGACCATGGTTTTTCCTGGTCTGTGTCTGCTAACCAAACCGGTTCAAAAAGCACATTGTGTGGGATTTCTAAGTACTCGGTGATCATCAGCAGATCAGTCAGCGGAATCGGTATTTCTCCATTTTCATAAGCATGCAATATGGTTTCTGGGATTTGGGTGGCTTCTTGTAGAACCTCAAACGGTAAGACCTTATCCTCACGAACAGTAGTTAGCAAGGCGCTAATCATTTTATTCCTGAGGGTTAAATAATGTGGACGAATGTCTTTTTTCAGTATGTTGGGAAATGGGGCCATGCTTTGATCATTCTCAAGAAGAGCTGAGGGTACCACACCTAGGTAAAAGGCTAACAGTTCAAGTTCTGGCAGGCTGAGTGATCTAGCGCCCTCTTCAATACTGCGATAGGTTTTTTTTGAAATGCCTAAAACTTTGGCGCAGTCTTTCAAGCTGAGGCGTTTGCTTTTCCTAATGTGCTTAACCCGTATGATGATTTGATCTGAATTTGTGGACATAAGTGACATCCTTGCTTTGAAAGAGGGTCTAATCGTGGTTACTAACATTATAGCTTAACCACGTTTAAATTGCTTTTCTCCCTCAAGACTTCATGAGGTTTTCAGTGAGTGCTGCCGATTGGTATTTACACTCACCAGCGATGAAGGTTGCCGCAGGCGTGATTTTTCTCAATTCATGCGGATCGAGCTTGAAGGGGTCATCCTCCAGCAGAATGAAGTCGGCGTGGAACCCAGGTGAAATTTTACCTGATCGACTGGCTTTGCCGGTTATGACAGCAGGCGCATGGGTGAAACCACTTAGAGCTTCTGTGAGGGTTACGCGCTGGTCAGGATGCCATCCATGTGGTCCTGGTGTTCCATCTTGCCGGCGGCGTGTCACGGCTGCGTGGATACCAAAGAAAGGATTGACCGGTTCAACTGGGGCATCCGAACCGAAGACATAAGGTGCACCACTATCAAGAATCGATCGGTAGGCATAGGCGTGTTCTGATCTTGATGCGAGATTTTGGTCAGCCATGATCATATCAGAGGGTGCATGGATGGGTTGGACCGAGGCGATGATGTCTAATTCAGCCAACCGGGGTAGATCCGCAGGATCGATGATCTGGACATGCTCAATGCGATGGTTGTAATGCGGCAAGTGGTGGCTTTTCTCATACGACCTGAGGCGCTCAAAAGCGTTCAAAACCTCATGATTGGCACGGTCACCGATGGCATGCACAGCCAGGGCGATCCTATGTTCTACAGCATGTTTACCAACCTCGTATAGATCTTCCGCTGTTAATAACAATGTCCCCAAAGATTGGCTTCCTTCGAAAGGTTTGATCATTGCAGCCGTCTGGGGGCCTAATGCGCCATCGGAAAAAAGTTTGACTCCTCCCAAATCCAGCCTGTCATCACCAAACCCAGTGTACAAGCCAGCCTCAATAAATGCATCCAGGTTTTGAAGAGGTATGTGCTTTCGGACTCGTAGAGGGAATGATCCGTTTTGATAAAGGGTTTGGAGTGCTAACCAACACTTGAAATCATCAAAATCATGGACGCCCACCAACCCAACTTTCCAAAGCTCGGGCATCAGTGACTGAATTTTTGTGATGGTTTCCTCTAATGTGGCTGGCGGGAGGACAGATTCCACCAAGCTCATGGCACCTGCTTCAAATAGGATTCCTGTGGGTTGACCGTGGATATCGCGTTGGATCTCACCACCAGGCGGATCTGGAGTGTGTTGATTGATTCCAGCAAGCTTGAGTGCCTGGCTGTTAGCCCAGGCGGCATGGAGAGATTTTGCTGTCAGATAAGCTGGCCGCCCGCCACAAACGGTATCGAGCATATGCGCGGTGCCAAAATTTTCCATCCATTGGTTTTGATTCCAGCCATGTCCTCGCACCCAGGCACCTTCTGGAAGCAAATCTGCGGCATTTTTTACCCGTGAAAGACACTCATGAAGTGATGGTGTTTCGCAATCAACCATCGCACGGCTTTCAGCTAAAAGGCGAAGATGGACATGGGCGTCCGTCAAGCCAGGCCAGATGGTGCTTCCCTGTAAATTATAGGCTTGCCCTTGACGAGAAAATCTATCTAAGATTTCTTCATCAGTTCCCAGGGCAATAAAAATGGCATGGTCTACGACGACAGCCGTGGCGTTGGGATGATCTGGGGCATATATATTCGCATTATGAAATATCTTCATGGCATTAATCAGGAAGGATTTTATCCAAGATGGCGTTTAGTTCTTCGTCGGAATAATAATAGATCACCAATCTTCCGCCGTTTTTTCCATCGTTAAGACTAACTTTCGTCCCAAAATGGTTCCTGAGGCGTTTCTCCAATGCGCTCACTTCAGCAGAAGGTGAAGGTTTATGGATTGTTGGCGGTCTTTCTCCGCTCATTTTCTTGACCAGTGCCTCGGTTTGGCGTACGTTAAGATCCTCCCTGAGGATGATGCTCAAAATTGCTAGCTGTCCTTGCTCAGATTGTAAACCCAGGATCGCACGGGCGTGCCCTTCACTAATCAGGTTTTTAGCT
>Ga0209498_1002475_pt1 | contig 11118 bp, 5 predicted proteins | sample WalLakDeSediment_FD_184131 | JGI IMG/M metagenome (GOLD analysis project Ga0209498, IMG submission 184131) | Lake sediment microbial communities from Walker lake, Nevada to study Microbial Dark Matter (Phase II) - Walker Lake 11/02/13 Deep... | ecosystem: Environmental > Aquatic > Freshwater >...
GTACTGCAGCATCGCGTGGTCGCCGTCACTGTTCCCGCAACATACCACCGGTCGCCGGCCGATAAACTGATGAATGCCGACTGGTTTGCCCTCCCTGTCGTTGACGAATAAATAGTCGAGTGTTTTTGTCAGCACCGGTCCGCTGTCGCGTAACTCAAAAGTCGTCCGCGCTGTCGAGCCGACAACCTGTTCCGGGGGTATGCCGTAAACGCGCTCCACCCAGACGCGCATGAAGTCCGCGCCGCCACCGGAAACGATGAAGTTCTTGAAACCATTTGCCCGCAGATAGCGCAAAAGTTCCTGCATCGGTTGGTAGGTGAGCTCGTCATAAGGCCTGCCAAATCGCGGATGTTTGGCCGATGTAAGCCAGGCTTCCACGGCATCACGCAACTCGTCGGTCGTCATCCCTGCATGGGTGAGTGCCAGGACCTGCATCAGGCCATCGAAGTGTTCGCCTGCCAGGAGTTTTTCAATTTCGCCGGCCAGGGTCGCTTGCACCATGGGGTCCGAGGCGAGCTCGGGCTCAGTGAGGATGTGCCGCTTCAGCTCGTCAATGGCGAAGGCTGCCTGAAAGGGCAGCGGTTTTTCCGGCCAGAGAGTGCCATCGTTGTCGTACACGGCAATGCGTTCTGTCAGCGGCAAGAAGTCGGGTGATCCTTCCTTTGTTACCCTGGCGATGAACGCGAGGATCTCCTGTTTGGCAGGGCCATCGTTCCAGGAGGGCAGCGGATCAATAGCGGTGGAAAGGTCGTTTCGAATAAGGCCGCTGACGTGTTGACAGTAATGAGCGTACTCAGTGGCGGCATCGCCCCACATCGGCCACAGCCACGCCAATTCCGTGTATAGATGGCAAGTGTTTTTCATTTCTCTTGTCATGCCGAAGGCCTGAATTAAGCCGCGCCACGAAGCGGCGTCGGCTTGAATGAATTGTTAGCGGCCATAACGCAGGTCAGACCACGAACGGCACGACAGCCACGCCGGGACCGGTGCCGCGGGTTGGCGAGAGATCAACTCTTGCCTCGAGTTGCGTTCCCAAGCGAACCGGCGCCGGAGGCTCGATGAATATGTGTGCTGCTCCCGTGGTGTCCGTATAGGTTCGCTCGACGGATAGTTCGCGGTCGCCCTGCCACAAGCTCACGCGGACATGGGTGTCGCGGATCGGCCCGGCGTGGCTCCTCGCCTCGATGGAGACGTGCGCCGCGCCACCCCCAGCAGGATCGAGCGAAGTCGTGACATTTGCCCGCCGGACAGTGTTGACGATGCCCGACACCCCTCCGAACACCGTCCATGTGCACCCCTGCAGGACCATCGCCTCAAGCGACACAATGGGGATTGGTTCGTCAAACTGATCGCCATAGCGAACACTCGAATCGGCCATCAGCGTCGCCTGCCCAACAACACGCTCGCCCGGTTCCAGCACGAACTGGAACGGTCGGACATGAAGATCGACGCCTGGTGGAAGACCTCGCGCCTGCATCCGGATCTCCGCTTGCTCGGTGAAAGGGTTGACGACGACATAGTTGAAAGTGACCGGCCGGAACGGACTGGACCCCTCCAGGAACCAATCGGTGATGTTCTCCTGGGCAGCGTTGTTGTTCTGATTCAGCTCTCCGATCACACCTGTCGTCAGGTCGGTTCCCCGATACTCGGCGACCGCTCGCAGACAGACATGGCCGTCGTTGGCCTTTTGCGGCGTCCATTCGATCATTGCCAATGCGGAACCACCGGCAGGGATGTCAACCCAGGCGGTGCCCAGTCGCACACCGGCTGTCGGCCCCATTGATGGCGGCTTGAGCTGTTCGAAGTCGACGCGGACGTTCGCCTGTGCGATGTCCCCGTGATTCCACACGCGGGCATACAGCCGGTTCTTGATGCCCACCTTCGAGCGGTCACCGTTCAAAACCGGATTCCCGGGCACGTTAGGGTTGAGTGTCGCGTCGGCGTTCCGGTACTCGCCCCAGCCGTTGTCGAGATCATTGTCGACCCAGATATCGGTGGACTCCCAGGGGGGCGGTTTCCAGGCACGGATCTCCAGGTCGAAGCTCGTTCCCAGACGGCCCCAGTCGACCTTCACCTTCAGCACCCGCGGAACCTGTGTGCCAACGACGTCGGTCACCCTGGCTCGGATCGAGTCGGGTCCGTTGGGGAAGCGGTACAGAGTGATCTCGTCCCCGACGGCATCGATCGGATAGAAGTCGTGGACACGCCGGTCGCGTTCACGGCGCACCCGCTCGTTCCAGTCTTCGTCCGACTCGTCGGACTTACGGATAAGCCCGAGCGCTCCCTCAGACAGGTCAAGTTCGTAGGGCTGCACCAGGGTCACCGGGCACCTGTCGCCGGTTACGATGTCGGTGGCCTCGGTCGCAACCAAACCGCTTCCAGGGACAGTCCAGTTGTGGGTAATTGAACCCAGCGTCGGATCGTTCCACGGCCCCAGCTGCCGGTTCTCGATGAAGTAGGCGTGTCCGCCGCTGCTGTTAAGCGGTACTCTCACCGCATGGCACACGGGCACGCCGGGATGACTCGTGGCGTAGGGGTTTGGACTAGGGATGGGTGTCTCGAGCGGGACGAGCAGCACCTCGATGCTGTTCGAGGAGCCGGCCGTCGGGCGGACCAGATCCTGTACGTCTTTGACCCATCGCTTGGTCGGGTCGTCCGGTGCCGAGTCGTGACTCTTTATCCACGCGCCGGGGTGCGCGGTCCCGTTGTTCCCCATGATGTCCCAGCTTCCGACCTCGGCCCCAACCTGGCGGCGCCCCTCCTCGTACAGATCGGGAAACCCTTGGTTGTGCCCGAACTCGTGGGCGAACACGTCCTCGAGATAGTGGGGTGTGATGTAGATCGCGGCCAAGCTCGTGTTCGGTTTGCCGAAGATGTCGAACTCGACGGGACCGAGCTCGGCCCGGGCTCGGAGCAGGTACCAGCCGTAGTTGGTGCAGAAGTTGATGACGATGCCGTAGAAGTTGTTGATGAAGCTGCGGGCCACAGCGTCGGTCATGCCCGCCGTAAGCAACTTGACCGCGTCCACTACCGCCAGATTCAGGTCGCCGCCGGACTTCTTGCTTCCATCAAGAATCTGCCGGTTGCCTGCGTCGAGCCCGAGCAATACGGCCGCCGTCCCACCGGTCACATCGAGCGTGGTTCCGGGGGCAACGAACTCGCGCGTCTGGATTCGGAGCTGACCGATGTCGGAGCTTCTGGCGATGATCGGTGGATCGTCCGATCCGATCCTTGCGGCCGTGATGGCGTCGTTGATCTCCTGCGCCACGCTTGCCTGGCCCTCGGGCGCGTGTAGCGGGAGGGTGGATGCGGAAAAGGTGACGTTAACCTGAAAGCCGTCAGGACCTGCGATCTGAAGGGTTTCGGTGCCCGTAAAAGTGACGGTTCCTGCGGCACCGGTGCCCTCCACGATGCGTGGTCGGGGGCGGAGATGGTACTCCGCCATGTTCTTCGGCAGCGTCAACACCGTGGCGTGAATCTGGGGCGTGATCGTGAGCTCGCCGAACGATGCCTCTTCCCAGTAATTCTTGACGTGATCAAGGCGGTCGGTGAGCGTCTGGTTCAGCGTTGCCGCTGTTTGCCCATGTTGCATCGGAAAGTCTTGCGGTAGCACGTTCACCGCGAGTAGCCGATAGGTTGTTGTCATGATCGATGTCTCCTCTCTTCCTTGGTTCGCTCTTTAGGGCAATGACGGGTCGTACCGAACGGTGTTGCCATGGAAGACGAACTCGCTCTGGAGGTCAGGGCGGATCCGCGTCGGCTGCGTCATTGTGATCGCCCCTGGTTCTTCTGCCGACGTCCATGCGACAAAGAGATCGCGCCCGTTCGAAGCGAGTGCGGGGCCGCTCGAAGCAACACAGGGCACCTCCGGTTCGGATGTAAGTGCAAAGTCGTTTGCCGACTCGACGACCCGAAGTACGTCGTCCTCGATCCAGGCAGCGGCCGGTGCGCTTCGGTGCATCGCGAGTGCCGGCGGACCGGTCGGATGCGCGTCGTGCCTGACACGGCTCTCGAACGATCGCCCGACTCGGTTCGATGCGACCATAAGCGATCCATCGCGTCCAGTCCAAGCGACCCACACCTGATTTGCGTTGGCTGCCAGGGCGGGAGGACCAGTGGCAATCGCCTCATCGATCAGGATCGGCTCCGCCCACCTGTTACGAGACATCGAAGCCAACCAGACCCGCCCGTGCCTGTCGGTCCACCCCACCAGCAGCTTCCAGCCGCCGTAGCATAGAGCGGGCGGATGGGCCGGTTCGACGTTCACGAGCGCGTGAAATCGGAACTCGGTCGAGCGGGCAAGCGAGAGAACCTGGATCGTTTCCGATTGCGGTTCGGCCCACGCGACGACGACCGCACCATCGTCTTGGGTTGCCATCGCGGGATCGGTCGGCGCATCTCGATACTCGAACGGGATCTCGGTAGCTTCGGCATTGCTCAGTTGATCATTCATGCCGTGGGCCATCCACAGACGGCCGTCATCGCCATCGCGCCATACTAGTGCCAAGGTTCGTCGATGAGCAGCAAGAGCAGGTCGGCCACTGATTGACCATGGAAGCTGTTGCCTTAGAGATGCGATATCGATCGACATAAGGATCCTCCTTAAAGAGAGAAGTATATTCTCGGATACGCAGGTACTTTTTCGGGTGCCAACGCTTCCTCTAACGATTTCGTCATGCTCGCTAACGCCCAGCATAACCGGCTGGTAAGAGCTTCATAGCGAAGCGGCGCAACTCTTGCCAGTCCGCGTTGATGCGGTTGTTAGGCAGCAAGCTGAGATATCTGCTGCGCTCCGCACGCGTCAGCTCAAGGAATAAGACGACTTTGAATTCCTATTCGTATTCAAAGTGCCACCACATGGAGTGCTTTCTTCAACCAAACGCATTCACTGTTTTCTCTCCTTTTTCATCCTTTCAGCGAAGAGGGGCGTTGGAACTGCAACTGTTTCGCCAGTATAGGGAAACCGAGGATCGGGATGAAACACCCGCCCCACTGTAGTCGACGATCCTTTGGGTAACCCGAAGATAGTGTCGAATTCATCGAGCGTGTCGTTCTCCTGAGCATAGTAGAAGTGCCAATCGGGAAGTCTGATACCTGCCCCGCCGTCAAGGTCTGCCACATCCTTCAGTCCATTGGCTTCAGCCAGACCCTTGGCATCTCGGTACCCAAAGGCCTTGCCCACCCAGTCAAGCGTGTCCCAAGGCTCTGTATGGTAGGTAGCCACATAATATGGCAGATTGATACGTGTGGCAGGTCTCAATACATACGAATCTCTGAGCCGATTGAGATTAAGGATGTCAGTGACGGAAACACCTGAGCGCCCGCCCATGAGTTCAGGCTTGCCTCCCTTTGGCCAAGCAAACCGTATGGTATCCCGCTTCATCGGCCAGACGCGAATATGCATACGCACATTCTGGCCAGCTAATGGTCGTAAGCAGCGTATAACTGCTCGTGAATCCGGTTGGCGCACAACATACGCCTCGAGTTCTCCAGCTGGCCGTTTCGGGATGTGGATACATCCGTGTCCATCAGTGTAGGCGCGGTCGTCGTGGCGAAAGCCACCAGTTCCGTAAGGCGTCGAGACTTTTGGATCCCAGTGCAGGATGTCAACCATCAGTTCGGGAAGAGGCCTTAGAGTAATGCCATCGATGACCCGAATCCACAGACTGTAAACCTCCTTTCTCTCAGGAGGACGCCAATTGGGATGGCGTTTTTCCAAACGTACACCGCCCACATGCCTGCCATCCGCATATTGCAGTGCTGTGATCTTCAGTGGCTCATCCACCGAGATGTTAGTGTCCGGTACGTAGAGAGAGGCCTCGACCGGCTCCTTCTGGTCGAGCCGCAAGCGGGGAATGACCAAGTCTTTCCATGAAGGAAATTCGACAACGGTCCGTTTAGGACCGATTTCAACCCGGTGGGCACCGCGGATGTACGTAAACTGCTCTATAGCATTTTCGCCAAGGATTTCAATTGGCGGGTCAAAATGCGTTGAGCCATACATGCGTGAGGTTGGAAAGTTCTCCTGCTCTCCTCCAACGCTATCCTGAAATCTGGCGTCCGCATATGTGATGCATAGAGTGGGCAAAACTAGTTTTAGCATTTGCTCCTGTTTACGGTAACTGGACTTGATCTTTAGAGTATCTTCATGAAGTCCACTCCCGCTTAGACGGAAAGCGTATTCACCCTTCCACATAACTGGTTTAGCATTCGTATTCATGATTGTTCCTCCTTTATTGGATATGCAAGTTTCGAAGAGCGACATTGTTCGTGCCCTTAATATTCATGGACCAAGCGTTCCCTCCGGCCCCCGTCGGTGCCGCAAAGACCAGTGGGTCGTTCACATGGTCAACCTCTGCTAACAAACAAAAATGGGTCGTTCCCGCCGGTGCGTTTAGTTCGACCGCTTCGGGGCGCCAGCTGAACTTGACTTCAGTCGAACTCATTGCCGGAACATTGACCGCTGTATTCTCCAGCTTGTTGTTGCTGCCATCCTCCGCGTGAAACCATGCGTTGGGAGCTGTGTGGGGCAGAGTATACTTGAGCCGCACAGTGGTGTTAACCGCATCCTGCTCGCCCAAGTTGCGCACAGTAACCCTCACATCATAAGTCGTTCCCCATGTGATGTTGGTGGTTTCGTTATTGGTGCCATGCTGAAAGACACGAACGTCCGGAGCGTGGCATAAGCAACCGCCTGGATAAGGCTCTTCGCCATAGTCATCGTCTGCTGTACGCACCCAAACATCATTGTCTACCGGTGGGCGAATATGGTCGACCGGCCCGATCATTCTCAGTCTGCCGTAGCCGTATCGATTTCGTTCTTCAGCCACATATCCGGGCTGCGAGGGATCAAGATTCAAGTTGAATCTGTTCGCGTACTGCGTTAGGAGCGCCTTGACCGTATCCTGGTTCAACTCGATTCCCAAGCCGACCGGCGGCGCACTGTGGTATTCCTCGAGAAGACAGGCGACGGCTCCGGCGACCAGCGGCGTGGCCATGCTTGTACCACTCATCACCGTGTAGCCGCTATTCTGATCTGATCCTGTCGACGTGATGGAATCACCGACAGCCACGATCTCCGGTTTGATCCGTCCGTCGATCGTGGGACCGGCGCCGCTGTAGCCCGTGACTAGATCGCCCGAAGCCGGATTGGGAGGAAAAACCTTACCGCTGGCGCCGACGGTGAGGATGGACTTGCCGCAGCCCGTATCACCTAGTGTCGTTTCATGATGCGTGGGTCCGGAGAGATCCGCCCACCAGCCCTGCAAACCGGACCAGGCGTGGTAGTTAGCCACTTGAGATGCATGAAGATTTCGGATTTCAATAGTGTAGACCTCGTTTGTTCTGGCATTGTCAACATAGATCCGAATACCGCGCAGATTACCTCCCGATTCAATGTCTCGTTCGGCCTCGATATCCCGGCCGCTGACAGTTCCATTGTAATCCTGCCCCGCCGTGCGCCACCCTGTGTTGCTTCCGCTATAGGTTATCCGGTAGTCAAGCTCGGGGCCAGTATACCAGATATCAAGCCAAACTGGCGTCTGTATTATTGCCCCCATGAATCCAGAGCGGGCTACGGTTAGCGTGAAGTTGTCGGTGGAGTTGCCCGAAGCGACTGTTCCTTTTCGGTAGCCGTCGATATCATTGTCGTTCCCGGCGGACCAAACAATGGAGCGGTTGTTGAAAGAGTTTACAAGATTGTCACGTGCCTGATCGAAGTCGGTTGCACCATTATGGGAACCGAAATTAGACCCATTGCTAACACTGATTACTATTGGCATGTTATGAAACTGCGCCGCGTTCAGACAGAAGTTGATCCCGTCGAGGAGAGCATCTTCAAATGTTCCTCCTGTGTCTAGTTCGCCTGTAAGCCGTTCCAGACGAACATGAATGATGGTTGCCTCCGGTGCCGCCCCAACGTGGTCCGGATTTGTAGCCCAATCGGTCACGTGCCCGCTGCCGGCGGCAATTCCCGTGCAGTGAGTGCCGTGCTCATTATTTTCAGTCGGCTCGCAGCAAATCTGATTGTTGCCGATCCCATACGGATTCGCCAGGCCGATAGCGGTGTTGATGTCGTTAGTGGTATACAGGCGGCCATAGTTCAAACCGCCAAAGTTAGGTCGAGGATCCGCCGGAGTAGCTCCATTGGTGAATTGTTGGGGCGTCTGCCCGGGAGGAGCCGGTTGGTTGACGGTATTGCCTGCAGCGTTCTGTGTATGGGTGCTCTGTGCCCACAAGTATAGCACACGTGAACCGTGCACACCCGGCACAGTTGGATCACGGAACCCATGGTGGGTTACGTCCAACGGGGAATCGATGATACCGACAAGCACACCGTTGCCCCTGAATCCATTGGGATTCGCAGCCCGGGGAGCTTGGATCACTGCAATCTCCCCCTGGGCACTGGCGTCTTCGACAGTGGGGAAGAGCATCCGGGGAGTGCGTAATCGCCGACACGAGGGACGGTTGACCAAGTCTCTGAGTTGATCCCGTGTGCCGATGATGGTGAAGACATCCTGTGCCTCTGTACGAACTTCAATACCCATGGCCTCCAAGTCAGATCGGTTCCCGGTGAAGCGGACGATTGCCCTGATACGTACGGGCTTTAACTTATCGGGGATAACGGCGACCAGGTCCCGGTGAGGCATTAGCTCTGCGAGGCGGATTCTCTTCATCCGCACCACGTCCTGTCGATCAGCTTCGCTTGCTGTTGCCGACAATATCGGGGTCGCCTTTTCAATCTTCTTTCTTTCCCTTGTTAATCTCCTTTTATCGCTGGTGTATTGCTTGCGGATCTCGGCATCGCTCTTCTTAAGAAGACGCTTCATGCTACCGTCCATCTTGCGTGACACATCATCCTCAAAGTCCTCATCCTTGCGTGGTTTGCCCTTGTCATTAGTCATGACATATACCTCCATTTTTCAACTATAGTTCTATACTGCCTAACAATGGTTATATGGTTTCTTCATAACACCTTTGGGCTTTTAGAAGCTAAACAGATACAATATCATTCAGACATTAGTCTTGGCCCCCAATAGAAAAAGAGACCTGTATCAGAATCAAGACAAGCATAAGTTGAGAGGCAGTACCATTGAAACTTCACCCATTCGTGAAGCCAAAGTTTAAGGAACCCAGTGTCTCGCTCAGAAAAAAAGGAGCGTATATTCTAAGGAATAAATATGAGCCTTCAGATACGTGCCGCGGGTCGTATCAATATCAGTTCGGACATACGCTTCAAAAGTCACATGAGATAGGACAAAAACCCACTAATTATTTGTATTTTTATTAGGTTTTTGGTCAAGACTTATTTGGTGCCTTATATGCCAATAGACTCAAACCGGTTTTATTTGAGATCTAGTCAGAATAAATATACCCTTGCAGAGTAAACAATGAGTAAACAAAAAAGAGAGCCGCTTTACAAGGACTCTCTTCAATAATTATCCAATTTAGCTATATTTATAGATAGGAATTTGCTTTTCTGTTGGGAACATACTACTACACAATAAAGCTGCAGGTCAAGCTAACCCGACCCTGAAAAACAGAATTCCGGCCTGGTTCGCTACGGGTTGAGATAAAGCAGAGGGCATTTTAAGGATCATTTGGGGTTTTACACTTAAGAGCATCCAGGATAAACAAAGAGGTAAACTAAAGGGCCCCGTTTTTGGCATAACGAAGCCAAGGATGACCTAAAACCGGTTTACCTGGAGGAAGCATATTTCAGGCAGAGCTCTTCATCCGGTAGCTGTGAATAGTCATCTTCATAGCGGTTATTATGGTGATTATCTAGATCCTGATACTTAAGGTCACCTGCAAATGTAAGCTGTTCTATATGCTGCGCCTGATCCGGCACAAATTCAAGCAAGACCTTGCCTGGCGGCGGATCGTGGTTTCTTGTTTCCCACAAGTCAAGGTGCTGCAGGATCTTCTTTATCACATCAAGATCATCGATTAGGGCAATCACCTTCATCCTCCCGCTGCATTTGGGACAGATTAGCGGGTCCCGACTGTAGACCTTCTGAATCAAACGGCTCCAGCTCTTGCGGAACTCTTTACTATCTATGTCGGTATCAATTATGAAAGGCACCTGCTCATCAAGGGCGGCTTTTTTACGCAGGCCCCGGGATTTGTTGGAGTAGTAACCGTAGTAGCGAACCATCTGCTCTCCCCTGCCCGGGATATGAGATACCAGCTGGGCCAGCCAATCAAGAGCCAGAAAGGTTTTAGAGGAATTGCCGTCTTTGGCCTGGTAAATTACCCTGGCCAGGCCGTCTGCCGCTTCAAAGGAGGGAACGTAAACCATCCGTTCCTGGGAGATCGGCGCCCGGATGATGTATTGGGCCAACCTTTCTAATCCGTTTTGGTCATCCGGGACAGTTGGCCTGCTGCAAAAGATATTAAACCCGCTGTGATGCCAGCTGAGCATATTGTCGATCACTTCGTCCGAGATCTTGCCTTCTTTTTTAAGCATTTTAAAAACTTCCAACCGGAAGGCCTGTTCCAGCGCTTTAGGATCAGGTTGTGGTCCGACCATAAAGCCGCCTTGATCATAGAAACAGCCGTCTGTGGCGATAATATGCAGATGGGGGTTGAAGTTTAAAAAATCACCGAATGTCTGCACCGCTACTACCGCCCCGGGAGAAACACCCGGGGTGGGCACACCCTGCTTCAAATACAAAGATAGTACTTTCCAGGCACACTGACTGAGTTTGGCCAGCAGCCTGCGGTCATACATGAAATAGATCCTCAGCCTCTTAGGGATAGAAAAGACCCACTGCCGGTGGGGTACCTTCTTTAATACCGCAGTATAGAGCCACTGACCAAACTCCACCACCCGTTTCTGGTGGCAGGAGGGGCAAAAATGGCGGCACTTGCAGGAGAAGGCCAGTAAGTACTCGTGGTTACAATCCAAGGCCGGGCTGGTAGCGCTCTTCCCAGACCCTTTCCAGGTGTTCAAAGTGTTCTTCCACCAAGCGGTAGTAGACGCTTTGTTGCGGTACACGGGGGCGGTAAGGGGGTTTAAGTTCACCGGCTAAAGGTAAGAGTGCGGGCTGCGACATCTGTTTGTGCTCCTAAGGCGAACATGTGTTCTTTGTAGAGTAACACACCGCACAGGGAAGC
>Ga0209498_1002476_pt1 | contig 11118 bp, 9 predicted proteins | sample WalLakDeSediment_FD_184131 | JGI IMG/M metagenome (GOLD analysis project Ga0209498, IMG submission 184131) | Lake sediment microbial communities from Walker lake, Nevada to study Microbial Dark Matter (Phase II) - Walker Lake 11/02/13 Deep... | ecosystem: Environmental > Aquatic > Freshwater >...
AGTCCTGGGCCGTGTTCAAATCACCCGTTCTCCTGGAAATGAGGCTGAGCCGGTACCATGCGTCTGCCAGGCCCTCTTTGTACCCGAGCCCGGCGGACAATGCTGCGGCATCCTGGTAATACCCCCGGGCGCTGTCGGAATGGCTATAGTGCAACAGCCATCCAAGCTCCAGCAGGTTTTTTGTTTTTGCTTCGTTGTCAGGTAAATGAGATATTACCGTCAATAAACTATCAGTCGCAGGTGATGCTGATGTAATGATGTGAAAACAGGTTAAACCGAAAACCAGGAATAAAAAATTATGTAATCTCCACATCTCCTTCTTCGGATATAGTATTCGTAACAGTCCCTTCGATGGCACCCTCTAATGTTATAATATTCGTTGTGATTGAATATAAATTATAGGATGGATCGGGATCAGATTCGGGTACTTTTAACATCTCTTTGATCTGATCTTTAATATCTTCTAATTTTTTGGATAGGTCATCCAAACCAAGTTGAGTATAGGGCATCCCGGATTTGATCAAAACCAGTTCGGGTTTATGTTCACAAAGGTAATACGTGTCAGGTTGCCCTTCTCCTTTAATAATAAAGTTGATTTCCTGGGTATAACTACCATTAAAGGCGGGGGCTTTCTCCTTGATTTCAAGAAACTCTCCCTGTCTGAGTCTTGCTTTAATGGAAACAACAATGTAAAGGCTACCATCAGTTTCTTTATACTGGTAGTGGTCCAGTCGGCCAAATGGCTGGTACAAATCATTGGGTGTGCTCATAATGATAGATGTTAATTGGTTAATAATGAATTAATTATTTATAGAGTTGTAATCAAACAATTATTTTCATAATGGTTCTATTCAAAGCGGAACCCGGATCCGGTATTTCACCCCTTTTCCCGGTTCCGATTCGATGTCCATTTGGCCGTTCAGGAACCCGACGCGCGACTGAAGGCTTTTCAGACCGAAAGAGCCCGTTTCGGAGTCCAGATGTTTTTGCACCTCAAACCCCACTCCGTTATCCATGTAATGCATCAGCAATGTGCCCGGGCTTGTTTCGATCGTCAGCTCAATTTTGCCGGCCCGGGCATGTTTCAGGGTATTGTTCACAAGTTCCTGTACGATGCGGTAAAGCATGATCTCCTTGTTTTCGGGCAGCCTGCTTTTATCGCCGGATATCCTGAACCGGGCATTGATATTTTCCGTTTCGTTGATCCGCTCGATCAGGTCGGCCGCGGCTTCATAAAGCCCCAGTTTGGTCAGCAGCCCCGGCATCATATTATGCGATATTTTCCGCACATCGCTGGATGCCTGCTCCAGCAGCTGTGTCGCCCTTTCGATCAGGGGCTTGTTCTCCGGGCTTCTGTTTTTTATCGTGGTAAACTGCATTTTAGTGGCGGAAAGCAGGACGCCCAGGCCGTCGTGCAATTCTCTGGCGATCCGCTTGCGCTCTTCTTCCTGTCCTTCGACCAGCAGGCGGGCTGCCAGCAGCTTCTTCTCCTCTTCGAGTTGTTGTATTTTTTGTTTTGTGATGATCTTATTCTTCCTTGAAAGTTGGCGGAAATAGAGCAGGAGGAACAAGGCGAGCACTACTATAACAATTCCTGTGAAAAGTGTTGCATTGAGCTGGCTCTTTTGGCGTTGCAGATCCAGCGCCATTTCCAGGTTGAGGTTTTTTAAAGAAAGTATCTGCGTCTGGTCCTGCTCCCGCTCATAGGCCAGCTTCAGGTCGTTTATTAACCGTGTACTCTCAAGGGTATATATACTATCTTTCAGGTTAGTTCGTAAGATGTAATATTCATAAGCTTTTTTGTAGTTCCTTGCCTTGTATGCATTTTGTGATAAATGATAATAAATATCCCGCTGGTTAACAAGGGATCCGGATTCCCTGGAAACATCCAGGGCGGAGTCCATCACCGCATAGGCCTGTTGGTATTTTCCCAGATTTGAATAAGCCCTTCCGATATTCATCAATCCAATGGCTATGCCATCACTATAATTCCAGCTATAATAGTAATCCAGGGCTTTCCGGAAATTAACCAATGCCTTATCATTTTCATTTTTCTTCAGATGCAGGACTCCGTAATTAACATACAGGTTGGCCAATTCTTGCGGAAGCTGCGCAGTTTTCAGCAGCTCCATGGCCTGATCGTAATATGACCTGGCGCTATCATCTTCCAGCATATTATAATAAACTATGCCAATATTGGTGAGATTTAAGGCAATATCTTTGGTAAAATTTGATTTTCGGTTGATTTCCAAACTTCTTTTAAGATAACGCAACGATTCATCATATTCTCCAAGAAGGGTCAAAGTTTTTCCTAAATTATTATACATCATCCCCAGGAATTGATGATAATTATATTCCTCACATAACCTAATGGCCTTCAAATAATAATAAGCTGCTGAATCATACACGGAGATACCCTGGTAAATATTGCCCGTGCCATTATATATGGCAATCAGCCGCTGAATATCTCCCATTTGTGAAGCCATTAGATAACTTTCCCTGTAATAATAAAGCGCTGAGTCATTTTTTCCCTGATTGTATGAGGCCATGCCATATAAGTAATTTATCCTGGTCAGCCGGAGACTGTCATTCAGAGGTTTTGCCAGGTTTAATGATTTTAAAGCCCTTTCGGATGCCATGACAAAGTCGCCTCTTCGATTATATATCAGCCCCAGTCTGTAATAACTATCTATAATGCCTGTCTTATCATTTATATCGTTTGCAATGGCTAAGGCCTGCAGGCAAAAATATTCCGCACTATCATGGATATTTCTACTATAATAATAGGATGATAGGTTTAGCAGAAGTTCAGATTTTTCACTATCATCATTTTTCCCCGCAATCAACTGCTTCAGACTGTCGGTGTCTCCTGCAGCCGACAGTTTGTCTCCTGGAATTCCGGCAAGAAAGCAAAGCAGGGCGATTCCGGTAATTGAAAACCACTTATTGGGTGATATATTTAGAAGCATTGTCAGAGTTAATCAAATGTCAGGCATAGTCAAGGGCAGAACTTGCGGAAATAGTGCCGGATTGTTCATCCTTTTTTCCGTTATGTTCAATCGATACAGAAATAACCGGATAATCACTTCTTGCACTTATTTCATTCAACACTTCTGATTTAGTTTTATTAATCCCAATGTTTTTTACTTCCCAATAGTTTACAATATTCACCGGATTGGGATCCTGGGTTCCATCATTATAGACTTTAAGGTCGATGATGCCCTGGATATTCCTCACCAGGCTGGAGGCAGTGGCAGTAATACGCCTGGCATCCGAAGGATCGTACTGCACTATAATGGTGGATTTGAGTTTCAGTAATCCTTCACTTTGCCTGTAGTACCAGGTCAGCCCCTGGCAGGGTTGATAATTTTCCATAGCTGTTTGGTCTTAAGATTAATTAATCGGTTAATTTGAAAAAGCGCTACAATTTACAACATAAAATGTTGAAAAGCAAGAATTATTTTTTTTGTTGACGTTTCCAGTATTTATATCAATTCAATATCTGAGTTTTCATTGGCATTGATCCTGATCCCTTTCACCCATTCGGGCAGTTCACTCAGACGAAGCACAACCTCCACCTCCATCACCACACTGGTGATATCATGCTGGTTATCATCCAGTTTGAAATCAAGTTCGTAAATGCCGTCCTCCGGTGCGGAATCATACTTTTTAGGGACCAAAACCGGTACCGCCTGCAGCATGATCTCCGTGGATCCGCATGCTTTGACGAACAAAAGGTCGTTTTCAGCAACGTTTCTGACGACCCTGATACGGTTAATAAATTTGATCTTCTTATTCATCGGTGCAATGATATGACCGTTCAGCACCAAAAGAATAGCAGAAAACCACTAGAAAAAAAATTAGCAGTAAATATTTATGATTTCACAGCGGGTCAGTGAAAACCACCAAAAAAATCAATGGTTATATTCTGTGAGGAATTTCCCTTTCAATGGATGTAGTTTTGTATTGTCAGTTCACACGAGTGGACACAACACAAAACTTAATTAAAAAGGAGGTTGTTATGAAAACTTTGATTGAATCGGTAAAGATGGCGCTCTTTGTTCTGTACCCTGCATTTGTGATTTTTATCATGATCGTATCGATCCTCTGAAAAAGATATTTTCAGGTTTCAGGTGAGAGCTTACCAGAGAAGAAAAGGCATCCCGGCCAAGGGGGTGCCTTTCTTCATTTAATCGAGCAGGTCGTTTTCGACAGCCCAACGGATCAGGCCGGCGGTATTCTTCACCCCGGCCTTGGACATCAGGTTGGCGCGATGGCTCTCCACCGTGTGAAAACTGATGAACAGCTTATCGGCGATCTTCTGACTGGAATATTCCTTGCCGATTAGCTGCAGGATCTCCACTTCTCTTTTGGAAAGTTTTGGGAAGAGCGCTTTGGTATCCTGCATCTTCAGTTCCTGGTTGATCAGCCGCATCGACAGCCTCTCGCAATAATATGTTTCCCCTCCGTGGACGGTTTGGATGGCTTTTACCAGGGTATCCTTTCCGGTATCTTTCAAAAGGTACCCCGAGGCGCCGTTCTTGACCATCTGTTTGACAAACCGCTTTTCGTCGTATTGCGAAAGGGCGATCACTTTTATATCCGGAAAATTTTTCGCCACCATCTTGGTACAGTTCAGCCCATCGAGCAGGGGCATGTTGATGTCCATCAGGATCACATCCACCGGGATGCCCGATTCGAGTTTTTCCAGGACCTTGTATCCGTTGCTGGCTTCGGCTACAACAATGATATCTTCCACCTCTTCCAGCGCGGTTTTGATCCCGTCGATCAGAAGCTGGTGGTCGTCTGCGATCAATACGTTTATCATGATTTGGATTATTTCTTCAGCAGGTCCCTGATTTCCGTCAGCAGTTTTTCTTCGTTGGTCGGTTCCGGTGGAGCCGGGGCGGGTTCTTCGGCCTTTTTGCGCTGCATTTTTGTCATTGCCCGGATCACCATGAATATAGCCATCGCAATGATCAGGAAATCTATCACATTCTGGATGAACATGCCATAGTTCCAGGTAACCGCCGCAACCTCTTCTGTGGCTGCTTTCATTACCACAACCAGGTCTTTGAAATCGAGACCGCCCAGCAGCAACCCCAGCGGCGGCATCAGGATGTCATTGACAAAAGAGGTCACGATCTTACCAAATGCCCCGCCGATAACAACGGCTACGGCAAGGTCTATGACATTGCCTCTCATGGCAAATGCCTTGAAATCTTGAATAAAGCTCATAATGATTGGTTTTGATGATTAATACCCCAAAAATAAGATAAATTAATTCAAAAAGCAATGAATAAAAAAACCCGGTAAAAAACCAGGCTAAATATAAAATGCAAAATGCAAAATGCAAAATGCAAAATGCAAAATGCAAAATGCAAAATGCTACAGGTAATCATCATCTTTATCCTCATCAAACGTCAGGTCATCGAAGTCATCGTTGTTGAAATCCTCTATATCATCTATGTCGTCATCCAGGATAAAATCTTCTTTGTCTTCAAGATCATCCAGATCCATTTTATCAAAGCCATTCATATAATCATTTTCATCGGCGCCAAAAATAATTTCTTCCGTCAGGAAAAGCGCCTGGTCGTAATTCTTGTTTTGCACTTCTTCAAAAATATCGAGAAAATCTTCATCCTCACCTACCTTGGATTTAATCCTTTCGATATACTTATTCAATCCCGTAATGTCATCATTTTCGATGTAATTCTTGATGTTTCCAAGCGATTCAAGCTTCTTCTGATTCATTTTCATAGTGATTTGTAATAAAAGCGGATGCAAATATATTTTTCCTTTATGAATCTTCGACTTTCTAATAAAATTTTTTCACAGATGCGGTGCATATCTTAAATGGTATCCGTGCCAGTTCTTATCAGAGAATATGATTACTTTTGCCGCACCTGAAAAGCGGATGAATTTTCTTTTTCCATACGTATTGTGGGGATTACTGGCAATTTCGGTGCCGGTGATCATACATCTTTTCAATTTTAAAAGGTTCCGGAAGGTTTATTTTACAAACGTGAGATTCCTGGAGGAGCTGAAGCAACAAACAAAACGGCAGTCGCAGCTTCGTCACCTGTTGGTCATGATCCTTCGGATGCTGGTCATTGCCTCGCTGGTTTTTGCCTTTGCCCAGCCATACATCCCGGGAGAAGATATTGCATTGCAACCCGATGCCGTCAATAAGGTTAGCATTTATATCGACAATTCATTCAGTATGGAGGCCTTGTCCCCCGCAGGTCCGCTGATTGAATCGGCAAAAGCCGGCGCCCGCGAAATTGTATCGGCATTCCGTACAACTGATCTTTTCATGCTGCTGACCAATGATCTTGAAGGAAGGCATCAGCGGTGGGTGAGCGCGGATGAATTCCTGCAACTGCTTGATGAAGTACAGGCATCTCCCAATGTCAGGACCGTATCGGAGATTGTCAGCCGGCAAAATGATGCGTTTCGCAGCGAGAGCGGACAACGTGGATTGGCCTGTCTGGTTTCAGATTTTCAGTTAACGATGGCTGATTTTGAAAATGTTGTGGCCGACAGTCTCATCAATTACTGGCTGGTACCGTTGACAGCCGTCAATAAAGACAATCTTTATATCGACAGCTGCTGGTTTGCCACGCCGGTACATCAGCTTAACCAGGGGGTGCGGCTTTTGGCACGCATTGTCAATGAATCGGCCACTGATTATGAAAAAGTGCCGCTCAAGCTGATGATCAACGGGACGCAAAAGGCTGTGGCCGCTTTTGATGTCAAAGGCGGGACCTATCTTGATGTAGAGCTGCCGTTAACCAATTACGAGGCGGGCTTTCAGTACGGCACCCTCGAAATTTCCGATTATCCCGTAACATTCGATGACCGGCTGCATTTGGTTTATCATGTTGCCGGCGCCGTTCCCATCCTGGCCATCCATGGCGGTGAAGAGAGCCTTTACCTGAATTCGCTGTTTGGAAAGGATTCTTCCATTTATTTCGTCAATAATAACGTAAGAAATATAGATTTCAACAACTTACAGGCTTTTGAGCTGATCATCCTGAATGAATTGCGGGATATCTCATCGGGACTGGCACAGGAGCTCACGCTTTTCCTGGAGAATTCGGGAACACTCCTGATTATTCCATCGCCAGAGATGGATGTGACTTCGTTCCGCGCTTTTCTTTCGTCAGCCGGGGCGAATCATTACACTGAATGGATACAGGAGGAGACACGGGTTTCTTCCCTTGACCTGGACAACCCGGTTTTTTTCGATGTTTTTGAGCGATCGGGACCGGGACGCGGGCCAGACCCGGCTACCATGGATCTGCCGGTTGTGAAATCCTTCTATGGCCTGTCGAGGGGCACCCGGACTTCCCGGATCAGCGTCATGAGCATGCTGAACGGCAGGCCGTTTTTGTCATGGGAAGCTCTCCCCCAGGGGGATATCTACTTGCTGACCGTCCCGCTGGACGATGCTGTCAGTAATTTCCCGAGGCACGCCCTTTTCGTCCCCGTATTTTTCAGGATGGCTTTGCTCAGCGCTGCCACCGCCCCGCTATATTATACCATCGGCAGGGACAATCAGCTTGAATTGAGCCATTCCGGTATTTCAGGTGATAGAATCCTGAAGATATCCACCCTCGATGACTCCTTCGGGTTCATTCCCGGCCAACAGGTGCTGAACAAGCGGATCATCCTGCCATTGTACGGACAGGTTGACCGGGCCGGACATTACCGGATCCACCAGGATGATGTGACGGTGAGGGGAGTGGCATTCAATTACGACCGGACGGAGTCAGTCATGCAGTTTGCCGGGGAGGATGAACTGAAGGAGATGACCGGGCGTTATGTTCCCGGTCATTTCAGGATACTCACCGGAAGAGGAAAACCGCTTACCGATTCGATCATAGCCATGAGCCAGGGGACTCCGTTGTGGAAGATATTTGTAATTTTAGCGCTGATTTTTTTGGCCTTGGAAATCGTTTTATTGAGATTCTGGAAGGTCAACCGATAGAATATTAAATAATTGGAGATGAGAATAATAAAAGATCAAACCGCGGGCCTGGTCATCGACATACAGGAAAGGCTTTTCCCTTATATCGATGATCATGAGTCCATTGCACGTAATACGGGCATACTCGTACAGGGATTGCAGGTAATGCAAATCCCCATCATTGTTACGGAACAATACACCAAAGGGCTCGGACCTACAATCGAACCCTTGCGGACATTGTTCCGGTCTTTCGGACCGCTGGAGAAGATGTCGTTCAGTTGTTGTGACGACCAGCCTTTCACAGAAGCGTTGATGAAGCTGGGCAAAAAATTCATTATTATGGCAGGTATCGAGTCGCATGTGTGCGTGATGCAGACTACGCTGGACCTGCTGGAGAAAAACTTTGTCCCGGTGGTGGTGGATGACTGTGTCTCTTCCCGCAGGCCTAACGATAAAAAAATGGCGATGATGCGGATGCGGCGTGAAGGCGCCATCATTGCCTCGTATGAATCGGTATTGTTTGAACTGCTCCGGTATTCGGGGACCGATGAATTCAAAGCTATTTCCAAACTGGTTAAATAGGAGAGCCACAGGCAGCGCAGATGGAAGAAATACTGGATGATATCAGGGAAGAGAGCAGCGGGGATGCCGGGCATAGCGGTGAAATGCAAGATGACAGGGAACCGGCCTCCGATGCGCAGCGAACCATCAAGGTGTCGGGGTTATACGAGAACTGGTTCCTGGATTATGCTTCTTATGTGATCCTGGAGCGGGCGGTGCCTGAGGTGACCGATGGGCTCAAGCCCGTTCAGCGAAGGATCCTGCATTCGATGAAGCAGCTCGATGACGGCCGATTTAACAAGGTGGCCAACATCATAGGGCATACGATGCAGTACCATCCCCATGGCGACGCATCGATCGGCGATGCTTTGGTACAGCTCGGACAAAAAGACCTGCTGGTAGAGACACAGGGCAACTGGGGCAATATCCTGACCGGCGACAGCCCGGCGGCCCCCCGTTATATCGAAGCCCGTTTGTCGAAATTCGCCCTGGAGGTGGTGTTCAACCCGAAGACGACGCCATGGAAACCTTCATATGACGGGAGGAACAAGGAACCTGTCACCTTGCCGGTGAAGTTTCCGCTCCTGCTGGCACAGGGGGTGGAAGGAATTGCCGTTGGATTATCCTCCAAGATATTGCCGCATAATTTTAACGAACTGATCGATGCCTCGGTCCGTATCCTGGAAGGCAAAGATTTTACGATCTGTCCCGATTTCCTGACCGGCGGACTGATCGATGTTTCAAAATACAATGACGGGGCCCGCGGCGGGAAGGTCAGGATCAGGGCCCGGATCAAAAAACAGGACAACAAAACGCTCGTCATTTCGGAGATGCCTTTCGGAGTGACCACATCCAACCTGATCGATTCCATCATCCAGGCTAATGATAAAAGGAAGATCAAGATCCGCAAGATCGACGATAACACATCGGCAGAGGCTGAGATCGTGGTCCACCTGGTGCAGGGCACCTCGCCCGACCAGACCATCGACGCCTTATACGCTTTTACGCAATGCGAAGTCCCGGTATCTCCGAATGCCTGCGTTATCCGGGACGGTAAGCCGCAGTTCCTAAATGTGAAGGAGATCCTTCGTATTTCTGTTAAAAACACGGTCGAACTGATCCGGCAAGAGCTCGAGATCCGGAAAGGTGAGTTGCAGGACCAATGGCATTATTCCAGCCTGGAGAAAATATTCATCGAACATAAGATCTACCGGAAAATTGAAAACTGCCTCACCTGGGAAGATGTTCTGGCAACCATTGAAAAGGGCCTGGCTCCGCATACAAAGAAATTGCCGCGGGAGGTTACCCGTGAGGATATTATCCGGCTCACGGAATTAAGAATCAAGCGCATATCCAAATATGACGCCCAGCATGCAGATGAGCAGATAACCGCTATCGAAAGCGAGCTGGATGAGGTTCAAAACCATCTCGATCACCTGATCGATTACGCCATCCTGTATTACCGGCAGATCCGGAAGAAATACGGGCAGGGTAAGGACAGGAAAACGGAGATACGCAGTTTTGACACGATCGAAGCGGCTGCGGTGGCTGCTGCCAGCCAGAAACTCTATATTAACATGTCGGAAGGGTTTGCCGGTACTTCGCTGAAAAAGGATGAGTATGTATGCGATTGCTCCGATATCGACGATGTCATTATTTTCAGGGGCGATGGTTCCTTCGTGGTGACAAAAGTGGAGGGGAAATTTTTTGCCGGAAAGGATGTCATTCATATCAATGTCTTTAAGAAAAATGATGACAGGACCATTTATAACATGGTTTACCGCGATGGTAAAAAGGGGAACAATTATATTAAGCGCTTTGCCGTGGTGGGGATCACGCGCGACAAGGAATATGATCTCACCCGTGGGGCAAAGGGGTCGAAGGTGATCTACTTCAGCGCGAATCCGAACGGACAGGCTGAGACGTTGAAGGTCTTCCTGCGCCCGAAACCCCGCATGAAAAAGACTGCCTTTGAATATGACTTCAGCCAGGTAGCCATCAAAGGCAGGAACAGCCAGGGGAACATCCTGACGAAAAATGCCATCCGCCAGATCATCAAGAAGGAAGAGGGCGTTTCGACACTGGGCGCCAGGGGTATATGGTTCGACGAATCGGTGAAAAGGCTGAGTGCCGAAGAAAGGGGTTCCTACCTGGGCGCTTTTGAAGGGGACGATAAGATCCTGACGATCCAGAAATCAGGTCACTACCGTTTATATAATTATGATCTTTCGACCCATTTCGAAGAAGACATGATCTTTATCATGAAGTTCGAACCAGAACGGGTGGTTTCGGCGATATATCAGGATGGCATTACCGGTCATCTTTACGTGAAGCGGTTCACCATCGAACCTTCGGACAAACCGGTGAATTTCCTGAACGAGCACAAGGAAACAAGGCTGGCAGAGATCAGTCTTGACTGGCTCCCGCAACTTCACATCACTTTTAAAGAAAAGAACGGCAGGCTGAGGGATCCCGAGACGATCATTCTGTCAGACTTCATTGGTGTAAAAAGTTACCGCGCCAAGGGAAAGAGGCTCTCGGTCCATGAAGTGGATGCATTACAATGGCTGGATTCCCTGCCTTAT
>Ga0209498_1002478_pt1 | contig 11114 bp, 12 predicted proteins | sample WalLakDeSediment_FD_184131 | JGI IMG/M metagenome (GOLD analysis project Ga0209498, IMG submission 184131) | Lake sediment microbial communities from Walker lake, Nevada to study Microbial Dark Matter (Phase II) - Walker Lake 11/02/13 Deep... | ecosystem: Environmental > Aquatic > Freshwater >...
CCGCGGGCGGGCGGGAGGCCGCGGCCGCGACGGTCAAGGTCACACCCTCCGTTTCTGCCAGCGCGCTAAAAGGCGCGGCCGCGCTTCTAACCAGATCGGCCAGGTCAATGGATTGCAAATTGAGCGGTAATCGTCGCGCCTCGGCCTGAGCTAACTGGTATAGATCGTCCACCAGGTGGGTCAGGTGGCGCGTCTGGTCATACAGGCGAGCCACTTCTTCTTTTTCCAAAGGGTAAACATCATCCAGGATAGCCCGTAAATTGCCCTGCAAGACAGTGAGCGGGGTGCGCAGCTCGTGGGCGACATCGGCAATCATATTGCGGCGTAGTTCTTCCCCCCGCTCCAATTCGGCGGCCATCTGGTTAAAGGCCTGGGCGACAGCGGCAATCTCCCGGCTGCCAGCCGGGCGTACCCGCTGCCGCCATTCCCCCCGCCCAATGGCGACGGCCGCTTCTTCCAGGCTGCTCAATGAAGCGGTCAGGCTGCGGCTTATCCAGATACCGGCGGCAATGCCCACCACGCTAACCACAACGGCCGTACCCGCTAACGCGCCGGGCAGCCGGGCTAACGCCCGCTCTCGCCACTGCCCCTCATCCCAATTATCCGCTGTCGGATGCGGCCGTTCGCCGCCAAAGATCGCTGAAATCACAACCAGCAGCAGCATAGCAATGAGAATAACGGCGCTAAACGCCAGCGAAAGTCGCACCCAGAGACGATTCATGCCGTTCGTTCGCGGTTGGCTGCCAGCCGGTAACCCACGCCGTAGACCGTCTGAATATAAGCGGGTTGTTTGGGATCGTCGCCAATTTTGCGGCGCAGATTTTTGACGTGGCTGTCCAATGTGCGCTCCATTCCGGCATAATTGTACCCTAACGCTTTTTCGGCCAACTCGCCGCGGGTAAAGGTGTAACCGGCATGTTCCATGAAAATACGGAGGAGATCAAACTCGGTTGGCGTCAACTCCACCGGTTGACCATTGCGCTGCAATTCCCGCGCGCCTAAATCAAGTCGTAGTTCGCCTAGTTGCAACACCTGCGCCGCGCTCTCCGGATGGGTGCGGCGCAGCACGGCGCGCACGCGAGCGACCAGTTCGCGGGGATTAAATGGCTTGGTGACGTAATCATCCGCGCCCAATTCCAGCCCCACAATTTTGTCGGCGTCGTCTATCCGCGCCGTCAACATGATAATGGGCAAATAAGAGAGAACGGCGTCGGCGCGAATGAGCCGGGCGATGTCCCAACCGTTCCGGTCAGGCAGCATCAAATCAAGGATAAGCAGGTCCGGTTTTTCGCGGCGGATCGTATGCACGGCCGTTTCGCCATTGTAAGCGGCAAAAACATGATAGCCGGCCTGCTCCATGTAAGCTCGCGCCAGGCGTACAATTTCGGGATCGTCGTCTACGATCAAAATGCGTTGTTCGGGCATGGTAAAGTTTGCCAGCGGCGAGTCGCTCGCCTACTCGTAGCGCAGCGCTTCGATAGGACGCAGGCGCGAGGCTCGCCAGGCGGGATAGATGCCGAAGACGAGGCCCACGGTCGCGGCAAAACCGGTCGCTAACAGCACCGTGTAACTATCTACCACCGGCGCAAAGTCGGCCGATAGGCTGCCCACGCCAGCGGCGATAAGCGCTCCCAGGCCAATACCGGCCAGACCGCCAATCAGACTCAACACCAACGCCTCAATCAGAAACTGTCCTAAAATGTCGCGGCGCAGCGCGCCAACAGCCTTGCGGATGCCAATTTCACGGGTGCGCTCAGTGACGCTGACCAGCATGATATTCATAATCCCAATTCCGCCCACTAACAGCGAGATACCGGCAATTGCGCCCAGGAAAAGGGTCAGCGTAGCCGTAATAGTACTAAAAGTATCCAATAACTGCTGCTGGCTAAGAATGTTGAAGTCGTCTTCATCGGCGTAGGCGATGTTGTGCCGTTCCCGCAAGACGTCGGCAATCTGGTTCACGGCCGTGTCCGCCGACGCGCCATTGCCAGCCTGAATCACAATCGCGCTGACCGCCGGTTCGCCGCTGCGCGTGCGGGCCGAATAGAAGCGGGCTTGCGCCGTGGTTAAGGGAATGTACACCGTCTCATCATTGCTGGCAAAACCGCCCTGCTCGGCTAAAACGCCAATCACCTCATAATCCACGCCGTTAATTTTAATAGCCTGCCCGATGGGGTACTCCTCCTCAAACAACGCCTCGACTACGCCGAGGCCAATAATAGCCGCCCGCGCTCTAGTTTCCATGTCCAGGTCGGTAAAGCCGTCGCCGGCGGCCAGTTGGCTGTTATTGATAGCCAGGTAATTCGGCGTAACGCCCGCCACAGTACGGCGGCTGCTGTTACGGCCGTAAGCCACCAGTTGATTACTCCGCCCCTCCGCCCCCACTTGCAAAAGCGCCGGGGCCAGCAACGGGTCGGACAGAGCGATTGCGTCGCTGAGACTCAACGCCGGATAGCCGCCGCTGTTCTGGTTGTTGGTCGTGACGTTAATCAGGTTGACGCCCAGCCCCTGAATCTGACCGGCGATGGCCTGATTCACCCCGTTGCCAATGGAAACCAGGGCCACCACAGCCGCCACGCCAATAATCACGCCCAACATCGTCAGGCTGGCCCGCAGCTTATTGGCCAACAGACTGTCAAAAGCGGTGAGAAAATTTTCGCTGAAATTCATTGTTTACGCTTGCCCATTTTTTGTGTCGCTCACAACCAGACCGTCCCGCAGCCAGATGACGCGGCGGGCGCGGTCGGCCACTTCCTGCTCATGCGTGACCACGATCAGGGTCATGCCCCGGCCATTTAGCTCATCCAGAATGTCTAAAAGTTCCCCGCCGGAGACGCTGTCCAGGGCGCCGGTTGGCTCGTCGGCCAGGATAATGGCTGGTTCGCCGGCCAGAGCGCGGGCAATAGCCACGCGCTGCTGTTGGCCGCCAGACAGTTCGTCGGGCCGGTGGTCGAGCCGGTCAGCCAATCCTACGGCCGTCAGCGCTTGTTTGGCCCGTTCCAGCCGTTCACCTCGACCGTAACCGGCGTACATCAAGGGGAGCGCGACCTGCTTCACGGCCGTAGTTCGCGGCAGCAAATTAAACTGCTGAAAAACAAAGCCAATGCGCCGGTTACGAATTTGCGCCTGCTCGTCGTCGTCCATCGCGCCGACGTCCACGCCGCCCAAACGGTAAGTTCCTTCGCTCGGCCAATCCAGACAGCCCAGGATATTCATCAACGTGCTTTTACCCGAACCAGACGGCCCCATAATGGCGACATATTCCCCTTCGCCGATGGTCAGGCTAACGCCGCGCAGGGCGTGGACGATCTGCATACCCATCTGGTAATGACGGGTGACATTTTCTAGCTCAATCACTGTCCGCCCCCTGGCCCGCCGCCGAACGGCCCGCCGCCAAACGCGCTGCGCGTGGGCAGTTCGCCCACCAGAACGCGGTCGCCGCCGCTCAAACCGCTGCGGATTTCGGTCATTTGCCCGTCCCGTAAGCCAATACTCACTTCCACCCGCTGCGCCGTCTCCGCCGCGCCGTCTGTTTCTAGCCGGTTGACGTAGTAGCGGCCGGCGGCCCGGTCAGCGGTAATAGCCCGGTTGGGAACGAGCAAAACCTGGTTGTGTTCAGCCGTAATCAGGCGGGTATTCGCCGTCATGCCGATGCGGATGGGTAAATCAGTTTCATGCAGACCAATTAGCGCCCGGTAAGCGACGGCCTCGCCAGCGCCGCTGTTGGCGCGCGGGGCAATGGCCCTGATTTCGCCGCCAATCTCTTGTCCAGGATAGCTTTCCAACGTGATAACGGCCGTCTGCCCCACCGCTAACGCGCCGACGTCCACCTCGTCCACATCAACGGCGACAATCAGGCTGTCCATGTCTACCAGCTCAATGAGGATGCCGCTAACCATCTCGCCCGGCGCGACGTTGACGGCCGTGACCAGCCCGGCGAAGGGCGCGGTCAGCGCGGCGCGCGCCAGGTTATGCTCCGCTTCGGCCAGCGCGTTGCGCGCCTGGGCAACCTGGGCTTCGACAATGGTCAGCCGTTCCGGCGTCGGATTGCGCTGCAAATTGCTCTGGGATAATTGCGCCTGGGCCAATTGGGCTTCGGCCGCCGCCCGCTGCGCGTCGCTGGCGTTGTCCGGCAGGCCGTCCAACTGGGCCTGGGCGCTGGCGACCTGGGCTTCGGCGGCGGCCAATTCAAGAGCGGAGGGGGCGCGGCTGGTTTCAGCCAGGTTCGCTTCTTGAATAGCCAGGCTGTGCCGGGCATTATCCAGAGCGCGTTCGAGGGCGGCCGTTTCTAACTGAACGAGCAGGTCGCCCGCCTCGACCCTGTCGCCCACCGCAACCGGCACAGCCTGCGCCCGCCCCGAAACGGGCAGGGCCAGACTAACCTGGCGCTGGGCGGCGATCCGGCCGCTGGTCGTGACGGCGGCGGTTAGATTACCTTCGATCACGGCTACAATTTCATAATCATTGGCGGCGGCGGCCAAAGCGCGATCTTGTTGCCAGGCGCGGCCGGCAAATAGTAGGGAAACGATGAGAATCAGGCTGACGCCCAACCCCCACCACAAACGATTTGATTTTTTGCGTTGCTTCACAGATAGTTCTCCATTAGCCAAAGTTTATACACCATCTCTGAGTATAGACGCGGATTATGGAGAAGCTGTGGAGAAGTTGGCGAAAGAATATGGAGAGCGACTAAAGCGTTGATTTGCCGGCCTCTGGCAAACCGCTGAAAATATAAAGCATATTCGCCTGGCGCGTGTAAATAGGTCAGACAGCTTTACCTTACAATCCGTGGCCGCCCACCGGCTCGGTGACAAAGCGCTCGCCTAATCCGGCGATGAGCGGCCGTCCCTGGGCAATCGCTTCTTGCACGGCCGGTAAAATCAACGACGCTTGATGGCTTGCCTGACTGTCCCACACTTCGGTAATCCAGATAGCGTCGGCGTCGGCCGTATCCCTGGCGACGATATAGCTCAAACAGCCGGGCATGTCGGCCGTGCCGTCTAGTAAAATGGCGATAAGCCCTTCTCGTTGATCGGGTACGGCCGTTATTTTGCCAATCAGTCCATACATTTTCTCTTTCTCCTCAATGACAGGTAAGGCGCAATTTCCTCACAGATTCATACCAGTTAAACCGGCGCAGCCCCTTGTTTCGTTGTGGAAATATCACCGTCTGTGGAGGCGACGATCGTAATTACCCCGCTCTTTGTATAGTCGCGGAATCATATAGATTGGTCTACAGAACTGCAAATCAACAAAGCCTGGCGCCGGGCAATCCCGTGGTCAAGCCGTCGCGGCTGGGGCATGAAGTAGGGGAAACGGGTTGTTTCATTAATCATCTGATGTAAAGTATAGTTGACATTAAGTAATAAATACATTACTATTTGTGCATAATACATTACTAAATGTAAAACATACAAAACAAAGCGAGGAAACAATGTCTTATCAAGAAAAAAACATCGCGGTATCTCTGGTCTGTTACACATTGGTTTTGGGCTATTTTCTGACACGCCTGTCCCAATTGCACCAGAATGGAGACCTGAACTCGGCTGACCTCTTTGGTTTATGGGCTGTCGTCATTGTCCTCTCGATCATCATTACTATTGTCGGCGCCGTCCTCATGCACGCCGGTTCCGCCATCATTGAGGTTATCAGAACAGGCGAAGAAGACCCCAAGATTGACGACTCTCAAGACGAGCGAGACAAACTAATAGATTTAAGAGGAACAAAGGTGGCTCATCTGCTCTTCTCTGTCGGCGTTTTTCTGGCAATGCTCACATACGTCTTTGGCCAGCCGCCATTGGTGATGTTCGCCTTGCTCATCCTATCCGGGTTGGCGGCGCAGGCGCTGAGCGATATTTTCAGACTTGCGCTTTATCGGAGGGGGTTCTGAGATGGGCAAGAGCCGGGTTGCTAACAACATTCGCAAATTGCGCTTTCACCATCATGAAATGACGCAGCAAGAGCTGGCGGAAAAAGTCGGCGTGACGCGGCAAACCATTATCGCTATTGAAAATGCCAAATACTCTCCTTCGTTGGAACTGGCTTTTCGCATTGCCCTCGCCTTTGGCTCGCCGTTGGAAGAAGTGTTCTCCTATGATTCTCAAAACGATCCTATCTAAATTGAAGGTCGTACCGCTATACGACACGGAAGGTTATTATGAAAGCAGTTATCTATACAGAATACGGAACACCCGGTGTTTTGCGCTTGCAAGAGGTGGCGAAGCCGACGCCGAAAGAGAATGAGATATTGATCCGGGTAGCGGCGACGGCCGTTAACTATGGCGACCTGATCGCCCGCAACTTCGGCCACATCTCCGCCGCCGAATTTAACATGCCGTCGCCATTTTGGCTGCTGGCGCGCCTCTCCTTTGGTTGGCGCAAACCGAAAAACCCTATCTTGGGCAGCGCGTTTTCCGGGGAAGTAACGGCCGTTGGCAACCACGTAAAACGATTCGGGCCAGGAGACCCGGTTTGGGGCTATACCGGTCAGAATATGGGCGCTTACAGCGAGTATCTTTGTATGTCGGAAGGCGGGACAGTAACCATAAAACCGGCCAATATGATCCACGAGGAAGCCGCGGCCGTTCCTTATGGGGCGATCATGGCGTTAAATATCCTCAGGAAAGTCGCACTCCAACCGGGACAAAAGGTTTTAATCAATGGCGCCAGCGGCGGCATCGGTTCGGCGGCGGTGCAGCTGGCAAAATTTCACTATGGCGCGCGCGTTACCGGGGTGTGCGGCGCTCCGCGAATGGATTTTGTGAAATCTTTGGGAGCGGATCAGGTCATTGATTACGCTCAGGAAGATTTCACCCAAAATGGCGAGACCTACGATCTGATTTTAGACATATTGGGCAAAAGTTCGTTTTCTCGTTGTAAAAGCTCCTTAACGCCAAACGGCATCTATCTATTAGCCAGCTTTAAGACGAAGCAGCTCTTGCAAATGGCATGGAGTTCGCTAACAGGTCGCCAGAAGCTGATCTGCGCCTTGGCCAGCGACAGCGCTGAAGACCTGATCTTCATCAAAGAGTTGGTTGAGGCGGGGAAGATCAAAACGATTATTGACCGCTGTTATCCGTTGGCGCAGGCGGCCGAGGCGCACTGGTATGCCGAAAAAGGGGGCAAAAAGGGAGTGATCATCATCCAACTTCCTTAACGCTGCAAGGTTTCAGCCGGATCGTAAGCGCGTAAGACGCGCAGAGCCAGCAGCGTATTCCAGCGACTCGGCTGGCGCGGTTCTTCCATGGCGAAATGGGTTTGTCCAGGGTGGGCGGCTTGTAAGGGCCAACGGCCGTCCGGCCGTCGTTTGTCCCATAACACGGTCAGCGCGTCCCCCATGCGCTCATCCCAGGGCGCGTCGGCGGCGCGGAAATAGTCCAGGCAGCGCAAGATGTTATATTTCCAGCGCGGCGGAAAGGAGAGCTTCAAGAACTCCGGCTTAATGATCGCCCCGGTGCGGTCTGATTTATAGAGCCAGTGCATGAGGATGAACTCTCGCGCTTCCCCGGCCACCCGCTCCAATTCGGGCAGGCGGTAACGGTAACCGTTTTGCGCGTAAGATAAGATTCCTTCCAGGATGGACAGGGTGGAGTGGAGCGAACTGTGGCGCGCGCCGGAGAAGTTCTTCTCGCAGTTAAACCCGCCGTCGGCCAGCTGCTGCGTCAGCACAAAATCCATCACCGATTCCAACGCCGCTTGGGATTCGCCAAAGTAGCAGGCGTAATTGAGAAACATGCCGTTGACGCAGACGTCGCTTGGCCTCATACTCTTGTGGGGATTGATCCCGCCATCCATCCCTTTATGCTCGCGGGCAATCTGCGCCACGCTGGCGCGTATGAGCGGCTGGTCGGGGGCTATGCCCAGCGTCTTAAGATCGAGGAGCGTGTAGTGAGAACTCGTCCATTTGGGTTGGTAAAAGCCGCGTCCCCAAGAACCGTCGGCGTTACGGCATTCCAGATAACGCGCCCCCCAACCTTCTTGGGCGATGCGGCTTTGCAGATCCGGCCGTTCCTGGTCAAGCAGATCGCGCCAGGTCTGCCACTGGATAGCGGCGTCCCCTTGCAAAAGCCATTCAATCTGACTGTCGTCCATTGCCTATTTCCTCAGCGGATCATCCCGCAAACGCCCACAACCGCCCCCGCTACTCATCTCGCGGCTGCCGCAAGGTCGCTATTACCTCCGCTTCCCGTTGCAGCAGCAGCCGTCCAGCGTATTGGGCGCCAAACCAAAAAACAACGCCAGCGTAAACGCCGCCCACAATAAGACCAACCCATCCCAGCCAGGGTAAATTAAGCCAAAAGGCCAATGCCAGCGGCAGGAACGGCGGCAGGGCGACGAGGCCGAAAATTGGCGGCAGCAGCAGCAGGCTGGCCAGGCTGGCTTGACAACCGCCGCCGGCCCGTTTGCCCATCTGTTTATTTTCCACAACAATCAGCATGGGGAAACGGACGGAGAACACGGCCGTAACCGCCATCCCCGCCACCCCCATAATTAACCCCGTCAACGCCCCCATGACGCTTTGCCAATTTGGCGCCAAAAATAGAACAAGGACGCACACCGCCAGATAAGGCAGGCAAATCGCGGCGGTCAACGCCAGTCCCTTGGCCAGAAAAATGCGCTGGCGCGGCACGGGCGTCGTCAACAAAGCGGACAAGCCGCTTCCCTCCCAGCCCAACATATTTTGGGTCAGCGCCCAGAAATTAAACAAGGCGTAAACGGGCAACCCAATCCCAATCCAGGCAGGCAGTTCCGTCGCAACTTCTTCGCCGCTGAAAATAAACGCGCCGCCCATGATGAGGGGCATGATGAACATTTGCAAAACGCCCACCCGCCGGTTGGGCGTGCGCCAGAGGGAGCGCAGCTCTTTGTAGGCCAATTGGACTATATCGTCCGGCAGCCAGGCGAAAAGCCGGGGCCAGTTGACGCCTGACGCGGCTTTCATCTTTTGCTTTTCGGGGCGGGGCGGCAGCGAGAAGAGGAACCCTTCGCCAGTGGTTAAGCGGATGAGCAGTCGCTGCCAGCCCCAGGTAATCGCCGCCGCCCACAAAGTTGAATAACCCAGCCAAAACAACGACTCGCCCCAATAGCCGCTGGCGGCCCGTTCAATGGCCCGTGCGGCAGCTCCTGTTGGCAGCCATTGCAGCGCCGCCAGCGGACTAAAGGCGCTGGCCTGCTCCGGCGACAGGCTCGCCACAACATTTTCCAACAGGCGCATAGATCCCATTTGGATAAAGTAGCAGGAGACGCCCAATAAGGAAGCGACGACGATGGCGACGTCGCGGAAACGGCGGCTTTGTAAGACGCCGCCCACGGCCGTGATCACGAATTGGCCGATCAACACGGCATGGATGTAACTGAGCGCCAGGGCCAATAAGACAACCGGCAGGGCCAGCCCGCCGCCCCAGCCCACTAAAATGGCGACAAAGAGAGGCAGCATCAAATAGGTGGGGTAATCAAACAGCGTGCCAAGCAGAATGGCGGCGATCAATTCCCGGCGCGGCAGCGGATAAACGAGTAAGCGCGTAACGTCCAACCCTTCGTTAAGCGAGGAAAAAATAATGGGGAAAACAAGCCAGATCAGCCAGATAACGGTTAAAACGACGCCCAACAGTTCGCCCGGCCACCGGTCAGGTAGTTGAAAATAGCCAATACCGGTAGCCACGGCCGCGCCCAACACCAAGGGCAGTATGAACAAGACAGCGACCAATACGTTGACAATTCGCCCCTGTTCGCCTGAAAATTGGCGCAGCGTCAACCGTCCCCGCAGGTAAAAAAGCGCCTTTAAGCGACGCCGGTCGAAGCCCATTAACTCAACCAAGATAACCGCTTCTCCGTTGCCCCTTCTTCGTCGACGCCGACGGCGTGCAGGAATAAATCTTCTAACGTAGCCGCTTCGCCGCGCTGCGCTCGTTCGCGTAGTTCGGGAATTGTGCCTTCGGCCACCAGACGGCCGTTGGCGATCACCCCCACGCGGGTACACAGCCGCTCCACTACTTCCAAAATGTGCGAGGAGAAGAAAATAGTCGCGCCGCGATTACGCAACTGCTGCAACACATCCCGGATCGCCCGTCCCGACACGGCGTCAATTCCTTCAAACGGTTCGTCCAGGAACAAAACGCTTGGCCCATGGACCAGGGCGGCGGCCAGGGCCGTTTTCTTACGCATCCCATGAGAGTAATCAATGATTAGCTTATCAGCGTCATCCCCCTTCAAGTCCAACAGCTCCAGCAGTTCGTCGGCGCGCCGGTTGACCTCTTGTTGCGGCACGCCGTACATGGTCCCGGCAAAGCGGATAAATTCGCGGGCGGTCAGCCGTTGGTACAGGTTGAGTCCTTCGGGCATGACCCCAATCTGTCGTTTGGCGGCTAGCGGCTCTTGCCAGATGTCAATGCCGTTGATGCGGGCTATGCCGCTGGTCGGCCGTAGCAAACCCACAAGCATATTGATCGTTGTTGACTTACCGGCCCCATTCGGCCCCAAAAAACCGAAAAACTCTCCGGGAGATACGGTGAGGTTTAGTTGATCAACGGCCGTCTTCTTATCAAAACGGCGGGTTAAATTCACAGTTTCAATGGCGGGAACAGACATGAAGGAGTATCTCCTGGCAGCAAACTTGCAGTAAAGATTCAGCCATTCTAGGCGCGGGTAAAGGAAGCTCCTAGTCCAGCGCCTAAGGCGACACCCAAGGCGACGCCCACGCCGATATTATCCGTGGCTACCCCAACAGCAATACCCAGCACAAGGCCAACAGACATGCCGGCCCCAAATTTCTTGTTCCGTTCTTTGTTATTCATAACACCTTTTCCTTCAAAAATAGAACGCGGGTGAGTCCCATGAAAAATCAAAGATTCAGCGATTATAACGCGCTAGACATATCCTTGTCGCTGGTAATCCTGGAAAGCGACGGCCGTCAATTCGGCCAACTCCGCCAACAGCGTCTCGTCTACGGCCGTAAAATTGAAACAAGATTTGCCCTGCATCCGCTTCCGCAAGCCGGGCGAGAGGTCGGCCAACAACTGCGGGTTAACGTAGACTGGCATTAAATGGTAGCTGACGTAATTCTTCTTAACCTGCACGCCGCCAAACCAGAGGGGCTTCTTATTCTTTTGGATGTG
>Ga0209498_1002479_pt1 | contig 11112 bp, 9 predicted proteins | sample WalLakDeSediment_FD_184131 | JGI IMG/M metagenome (GOLD analysis project Ga0209498, IMG submission 184131) | Lake sediment microbial communities from Walker lake, Nevada to study Microbial Dark Matter (Phase II) - Walker Lake 11/02/13 Deep... | ecosystem: Environmental > Aquatic > Freshwater >...
TCGGATTTGTATGGTTTTTAACCCGTTTTGTCTTTCGTATACGACAAGATGATCGCGAAATATGTCGATCCCGTCTAACTTGATATCCTTGCGGTGCGGGATCACCTCCAACCATTGCGAGCGGTCGGTGGTTCCGATCGGCGTTGCCATCAATTTAAAATTCCTTGCATCTTCGTTCGTAACGATATAAAATGTGTTTTCGTGATGGTCAAGTGTGTATTCAACTCCTTCCCGCCGCGGTTGGAATACCGTAAAATTTTCATCGGGAGTATCCGCGTCAATGTGTCGTACTTCGGAGGTTGTGATATTATTGCAGTCGAGAATAATAAACTTGTTGCTGCGTGTCTTTTGTAACCATAGAAAATAACTCCCGTCCGTTTCATGGTACACAAGCTCATCGTTGTCGGGATTCGTTCCGATGATGTGACGGTATACTTTATACGGACGCCTGGTGTTATCGAGTATGGTATAGAAAATCGTTTTGTTATCGTTCGCCCATTCGAGCGAATAATAGGTGCTCGGTATGGGTGTATCGACAATCCCGCCCGTCGTTGTATCCTTGATGTAAAGGGTGTACGATTCGGATCCGTTTGTATCTATGGAGTAGGCGAGAAGTTTATGGTTTGGACTTATCTCCGCAACACCGATTTTTAAATATTCGTGTCCCGTTGCCAGCTCGTTTCCGTCAAGGATGATTTCTTCTTCCGCTTCGAGCGATTCTTTCTTCCGGCAGTATATGGAATACTGTTTTCCCTGTTCCGTTCTGGAGTAGTAATAATAAGTATCGATTTTTTCGGGAACCGAGAGATCCGTCTCCTTAATACGACCGAGCATTTCATTATATAATTGTTTCTGCAGCGGTTCGGTATGTCCCATTATCTTTTTTGTGTATTCGTTCTCCTCGTTCAGATACTGCAGTACTTCGGGATTTTCTTTTTCCCGGAGCCAATAGTAATTATCGATACGAATATCTCCGTGTTTCGATAATGTGTGAGGAAGTATTTTTGCGACCGGGGGCTTGCTGTTCCGGCTTTGTGATAATAGTGATGGCATTTTTCAGAAATATGTAAACAGTTTATAGAATATAAGAAGCATACAATCCAAAATATGATACTTATTTGAGTATATGATCGCCTATGACCTTTCCGTCCTTCAGTTCAATGATGCGATCCGTTTTATCCGCAAGGGATCTGTCATGCGTAACAAGTAATATCGTGGTACCCAGTTCACGATTTATTTTGCGCAGAAGCTCAAGTACTTTGTCGCTGTTGACCGAGTCCAGATTTCCCGTCGGTTCATCGGCAAGAATCAATTGCGGCTGATTGATCAAAGCGCGGGCGATTGCGGTACGTTGTTGTTCTCCTCCTGAAATATTGCCTGCGCTTTTATCAAGGATAGTACCGACACCGACGTAATCGAGCAGTTCGGTTGCTCGTTTGCGAACCTCCGGGGATTCCTTGTCGGTATGAATTAAATCGGGAATGAGCACATTCTCAAGAACACTGAATTCCGGAAGCAAATAATGAAACTGAAAAATGAAACCGACCTCGAGATTCCGGAAATCGGAAAGTTCATCATCGGATAGATCTCTTAAATTCACAGTGTCGAAAATAACATCCCCTTCGGTCGGCCGGTCAAGGGCACCGAGTACATGGAGCAGGGTGCTTTTACCCGATCCCGATGCCCCCATAAGTGCAGCAAAATTTCCTCGTTCGATTTGCAGGTCTATACCGTGCAGTACCCGTAGGCGGGTCGGCTTCAGATAGTCTTTCACAAGATTTTGTGTTTCTACCAGCACGTTACCCATTCCGTATCACCTCGATCGGATCCAGCTTTGCGGAATGGCGGGCGGGGAAATACGCAGCGAGCGTACCCGCTGCGGTTGTTATGAGTACGATCATAGCAAGTCCGGTCACCGTTACCGTAACCGGAACGATCGGATCGCCGTCGGGAGTTCTCGATACCGATACAAAGAAATAGAGGAGTGCCACTCCGAGGATACTTCCGAAGAGCGAACCGGTGAATCCGAGCGCCGCGCCCTGGAGTAAGAATATTCTGCCTATGCGCTTTGTCCGTATGCCGATTGCTTTCAGGATACCGATCTGCCGCGCGCGCTGAATTGCGGATATCGCGAGCACACTTGATACAGCCAGTGTAACCGCGAGCAGTACAAAAAACTGAATGGTATAACTTGAGCTTACCTGACTTCGTAGACCGGTCAGGAGCTGGCGGTTTGCTTCCTCCCAACTATTGACTTTAAAAACCGGTAATATTCTCTTCCATTCGGCTGCTATGTACTGTGATTGAAAAACTTCAAACACCTGTGCTTCAATGACGTTCACGCCGTTTTCAAATCCGAGCAGATAAGCGGCGCGTTCACGATTCATAATAACCCATCGTTGATTGAGTGTTTGAACACCCAGATCGAATATGCCGCCGACAAGATAACTTTCGGGGTCTTCGCCCATAAGTCGAATCTGTACCGCGTCGCCGATACCCGCCTTTATTTTCTCAGACAGGTCGGTACCGATCAGTATTGTACCCGCTATGAGGTCGGCATTTCCTGTTACGAGACGGGATGAAATGTTATAGATGCCGTCTGCCTTGTCAAGATCCATCCCCCGGATGACAATAGCTTCTTCCAGATCGCCCCGGATAATAAAACCCGGTCCGTCGGCTACCGCAGCGACTGCGCTGATACGTTCGTCCCCGGTAAGTCCGTTAATAATAAATTGCCATTCGTCTATAATTTCTCTTGTCGTGCGAGACGCATCCTCTGTTATGACGGGCCGTCCCTGAAAATCACGTAAGGCGAAATCCAGTGGGCGGTCTTCCCGCGAGATTGTTATATGCGGTGAATTACCGATGGTGCGTTCGATGATATCGACTCCCAGTCCGCTGATGAGGAACGTGAGGAACACGAGTACTGCAACACCGACCGCGATGCCGATGAAAATCAGACCCGTTTGAGTTTTCCCGGCAATAAGGAAACGCATGGCAAGTTTCACATCAAATTTCATGGTCGGATTCCTTTTCCGCACGCAGCGATATACGTTTTCCTTCCGACAGTCCTGCCGGTTTCAGCACTGACATTCCCCCGGAAAGATTCCCGCGCACGACGATACCATTTTCACTGCGCTGACCTATTGATACCCGGATAAATGTTGCCCGTCCGTTTTCTTCCGTCCAGACACCGGTTTCACCGTCTTTGGATGTAATAAACGATTCCGGGATAAGATGTGCGTCTTCGGGTTCTTTTGCGATTAACTGGACGGAGACGACCATACCGGGAACAAGTGCATCGGTTGTTTCGTCGAGCGCAACGATCGATGTACGCACACCCCGCGCTGCATCTGCCCGTGGTTTCAGTTCGACGATCCGTCCGCTCCATTTCTTTTCGGGATTACCCGATATCCATATACTGGCGGGAGTACCTATCAGCCCAAGCCGTGAAAAACGCTGATCGATACGCACTTCGATTTCAGTTCGGTCAAGGGTACCGAGTAATCCGATCGGTTCGCCTGCCTGCACAAGCTCACCGCGTTCTCGTTCGAGTAGAAGCACCCGAACCCGGGCTGGAGCGTAAAGTTTGGTATGCTCAAGATTGAGCTGCGCAGCCCTGCGCTCAATACGGTTTTCGTGCAGATCCGCTTCCAGCAATGTAATTTGTATACCGCCCGGTTGGTATGATTCAAAGTACAATTTTGCAGACTCGAGCCGTTTCATTGCTATTGAATATTCGGTTTCTGCATCTTCAAAAGCGGATAAGCTGATTGCCCTGTCTTTATATAGACTTTGCTGTCTCTTATATTCCCGTTCGACTTTTTTGTATTCTTCCTTGGCTTTCGCATATGCTATTTCTACTTCCCGACGTGTCTGGGTCTGTGCCTGTTCAAGGCGTATAGTTGCAGATTGTTCGCGTGCGAGGGTCCGCTCATACTCGAGTTGATAATCACGGGGATCAATGGCAATGATGGTCTCGCCGCTGTCGGCAATGTCTCCTTCTTTTTTATGTATGCGTTGTATCCGGCCTGTAACCTGTGCTGCGAGATGAATACGTTCGGGCGGGACGACTTCACCCGTAGCGATAAGACTTGCATAGTAACCGGCATCCGGCAAAACAATGAATGCAACCGGTGTTGTCCGTTTGTTTATAAAAATAAAAAGGAGAAAAATGCATACCGCTGCAATCGCAACAAAAAATAAATGTCGTTTTGTGATACGTTTATGAGTTTTTTTCATAATCGGGGGTGTTCTTTCCCAACGCTTTAATAAATATTACTATAATTGAGAGCAACAATGTAATATGTCGGGTTCACGCATCGCCGGTGAGGAGGGTGACATAAAAAACTACGGATGTACCGGCACAAATGCACCGGCACATCTGCGGTATTATAACATGTGAATATTAATTGAACAGATCGTCGGTAAGGCCTGTGTTTACTTTGACCTCTTCTACCTGAATAACGATTTCAAATTTCTCACCTGCCAGCATGTTTTCAAGCTGTCTGAGTTGCGGTCCCAGCATATTTTCCATCATACTTCTTTGCTGCGCGGGCATAGCATCGAGTTGCTTTTTGAGCTCTTCCATACTCTTTCGCGCTTCTTCGCGCTCTGCGTCCGAAACAGCTGAATCAAGGCCTTCCATTTCCATGACTGTTTTGAAAGGCATTAGCATTCCTTCGATATTGCGAAAATCCTGAAAACGGACAATTCCGTTCATAGTTTGTTCCTCTCCCGGCCGTTCCTTCATCTGCACATCGAAGGTCATTTTTCTTAATACCCATAAATCGGCATCGATATAAAAATGTACATTCCTTGTCCTGTCTGCGTTGGCATCGGTGACGAGTTCTCTTAATTCTTCAACGAATATGTTGTGTGCACGTGCGCCGTCGATAGTTTCGGTTCCGCGGTATTCGGCATGTTCCTTCAGGTAATTGAACATATCGGGATCAAAAAACTCACTGTGCCCCATCGATGAGGTAGATATTGCCCCGCCACTCAACTGTTCCATCCCTCTGACACGTACCCGCGATTTAAATGTCGGACGTCCGTCCACATATGTCTTCTTATACTCTGCGGTGTACATATTGGTTATGAGGGTATAGTCATCGATGTTCCGAACTCCCTTTTCAAATTCCGCTACCATATTATTGAGAATTTGTTCGACGGTCATTTGTGAATGAGCAGCGGGTGATAGAAGAAATATCGCAAGAACTATACTAATTGAAAAAATAAACCTGGTATACATAACAATTCTCCCGGAAATAATTGATTGTGTGATTAAAACTTCTCCGACGGTTGATCGCTATCAAAGATTGTATTTCATAGTATCACAGAATACACATAAAATCGAAAAATGTCAATGAAAATAACGGAGCAGTATCGTTGATAGAAACCGTTTTTTAAGGATTTTAAGGAAACAATCAAAAAGATCTATGCGGAGATTGGCACCCGACTTCTCAGTATTGACAAAAAGGTTTGATTGAGATTATGGGGTTAAAATGTCTTTTATCTGAGTGAGAAGTACATTTGTCGTGTACGGTTTTTGGAGATATCCGACTATCGGAGGCCGAAGGTTGTCCGGATTCCTGTTCGCCGGATACGAGCCGCTCGTGAGAAAAATTTTAACATCCGGATTCACATTTGTCAGGGATTCAATGAGTTTATCCCCCTCTAAAAACGGCATATTGCTGTCGGTGAGCACAAGGTCAATTTTGTCTTTATGTTTCATATATGTTGCCAGGCCTTCGGCTCCGTCTCGTGCGATCAATACTTCATAGTTGTATGAAGTGAGAATTTCGTAAAGCATTTCGGAAACCGTAGCTTCATCGTCGATTACGAGAAGCAGCTGTTTGTTTCCGCTCGGGAAAGTTTTCATGTATTCATCGGACTTTTCATTTTTAATTTTTACAGCCGGGAAATATAACCGAAATGTACTGCCGTGTCCGTACGTACTTGTGAAGTTCACGTAACCATTATGGTTGGCAAGGATATGACTAACGGTGGGAAGTCCCAGTCCCGTTCCTTTTCCCTCTTCCTTTGTTGTAAAAAATGGACTGAATAATTTATCTTTTATATCGTCCTGTATGCCGCAGCCGGTGTCTACTATGGTAATAACCACATATGATCCATGTTTGATTCCCGGATGCTTCTTTTCATTGTCAAGTCCGATAACGTAATTTTCCGCAATAACGGATAACTCGCCGCCTTCCGGCATTGCGTCACGTGCGTTTATACAAATATTGAGCATTGCCTGATGCATTTGAGTAACGTTCCCGGCGATAGCCCATAAATTCTTTTGAATGTTTGAGTTTATGTGGATTGATTTAGGAAAAGATGCGTGCACGATTTGAATCACTTCTTTTATGACATAGCGAGGTTGTAATGTAATGTGCTCTTTGAGTACACCGCGCGTGAATGAGAGCATTTGACTCACTAAATCAATGCCGCGCCTCGCGCTTTGATCGGCTATCCGGAGCAGCCGCTTTTCATATTCACTTTTCACGCTATTCTGGAGTGACTCGATTGAAAGTATGACCGGAGAGAGTATATTATTTAAATCATGAGCAAGTCCGCCGGAGAGGGTTCCAATGCTTTCCATCCTCTGAGCGCGGAGATATTTTGACTCCATGTCTTTCATTTTTGTAATGTCCAGGATCGAAATGATGCTCTGATCTGCCCCGGAGACCGGTGCAATAGCCACGAGGACGTGGTGTGTCTGCGACCGGGTATCAATGAGTCTGAATTCCTCGTTTGTACCGGTCTTGTAGTTATTTTTTTTCTGAAGGCGATGATATTCCATCATCTTCGTGAGATCGTCTTTATCGAGAAAATCAATCCATTTCTTTTTGCCCTCGATGTCAACTTTTGTAAGACCGGATAACGCGCAAAATTTTTCGTTTACCAGGGAAATTGTATAATCTTTTCCGATGAGCGCGATTGCGGTGCCTGTATTTTCAAATATCGCACGGTATCTGTTTTCTGACTGATGACGTAACTTTTCGGACTTATCCAGTTTTTTCGAATTTCTCATGATAAGTAAAATGAGTACAGCAGACGTCAATAATATGAAAAACCATCCCTTATAGGTTTGCAGTAAAGCATATTCAGGAATTGTATCAGGATTAAATATTGTAATAAGAAGATTGTCGGAAAATGCAATCCAGAGAGATCCCAGTATTGCATATATTATTGTGATACGCAATGCTACAGCAAGATTGCCGGGGTCGTTCAATATCCTGTCAGGTATTTTCAAAGATAGAACTCGCTGTAATTATGGAATACTAGCAAAATCAATATTACGTAAATAATTTCATATACACAAGTATTAGTGGAAACATTTAATATGTAAAATACGCGAAAAATATTTTTCGGTTTACTAACTATTGAGCATTTTGTGCTAAAATTATCGATACCATAATTAATTGAACCATACGTGCAGGGGCTCGGTAAATATTACCGGGCTGGGTGTGTATGTGATTGCTTAAATTTAGCGGAAATGGTTATTTTTTAGTACATTCATTATATGATCGCAAAAATTCTTATAGTACCACCCGAAGATTTTTCCCTGCGTGCCGCCGTGTATTCACATGGCTGGTGTATGCTGCCACCTTTATCCGTTAAGCAGAAGCCGTTTTCACTTTTATATTCCGCAAATATTGGTGTCAATCCGGTGGATTTTGAAATTGCTGAGAACCCGGATCGAACTCTATCGGTCCTCCTAAGATCCTTCCATCGTTTATCTTCACGACATCGCAGGGAGAGTATGAGCATGGTAAGAACTATGTTGCGAATGGACGAATCGTTTGATTCCTTTTATGCGCTGATGAGTAAGGAAGCCCGTCTGATATGGATAAAAAATACACATGCCGGACGAATGTTGCGGTGCCGCTCATTCTTTGAGGATCTGATAAAAGTTGTGTGTACGACAAATTGTTCCTGGGCTCTGACAACGACAATCGTGAGTAATTTATGCTTGATACTGGGAGAAAAAACTCCTGCCGGGAATGCTGTGTTCCCGGCTGCGGAGATCATTGCTGCACAGACCGAATCGTTTATGCGAAAAGAGATACGGGCCGGATACCGCGCTCCGTACATTATTGAGCTTGCGGATATGGTTGCATCGGGTAAGGTGGATGTCGAGCAATTCCGAAATTCAGACCGACCAACCGATGAATTATACCGCAAGTTCTTATCGCTGAAGGGTGTCGGTCCCTACGCAGCCGAAAGTATGCTGAAACTTATCGGCAGATATGACCATCTCGCGCTCGACTCTTGGGTACGAAAAAAGTATTATGAGCTCTATCATAACGGAAGGCAGGTGAGTGATAAAACGATCGTTAAACGATACCGCAAGTATAAAGAATGGGCCGGATTGGTGTTCTGGCTAGAGATGACGCAGCACTGGTACCGGGAGAAGTTTCCGTTTTGAGTGGAGGTAAAAATTTAAACAGAAAAGAGGGAAAAAGCCCCATAAAGAGGCAAGTACCCTATAGTATTACGAAAACAGTGCGAAAGTTTTTATATACATTATCAGAGAATCTGAATTACGTTATCCTCAACAAAATGATAAGCTTCCTGTGCCTCATATAGGATATCGGGTTTCAGTAAGCTATCGGTGTCCGCTAAGAAAGCTTTCATCTTGATTTTCTTCAATAAATTTTCTTGAAACTCCCGTCGTGTTATTCTAAGATCTTCATGCTCAATATATTTTCGAAATACCTGCACCACCTTTTCAGGATTTGCATTTCCGGCAGTTAATCCCAACCACAGATCGAATAAATCCCTGCCTTTCCGCCGCTGATACAAAGCGCGAAGTTTTGTACCGAGCAACTCGTCCAGATCAAAAGTTCTTAATTTACATCCTCCTTTATACCATCTCGAATTAATATAAAATGGGTGCTCCCGGAAACCCAAAACACTGAAATGTTCACGGGTATTGATTTCTACTTTCAGTCTCATTGGTACTATCGGCGGAATTTCCGATTCAACACGATAGATGAGTACTACGCTATCCCCAGATTGTTTTCGCTTTGGTGTTCCAAGTAAATCATCCAGAGTTTCACGAATAGCATCTATCGTAGGTCCGATTGCACCGGAATTCATCTGAACGAGATCAATATCCTCAGAATATCGCGACGGAGGATTTAGGAATAACTTATGTAATGCTGTCCCGCCCCTGAAAGCAAGATTATCTGCAATAAATTTATTGGAAAATAGAGATATAAGGGAGCGGCATATCAGGAGATCTTGCTCAACTTGCGCGTCAGAGATCCATGGAGCAGTTGATCGCCACTCTACAATGTATGCTCGTGGTATCAAAGTTCACCCTGTACATCTGTGTTGATTATTACATTCCACTGACGGTTCCGTGGAAATCCCTTCCTAGGTAACGCGGGATCAAGGGGCGTTCTTTTCGGATTCTTCTTCGATATCCAACTTGTTAAGACACTCAGTAGATCATTTTGTCCCGCTTGTTCTAATAGCCATCCGAGACGTTGGACATGAGATATGTGTTTCTCACCCTTGACAGCTTCGACTAAAGAATCGGGTGTCATTGTTTCGCTTAATTCCTGTAACACCGTAAGTATACGATCTAATCCTCCAACACGATTTGCATAAGCAACGAGGTCAATGGCTGTTACAGATGGTGTGGATACGTGCATGTAACCCGTGGGCGTTTTCTTTCCCACAATCTGGGAAGATAGCATATTTGCCTTTTTAAAAAATCGGATTTTCATTCCCCCAATAAGAATATCTCTTTCTGTTTTTGGAATTACAACTTGAAATTCCTGGGGCTGTTGATGTGACGCACCATGGATTACCGCAGCGGATAGCAATCCGACATAATAGGGTAATTCCAAAAATTTCATTAGATCTGATATGAACCATTCAGCAGGTATGATTGCCGTACGTGAGTATTCTAAAGGTATAATGATGTAAAACCCTCGCCTTATCATTCTGATCCTATTTTTTTGGTCCAGTCTCCACAGTGCTTTCCGTAACGTACTTTCACCTAAATCGAGATGATCCATTAGTTCTACTTTTGTAAAACTATATCTTCCTTCACTTTGAAGATGGTTAATATATTCTGATAGGTCCATTGAACACACTAACTAGTTGCTGTGTTATTGGTAGCAAAAGTGGACACCGGGTGTCCCTTTTTGTAACTAATAGATACAATCTTTCTGGAAAATATGCAAATACATTGTTATTTATTTTAAAAATCAGACAGTAGATATACGCTGAATACCATGAAATACTTTAAAAGAACAAAGCTACCTCTTCCCCTTTTCCCGATACCTCCTGATCGCCTCGGTATTACCTTTTGCATATAAATCGGACATACGGTTCGGGGCATCGATATAGTACATGTAGGTCGGAAAATAGACCTGATGAACCGTGTATTTCTCTTTTGCGCGTTTAATAAAATCCCAGTCTTCGGCATACTCAAGATCCCGGAAACCGCCAAGCTCGCGGTAAACGGCTATTTTACCGAACAACGTACCCGATACGAAGCAATCGCTTAGATGGATCTTCTGACCGGGACGCTCCATATCCATAACGAAATGACGATCTTCCGGTCCCTGCGGATCGAGGCCGCCCCAGACAATATCAACGTCCTGGTTGTTCTCAAGATATTCCACTCTCTTTTCCAGATGGGTAGGCAGGTATTCGTCGTCATCGTCGATGAGTGCAAAATAGGTACCCGAAGCACGGTTCATTGCGTTATTTCTGCTTTTTGCAAGTCCATGATTCGATTGATTGACCGGAATAATTCGCGAATCCTTCTCTGCATACCTTTCTATGATCATTGCGGTCTCATCGGTACTCCCGTCGTTCAGGACGATAAGTTCCCAGTGGGGATATGTCTGTGCCGTAACCGATTCAATCGCCCGCGGCAGTAATCCGGCACGATTGAATGTACAGAGGATAACGGAAACTGTCGGTGTTTTCATTTGTTTGTACTTTTAAGTATTTTAGTGAATTATAACATATCTGTTAATGTATGAAGCAAAATAGTTACGCCGTTAAAACACAACAAGGCGTGTTTTGATTTTATACTTAAGCGTATCTTAAATCGACACCAATGAAAAAATATACGTTAAA
>Ga0209498_1002480_pt1 | contig 11111 bp, 12 predicted proteins | sample WalLakDeSediment_FD_184131 | JGI IMG/M metagenome (GOLD analysis project Ga0209498, IMG submission 184131) | Lake sediment microbial communities from Walker lake, Nevada to study Microbial Dark Matter (Phase II) - Walker Lake 11/02/13 Deep... | ecosystem: Environmental > Aquatic > Freshwater >...
AGTTCGCAGCGTTCGGCGATGCGGAAGGCCTGCACCGTGGTGTCGATCGCCTCCTGGTTGGTCGCGCAGTAGAGCTGGATCCAGCCGGCATCGCGGACGGCCATCGAATCCTGCTGGTCGTTCCAGATGTTGAGCGGTCCCGACAATGCGCGGTTCGCACAGGTCATCACCAGCGGAATCCGCAGGCCGGCGATGTCGAACAGGACCTCGGCCATCAGCAGGATGCCCTGCGAGGCACTCGCGGTGTAGGCGCGGGAACCGGCGACGGCGGCACCCAGCGCGACCGAGGCGGCGGAGTGCTCGCTCTCGACGCTGACCATTTCACAGTCCAGTTTGCCGTCGGCGACCAGCTTGGCGATGCCTTCGACGATGTGGGTTTGGGGCGTGATGGGGTAGGCCGCGACCACCTGTGGCCGGCAGAGGGCGATCGTCCGTGCAAGGGCCTGGGAACCTTCAAGCGCCAACGCCATGGGCCACCTCCCGCCAACGACCGGCTTCGACGGTCGCGGCGGCGGCCTCGACCAGTTTCTGATTGTTTTCGAGCACCGGGCCCTTGAACCGCTCCGCAAGGGCGTCGATCAGCGCCGAGAGCGGCATCAGTTCGGTGAGCGTGATGAACGCCGCCAGCAGGGCCGTGTTGGGAACCGGACGACCGATGTGCTCCATGGCCAGGCGTGTGGCCGGCATGGTGATGATCTCGTTGTCCCCGGAATCGTCGATTCCGGCTTCGGCCCCGTCGACCAGTATCGTGCCGTGGGCCTGCAGGCCGGCGAGCGTACCGGGAACCTCCAGCAATGCCGGATCCTGGACGATCAGAAAGGACGGCTCGCGCACCTGGCAGCGGCGCCGGATGGGTTGCTCGTCGATGCGCACGAAGGCTGCAACGGGCGCGCCCCTGCGCTCCGCGCCGAAGGCCGGAAAGGCCTGCGCGTAGCGCCCGCCGTCGATTGCGGCGGAGGCGAGCAGGTAGGCTGCAACGACGTTGCCCTGCCCGCCGCGGCCATGAATCCTGATTTCGAGCATAACTGGTGTCCATCCCCTTGCATGTCGATGCACTGTAGGTCGGCGCCGGCCGGTGACAGCGGTGGCTGATCCAAATGCGAAGCCCGGTCTCACGGGCGTGACCGTCGCTCTGGTCCGTGACCGGTGAGCTCTGCTCCGTGGCCGGTACCGCCCGCCGGGTCGTGCCAGGCTACGGTCACTGAGATTAGCAGACCAGCGGGCGGATTGCGTCATGGCAGCGGGCAGTGATCCGATCGACCGCAGCTGACCTCCTTGTTCGCAAAGCAGTGGAACCCGGGAGGCTGGAGTCCCTGTCCGGATCGGATGGGATCGTCGATCGGAACCCGCTTCTCGGCCCCTGGTCGATGCAAAAAATCGAATGGTTGTTCCCTTGGCTGGCAGACGCGCTACCATTGGGCCATGGTCGAGAAAAAGCTGTTCACCGGCGAGATGATCAACGCCTCCGCTAGCGAGTATTGTGCGTCCATGGGGACAGAGTTGAGGGACTACGAACTCAGGGGCGTCTTCATGAAGGGCGGTTACAGCGGCAGCACCATCTTCGAAAGCTTCCGCAGGGACGTGCCTCCTGATGCCGAGGTCGTGACCGACGTGCGTTACCTGGGCACCGTGACCGGGGAGAGTTTCTTCTACGCGGCCCGGCGCCTGGAGGTCATGATCGGCACGGCCCTGATCCGCAGAAAGCCCTGAAGCACCCCGCGTAGGGTGCCAATGAGCGCAGCGAATTGCGCCGTCCGGCGCTGGAGTATGCGTGAAGGCTGGGGTTGCCCGGCACGGCTTCGCCTCACGGCAACACACGGCGCCCGGCATGCAATGCACTAGTTGCGCTATCTTTGTATCGATGAGCCCCCCTGCCAGCATTCACTCCCTCTGAGGCGACGCTGATGGCAGCGACCATGGCCGATGTGCGCGCGATGCTCGAACGACTGGTGGCCTTTGACACCGTCTCGCGCAACTCCAACCTGGATCTGATCGACTTCGTGAAGGGCTGGCTTGCCCGGCACGGCGTCGATTCGCTCCTGGTCCGAAGTGACGACGGCGCCAAGGCGAACCTGTTGGCCACCGTCGGCCCGGCCGTGCCGGGCGGAGTGGTGCTGTCGGGCCACACCGACGTGGTCCCGGTGGAGGGGCAACCCTGGACCAGCGACCCGTTTCGTGTCGTTGAGCGCGAAGGCCGCCTCTATGGACGCGGCACCTGCGACATGAAGGCCTTTCTCGCCATCGCCCTGGCACTCGTTCCCGACATGCACGGCCTGAGGCGGCCGATTCACCTGGCCCTGAGTTATGACGAGGAGGTCGGTTGCCGGGGAGCGCCGCGGCTGATCGATACGATGCTTGAACAATTGCCGCGGCCTGCCGCGGTGATCGTCGGCGAGCCCACGGAGATGCGGGTGGTCAGTGCCCACAAGGGCATTGCGGTGCTGCGCACCGTAGTCACGGGACACGAGGCGCACTCCAGCCAGACCCACCGTGGCGTCAGCGCGGTCACCACTGCCGCGCGCCTGATCGCCCATCTCGATGATCTCGCCCGCCAGCGCGCGCAACACGGGCCATTCGCGCCCGGCTTCGAACCCCCGTACACGACCATCCACGTGGGCACGGTGCATGGGGGTACCGCCGTCAACATCATTTCCCGTGAGTGCAGCTTCCAATGGGATGTCCGCTCCATCCCTGAAGACGGGGCCGAGGCGATCCTGGAAGGTTTCCGGGAACACTGCCGGACGGTGGTCGAACCGCAGATGCGTGTCATTGGACCGGGCAGCAGGGTCGCCACGGAGCTCCTGGTCGAGGCGCCGGCGCTGGCACACGAAGACCTCAATCCGGCGATCGAATTGGCGTGCCGGTTGGCCGCCGTGGATACTACCGTGCGGGTTCCCTTCGCGGCCGAGGCGGGCCTGTTCCAGCGTGCAGGTCTGCCGAGCGTGATCTGCGGTCCCGGGTCGATCGACCAGGCGCATCAGCCGGATGAGTTCATCACACTGGAGCAGGTGCAGGCCGGGCTGGGCTTCCAGCGCAGGTTGGTCGAGGCATTGTCCTGACCTCTGCGGCTCATCATTCCAGGACAGGTGCCGGTGCCAATGCCAGATCCCAAGAGCAGCGATCCAGATAACTTCACACGCCGCATTCCCGAGGGCGACGACCGCGGCCGCCTGGTCTGTGACGACTGCGGTTTCATCCAGTACGAGAATCCCCAGATCGTGGTTGGCAGCGTGGCCTCCTGGGAGGGTCGTATTCTCTTGTGCCGGCGGGCCATTCCGCCGCGCAAGGGTTACTGGACCCTTCCCGCCGGCTATCTGGAACTCGGGGAAAGTGCGGAGGCGGGGGCGGTACGGGAGGCCTGGGAGGAAGCCCGGGCCGATCTTGAGATCGACCAGTTGCTGGCGGTCTACTCCATCCCGCGGATCAGCCAGGTGCAATTGATCTACCGCGCCCGGTTGAAGAGCCCGGCGGTCGAAGCCGGTCCCGAGTCTCTGGAGGTGGGGCTGTTCCGCTTCGACGAGATCCCCACGGATGAGATCGCCTTTCCCTCGGTCCACTGGGCCCTTGAAGATTACCACCAAACCCTGGATCAGGCCGTGTTCGCCCCGCGTACAGAGCCTATTCTGAAGGGGCCTCCGATCGCAGTACCCGGAGAGCCGCAGCGCGGCTGAAGACGACGGTTGCCACCATCGGTGGCCCACTCCTGGCCCGAACGGGCCCTGGATTACGAGCCTCCCACAGGCCACAACGGCCTTGCCCCTATGACGCTACGCAAGGGCGCCCCGGGCTTCCGATCGCTCGATCGGGACGCTGGGTAATCTTACCTAGGTGGTTGCCGGTCTTACCCGGGGCTGTCGCGTGGACTAGTTTCCATGGATAGGGGCTCGAAACGCGCGCCGGTAAGAGCGTTATGCCGGATCCTCAGGGAATTCGGAAGGAGGCGGTGAGAGTGGAAAACTTTGACGAAGAATGCATCTGGTTGCGTGCCGATGTGTGGCTGGACACTGGTCTAGGCGACCCAATCAAGGTACAGACCCGGAAGCTGTGCCGCAGCGGCGCCTTCCTTGAATATTCGGGACCGATTGCCGGTCGCTCGGTGGGCATCGTCTTCCCGGAACCGGGTACCCGCGGTGGCGGGCGGCAGATTCAAGGCATGGTGGCCGGGCGCTGGCCCGACGGGGTCTGGATCCGCTTCAGCGAGAACCTCCGTTCCTCCTCGGAGATGCTGATGCGCAACGGTCTGTCACAACAGTCGCGCGCGAGCAGCAGTCACCGGCTTTGAGTCTTGCGGGGCTCTCGAGGGCACAGTCGTGCCTGGGAGGCGCCGGACTCTCGACTTCGCCCTGTAAGGGACCGGTCGGTCACAGGGTCAGGGGGAAATCCCTCACCAGTATGCCCGGGAGCAGCGCGGTGGCGGTGGAGCGTTGTTCGTAGGTGCCGGTATCGGTCAGGAGTTCCCGCTCCCGTGTCAGGCCCAGCAACCCTTCACCGAGCAGATCATAGAGGCTGACGTCGAAGCGCATGGGTTCGACGGGTGCAACAGTCCTTCCGTTTTCGACCCGAAGGCAGGCATACCGGGTCATGCCCGTGACCGCACAGCGGGCGCGATCGGACAGGTTGCCGTACCAAAGATCCGAAACCAACAGGCCGTCGCCGACCAGGGCCGCGGCATCGGCGATGTCTAGATCACCGGGACCCATCTCGAGGCTCGCGGGCCGTTCCGCGGCCGCGTTCACCGGGACACCGTATTCACGGCTGGAGCGCGCATCGACAAGGCATTCGCCGAAACGCCCGGCCTGGATCAAAGTCAGTCGCTCCGGAAGTGTAAAGCCCTGTGGGCTGAAGCGGGGTGCCTGACCGCCGGCACAGTGTTCGACGAGCTCGACGCCCGGATGCAGGGAGACCTCGCGGTCTGCGAGCCGCAGAAGCGGGGTCTGCCGTGTGCGCAGCGCGCGCAGCCCGAGACCCTGCCAAGCGATCACGCCCAGGATCTCGGCCAGGGCGGCGGGCGCCAGATAGACACGGTAGGCCCCGGGCAGAAGACGCTGCGCCGGGCGGGCCATGATCTCCAGCTGGTCCCTCGTCGCCGTGATGCGGGCTGTCTGGGTGTCCGGATCCCAGTGACTCCCGGCGTAGCGGCCCTTCACCGCCTTGTCCGCGCGTTGGTACAGGCTCCAGTCCAGGCTGAAGCTCTCGGCCTCGAACCAGTGCCATTGGCCAGCAGAGCCGGCGAAGCCCCGGTACAGGTTGCCTGCAGCCCAATGTCCCACCAGGTCGAGGCCTGCCGCGTCCTGGCTGAGGCTGGTGAGCACAGCGTCCGCCTCGGGCAGACGGCCTGGACGGATGTCGCTGCTCTGGACCGCCTCCGCTGCATAGGCGAGGTAGGGATCCTCAGGTACCAGCGGCAGCACCCGTCGCAGCGCTGTGAGCAGGGAGTGCAGGGCCGCCGCATCGGTATCTGGCTCGCCGGACAGCGTCACCGCGGCCTCGACGTGGCGGTCACCATGGATCAGGTCCAGGTTGAGACGGGCCTGGGAGACGTGGCCCGCCTGCCGGACGCGGTTGCCGTTCAGCCGCACGAAGTCCGACTGCTCCGCCTCGAGGTAGGCGGTGAAGGCCTCACCCGGTTCCAGCAGTGCCTGCAGGTGCCCGGCGGCGCGTTCGAGGGTGGCGCGCATCAGGAACCACCTCCGCCGAACACCGCCACGCCGCGAAACAGGCAGGGCGGCGAGGCGTGACCGACCGCAATCATCTGGTTCGGCTCGCCCTTGCCGCAGGTGCCGACACCCATCACGCGGAAACTCGCAGCGTTCCCGACACCCGCGAGGCTACGCCAGAAACCGGCCGAGATGCCGCGGTAACCGGGGTTCCGGACCAGTTCCCGTCGTTCACCGTCCTCGATCCGCCACCCCAGCTCGCAGCCGAACTGGAATTTGTTGCGGGAATCGTCGATGGACCAGGAACGGTTCGTGTCCATCAGGACGCCGCGCTCGACGCGGCCCAGCAGTTCCTCGAGGCTGCTGTCCCCGGGTTCCAGGTTCAGATTCGCCATGCGGTCGATCGCGGGGCGGTTCCAGGAACTGGCGCGTGCACAGGCCACTCCAGGCAAGCCGGAGCGTGCCTGGGACGTGGTACCACCCAGACCGCGCAGCAGGATGCCCTCGCGGATCAGCCAGGCCCTCTCGGCCTGCGCGCCAGCGTCGTCGTGGGCGTACGAGGCAAGTTCACCAGACACTGTGGGATCAAAGGTCACGTTGAGCAGTTCAGAGCCGTACTGATAGGTTCCGAACATTTCCGCGGTCACGAAGCTGGTGCCCGCGTAATTGCGTTCATCCCCCAGGATGCGATCGAGTTCCAGCGGGTGGCCGATGCTCTCGTGGATCTGCAGCGTCATCTGCCCCGGCATCAGGATGAGATCCATGGTGCCGCTCGGACATTCCGGGGCATCCAGCAGGGCCAGCGCCTCGCCGGCGACACGCTCGGGCTGTTGATCCAGCTCCAGGATGTCGAGCCGCTCCAGGCCTCCCTGGCCGCCGAGATCCGGACCGAAGCTGCGTATCTGGGTCTCGCTTCCCCGGTTCGCGACGGCCCGCAGCCAGGGCATCAGAACGTGCTGTCGCTGCCAGATCTCCCCGCCACTTGCCGACACCAGCAGGGTCTCGCGGTCGTGATAGGCGAGACCCGCCGACCAATCGACGATCGCATCGTGGATCTTCATGCGTAGCGCCAGGTCCAGCAGGCGCTCCAGTTTCACCCCGGTGGCCAGGCCGTGCCAGGGCTTCTCCAGGGGTGATCGGTAGCTGCCATGGGCGGTGACGCGTGGGAGTTGGGCGGGATCCACCAGTTGCAGGTCAGCGGTGCGGCGGGCCCAGGCGCGGGCGCTTTCTGCCGCCACCCGGAGACCGGCCGCGGAAAGGTCCGTGGTCGCCCCGTAACCGACACCGCGGCCCTCGACCACGGTGATCATCAGGCCGCTGTCGCGTGAGAGCCGGACGGGCTCGACGACGCCACGGCGCACGGACAGCGTCTCCGCCGAGTCGTCCACCAGGCGCAGCGACCAGTCGTCCACGGGGGGCGCCATCGCGCGGAAGCGGCGCGCCGCTGCATGGAGCCGTTCCTGGCCTTCGGTACTCATGGCCCGCGCTCGCTGCCGTTGGTGTCGCGCAGACCTTCGCCGTTACGGGTGTCCGGGATTTCGAGCAGGCGCGACTCGGGGATCAATCGCGGCTGGGTCTCCGCATCCGGGAGGTTGCGCCGCCGTGCCTCCTGACGCAGCCGCAACAGGTAACCCGCCACGGCGCCGCCGGAGGAACTGATCAGGAGCACGCCCAGAGAGAGGAACTGGGTCAACAGCAGGAGCGTCCCCAATCCGGCAATACCCGCGAATGCCGAGTACAGCTTCACGTTGGAGCGGCTTCGGATCCGGTTCGTCTCGCGCTGAACCTGCCGGTGCATGTTCTGCACCGTCTTGACGCGCTGCTCTGCAGTCAGCCGCTTGTGCCGCTCCCGCTCTCTTGCGAGGTGGTTCTCGGCGCGGAGCAGGGCCTCTGCCTTGTGACCGCGGGCGATGGATGCCAGCCACAAGGCCGCGAACAGGGCGAGGGCAATCCCCAGGGCCGCGAAGGTGAGAGCGGCATCGGTGGAGCCCGTGCGCCACCAGGCGTAAAGGAGCAGGGCCGTGACCACCTGCACGAGGACCAGGCCGAGAAACAACTTGAGCATCAGCGGGATGTGCAGCCAGTTAGCCAATCACTTTCCCCTCTCCAAGGCGTTCCATGACTTGCATTTCCGGTAGAGGCGCGGATGCCGCATGATCGGCACTTTGCCGCCTGTTCCCCCGGAGTCTAGCAGTCCGGCAGACCGAACAGGGGAGCTTGCGCCGTCGCGCCGGACCGACAGCGATCCTGTGCGAGAATGCCCGTAAAGATGTCAAACCGGCTTGGCGATCTCGGCAGGGGACATGGACGAGAACGAGTTCAAGGGTATCTACAGCGGCTACGATGCGCAGCGCTGTCACTTCAACAAGGCGATCCTGCTCGGGTGCGCCGGGTGCAGTCGTTCGCAGCGCGTGCTGATCGCCGAGCGCGAGGCGATCAGCTGTCAGTCGCGGGCGGGACACGCCCGCTGTGGAGAGATCATCATGACCCTGCGCGAGAAGGCGGTCTTCGCGCTGGGAATGACCCAACCCGGGCAGAGCCTGCCGCACGGCAAGGAAGTCAAGGTGGAGTGCGGAGGCCTGGGGGCGTTGGCGCGTCTGACTGGAGCGTCCGCGCCGGAGGACATCGATGATGTGCTCCAGACGGTGGCCAGGCATTTCGGTACGGCGGCGGAGATTCCCTACGGCGAGGTCGTCCGCTCGATCAGTCTTTACTCGCTACGCAAGCGGAGTCGCGGCGGATGAGTGGCGCAGTGCACTGACCGGCGCCTGTGACTGCCGTTGGATGAATCGCGGCAGTGACGTCTCTATAGTGCTGTGATTCGGCATCCTGCCCAACCCCGGGCGTACCGGGTGTCACTACTTTTTGCAAGGAGTTGAACGCGATGAACATCACCCTGAGTCTCGCCCCGATCGTGTCCCTGATTGCCGGTATCCTGATCCTTCTCGTTCCCCGCCTGCTCAACTATATCGTTGCCATCTACCTGATCGTGATCGGTCTCATCGGGCTGTTCAACGGTAGCCATATGCAATTCTGAGACTTGTGTTTTTCCTGCGGTGCCCGCCGGCGTAGCGGCCCCTGCCGCGAGCGGCGGTGGCCGTATTGATCCCCATGGCCGTATTGGCATTTTCAGGCGCAGACTGGGGTACGTTTCCGGTCCTGTCCATGTGCCCCGAAGACATACGGTACCAACGGACGACATGCCGGAATCGCGGCCTTCTCAACTCATCAACGAGGTGAATGCATGAATCGCAATCATGTGGCGACGCGGTTTCTGGCCTTCTTCTGCGCCCTTGCGCTGTTCGGGGCGAGCGTGAGTCCGCTGTACGCATCGATGTTGGGGACCGGCGCGCTCATCGAGGCAGAACAGGCGGGAGCCGATCGGGAAAGGATTCTCGGGATGCTGGAACGTGACGGGGCTCGGGGTCAGCTTCAGGCCATGGGCGTGACCGTCGATCTGGCGGCTGAGCGTGTGGCCCGCATGACCGATGCGGAAGTGCGCATGCTGAATGAGCGCTTGGACGAATTGCCCGCAGGCGCCGGGGTACTCGGCGTGGTTCTTTTCCTCTTGGTCCTGTTCGTGATCACCGATGCCCTCGGAGTCACGGACATCTTCCCGTTCGTGAAGGCGCAGTAACCCCGCGCAATCCACCTGTTCCGCCCCCATGACGGATGAGGGCCTTCGGACTCTTCCCTCCTACGCTAAGACGGCCCGCAGGGCGGAAGAGCGCAGCGTCATTCACCGCGTGGGGTGGCGGCGCCGGGTTCAGCCAAACGGCCGGAGTCGAGCATTTCCAGGACCGCCACCGCGATCCGTTGATCGGCGCCGCCAGGCCCCAGTCTTTCCCGCACCTGCCCCAGGGATTCCCGGATCCGGTCCAGTTCTTCCGGATGGTCCAGCCAGTTCAGGACCTCGGCGCATAGAGCCTGGGGATTGGCGGCGCCCTGCAGCCGCTCCGGGACCAGCCGTTTCCCGGCGACGATGTTCACCAGCGCGATGTAGGGAACGCGCACCAGACGCGAGAACAGGGCGTAGCTGAGGGGCGCCATCCGGTAGATCACGATCATCGGGGCCTGCAGGAGTCCGGCCTCGAGGGTGGCGGTGCCGGAGCTGATCAGCAGAAGATCGCTGCCGGCCATCACCTCCCGGGCACGGCCGCTGCCGGCAAGGAGGGTGACCGGCAGCCCGTCGCGTGGCGCTGCGGCATCGAGCATTTGTTCGGTCACCCCCGATGCCATCGGCACCACAAAGTGAAGATCCTGACGTTGAGCCTGCAGGCGGCGTGCGGTCTCGACCAGCACCGGCCAGTGGCGCCGGATCTCGCCCGAGCGCGAGCCGGGCAGGAGGCCGATCAGCCGCTGACCCGGCGCCAGACCGAGTTCAGCCCGCAGGTCGTGATTGCCAGCGACGACCTGGTCCACCAGCGGGTTGCCTACATAGCGGACCGGAATGCCGTGTTCCTCGTAGATGGCCTGCTCGAAGGGGAACAGCACGGCCATCGCGTCGACGCTGCGCTTGATCCGGTGGATGCGTTTCTGTCGCCAGGCCCAGACCTGCGGGCTCACGTAGAACAGGACCGGTATGCCGAGGCTCCGCGCGTGGGCGCCGAGCCGAAGGTTGAACTCGACGTAGTCGACGAGGACGAGGAGATCCGGCCGGGTCACTTCCAGGTGCCGCTGCATCCTTCGCAAGAGTCCCCGGAGACGCGGATACTGGATGATGACCTCCCACAGGCCCATCACCGCGAGTTCGGACACATCGATCAGCGTTTCTACGCCGGCTGCGCGCATCTGCTCGCCGCCCATGCCGGTGAAGGTGAGGTCGGGGCGCAGGGCGTAGGTGGCGCGTATCATTCCCGCGGCGAGGTTGTCGCCGGAGGTCTCACCCGCGCAGACGACGATATGGGCACCGGGCATGTCAGCGGCCCAACGGGTCAGGGTGCGTCATCGGCTGCGGCGTCCGTCTCGTTGCATCCAGGGCCCTTCAGCCCAGCGCTGCGCGGATACGTTCCCCGATGAAGTCGATCTGGGCATCCTCCAACTCCGGAAATACCGGCAGGGACAGGCAGCGGGCCGCCACGGACTCGGAGACGGGCAGGCTCGGGGGCGCCTTCTCGCGACGATCGAAGGCTGCCTGGCGGTGCAGGGGAATCGGATAGTAGACCGCATGCCCGATGTCCGCCTCCTGCAATGCCTTCATGATCGCCTCGCGATGGTCGGTCAGTATGGTGTACTGGTGATAGACGTGGACTCCGATGCCATCCTCGTAGGGGATCTCGACGTCGAGGTCGTCCAGCACCTCGGCGTAGCGTGCTGCCACGCGACGGCGCGCCTGGTTGAACTCGTCGATGCGCTTGAGCTTGACGCGCAGGATGGCAGCCTGGATCTCGTCGAGCCGGGAGTTGTAGCCGATCTCGTCGTGATGGTAGCGGACCTTGGAGCCATGGTTGCGCA
>Ga0209498_1002481_pt1 | contig 11110 bp, 11 predicted proteins | sample WalLakDeSediment_FD_184131 | JGI IMG/M metagenome (GOLD analysis project Ga0209498, IMG submission 184131) | Lake sediment microbial communities from Walker lake, Nevada to study Microbial Dark Matter (Phase II) - Walker Lake 11/02/13 Deep... | ecosystem: Environmental > Aquatic > Freshwater >...
CGGACATCGCTGGCCAAGCCGATGTTTGGCTCAAATATCAGTTGCTGTTCCATATATGTTTTGTCATTATCTGAGCCGTCGTCCACCTTGACAAGAATTTGCGTTTTGAAGTTATACGCATTGTTGGTCTCTTCTTTCATATAGGCTCCTTTCACTTACGAGTTTTCGCCTACATAACAATCGTATCTGAAAGCGGCTGTCAAAGTCCCTAACAGGTTCTGAATAATGTCTATACAATTTTTTTGTAATTGGAGATTGGTGTGGCGTGCCTGATGAGGAGTGGTTACAAATGCGGAATTTAAGCCTAATGCTGGGAAATTCCATTTAAAAAAACCCGGCAAAGCATAAGTTGTGGCGGTATGCTATTACTGATAAATATATTTGATGGGTGGGAGGTTATCAATTATTCAGAATTTGCATAAATTACATTTGGGTGGGGATTTGCAATGAGCAGGAAAAATTGAAACAATAATTGCTCAGTTTCCATGGGTATGGAAGCGATGATGAAACGCGCTTGGGTCCACTGATAATAATAGGGATTGGCCATTTCGCCAGTGAGCCGCTGCCCGCACAAAAAACACCAGGCCAGTTGGGTTAGTGATCTTTCTTCAAGGACAAAGGTTTTGAATAATTTAAAACGCTTAAAAATTTCCTCAGTAAGAATGCTGGTTAGATAAGGTATATAAGTTAACAATCAGCAATCAGAAAATTACGATAGGGCGACTTCTCAACTTAAACCATGCCGATGGAGCAGCCACCAGGTCAACCCACCGCCGATGAGTACGGCTCCCATAGCGATTTGCAGGACGCGCACGACCACGCGCCAGGTTGGCTGTGGGATTTCCTCTACGGTGTCTGCATAGCGGCTGATGATCTCCCCACTCTCCTCTGGGTTAATCCCGAGGATGGGCTGTTCATCTATGTCTTTAGGGGCAATTTGCAGTGTGCCCACTTCATCATCCGTTGGCGGTAATGCTTCGGCTTCCAGCATCAATTCTGGTTCGTCTTCGGGGGGCAGCTCTTCTTCAACGTCAACTTCTGGCTCAATGGGCATCGATTCCACCATGACCGGCTGTTCCATGATCTCCGGATCACCCCCGCGACCGTTGACAAACCCTTCACCACCCCCAACACCGGGCTCGCCCCACAGGATCAGGGGCTCAAGTTCGTCGGCAACGACGGCGACTTCCATCATCGGTTTTGCACCCAAACGCGGACGTGCCAGCGGACCGCTGGTGAACAGGAATTCCACGCCAAATAACACCACCAGTAAGATGGCGGCCAGTGCAGAAGCCAATCGCAATGTCACGAAAAGGGGCTGTTTCTTTTGTGGGCGCACGGTTACCATATCAGGGGTCAGTGTGTAATGGCGCGGGGCGCGCAAGCGCGGCAAATAGCCTACCATGATCTTGGTCTTGCGCAGGTTCTCCAAGCGGTTATGCAGATCGGGTTCGTGCTGCAGGCGCGCTTCAAGTGCCTGGCGCTGGGTTGTGCTTAATTCACCATCCAGGTAGGCGGAGAGTAACTCCAGTTCTCGTGTGCGTGTCCTTTCGTTGTTCATGATGCGGTTTCCTCATCCCTAAGACGGAAGAGTTCGGGTAAAAGTTCCCAAAAACCCTGCAGACAGTCCTGAACCCGTTCCCGGGCGCGGGCCAGGCGGCTTTTAACCGTGCCCACCGGTGTGCCGGCCGCTTCAGCCGCGGTCTGGTAGTCCAGGCCTTCAATATCCACCAGCACCAGGATCGCCCGGAATTTCTGATCCAGTTCGTTGATGCAGTTTTGGATGGCAGCCTGGAGTTCAGCCTGTTCAGTTTGTTCCTCGGGTGAGGCTGTTTCATCTTCGATCCAGTAGGGGTCTTCCAGGGTTTCCCCGTCGGGTAGGTCAGGTTTTAGGGGGGTGACCGGCTGTCGCTGCCGCCTGCGCAGCTCATCATAACAATTATTGGTGACGATTCTAAGCAGCCAGGCTTTGAAAGACCCGCCGCGGTACTGCTTCAGCTTTTGATAGGCCGAGATAAAGGCTTCTTGGGCGGCATCATCAGCTGCACCAGTTTCCCCCATAATGCGGTAAGCGACATTGTAAGCCATATCCTGGTAATGCAAAACAAGCGTGTTGAAGGCATTTAAGTCGCCGTCGAGTGCTGCTTGGATTAGTGCTTGTTCGTCCATTAGAGACCTTTGCTTTGTGTGCTAACTTGGAGAATTACACGCACTTCAACTCACAATAACAGGTTAAGCTTTTTCTTCATCCGCCAAGCTGCGCAGATGTGGGAACAGGATCACCTCACGGATGCTGCGCCGGCCGCTGAAGAGCATCACCAGACGGTCCACACCGATCCCAAAACCGCCGGCGGGGGGCATGCCGTAGCTGAGCGCATTCAGGTAGTCGTCATCCATGGGATGCTGCTCTTCGTCGTCATCGGCGTAAGCCCGGCCCATTTCAATGAAACGCTGTTCCTGGTCGAGGGGATCATTCAATTCGGTGAAGGCATTACACAGTTCCATCCCACCGACAAACCCCTCAAACCGCTCTACGATCGCAGGATCACCGGGTTTGCTCTTGGCCAGGGGTGAAATATCCCTGGGGTAATTATACAGGAAGGTGGGTTGAATGCAATTTGGCTCAATGGTGTCGCCAATCAGGGTGTCGATCAATTTGCCCCGTGTTGATCCTGGCTTCAGCTTAATGTCTTTGGCTGCCATGGCGGCTTCCAAAGATTGTGCGGTGGTGTGCAGGTCGATATCAATACCGGTTGCATCCAGGATGGCCTGGCGCAGCTCGATCCGTTTCCAGGGTGGTGTAAGGTCAATTTCATGACCCGCATAGGTGATTTTGGTCGTCCCCAGAACCTGTTGGGCAGCGGCGGCGACCATTTGCTCGGAAAAGTCCATCACCTCCAGGTAATTGGCATAGGCCCAGTAGAACTCGAGTTGGGTGAACTCGGGGTTGTGCTTGTAAGACACACCTTCGTTACGGAAGTCCCTGCCAATTTCATAGACCCGTTCCAGGCCGCCGACCAGCAGTCTTTTCAGATAAAGTTCGAAAGAAATCCTCAGGTAGAGGTCCTGGTGGAGCTGGTTGTGATGGGTGATGAAGGGCTGGGCTGCCGCGCCGCCATAGATCGGCTGGAGAATGGGCGTCTCGACTTCGATAAAATCATGGTCATCCAGGAATTTCTGCAATGCCCGGATGGTAGCGGAGCGGATTTTGAAGATTTCCTGGACATCGGGGTTGACGGCCAGGTCCACATACCGCTGTCGGTAGCGGGTTTCAGGGTCGCTGAGGGTGGCATGGCGGACGATTTCACCATCAATTACTTCGTCCTTTGCAGCTGGCAGTGGGCGCAAGGCTTTGGCGAGCATTTTAAAGTCCTCAACATATAGGGTCACCTCACCCCGGCGGGTGCGAAACATGTGTCCGCTGGCCTGGATAAAATCGCCGATGTCGTAAAAAGCATCCAGTTCTTCCATTTTCTCTTCACCCAGGTCGTTGACCCGGAAGAAGAGCTGAACCCGGCCGTCACGGTCCTGGATATGGGCAAAGGCGATCTTTCCCATCGGGCGCAGTGCCCGGATGCGGCCGGCCAGGGTGACAATAACCTGGGTTTCGTCATTTTTGGCTTCTGATTGATGAAATGCTTCAATTGCTTCCTGGCTGCTGTGGGTTTGCTCGGCGCGGGTGGGGAAGGGCTCGATGTTTTGTGCTTCCATGGCGCGCAGCTTTTTCAGCCGTGTCAACTCCAATTCAGAAAAAGTTTCCTCCAGCATAATACCTTCCTTGATGTGGTAAATAAAAACCCCGACCAGTCGTGCCGGGCGGGGTCAATGTGTCTTTTAATGCGTCATTATCCGACTGAGATGATCTCGATCTCAAACTCGCCGCCTGGGGCTTCAACATTAACTCTATCACCGGCCTTATGGTTAAGCAACGCTTTTCCTAAGGGCGACTCGTTTGAAATGCGGCCCAGGCGAGGATCCGCCTCTGCAGCCCCAACGATGACATACTCCTCAGGATCATAACCTTCTTCCTGGACCTTGACTTTAGAGCCAACCTGGATATGGTCGGTTTGGGTGGTCTCTTCGATCAGGTGGGCGTTGGATAAGAGGATTTCCAGCTCTTTAATGCGTCCCTCAACAAAAGACTGCTCATTTTTCGCCGCTTCCAATTCTGCGTTTTCGATCAACTCACCGTCTTCTAGAGCGTCGCGTAAGCGATCAGCAACTTCAATTCGCTTAACTTTTCTCAAGTAGTCCAGCTCTTGTTGTAGCCGTTCAAAACCCTCACGTGTTAAATATGAACTTGGCATAAGAATTTCCTTCCGTTTTTTAAGTCTCAATCGTAGAGGGAAGTTCCCCTCGTGTTAAATAAAAAAACTCGCTATTTTCTAGAAGTTTTGTGCTTACTGTTCTTCGGAAAACAGAGATTATCCTTTGTTGGGTGTTATCTTATCACATTAATCCCAGGGTTGCAAGACGAATTCTGACTCTAATATAAATAAACCGTAAAATTTTCAACAACACTAAACCTGTTAATTTTAAATAAAATATGATAAGGATTGTTCAAGGAGCCGCGCTGGTTTGGGGGTGCTTTTGACTATTGACCAGGTTTTGAGATGCTCGACACGTTTGTTATCTCAACGAATGGGATCGCTAAACTGAGCTGCATGATCAATGCGAATGGAAATGTCTGTCCAAGAGGAATGGGTTTCCTGTTGTTGTGCAATCTGATCGGTTTCTTTTTTGCTGGTGGCATAAATGTTGCAATTGTTATGTTGTGATGAAAATACCTGCATTGCTCCCGGATACTCGGTTGATTATTGGTGAGTAAAGCAAGCTGACAAAAGGTGAATTATCTGATGAGTAAAACACTTAAATTTGGGATTGGTTTATTGGTCATTTTATGCGTGATCCTGTTTGTGATCATTTTAATAGATGTTCCAAACGGAGAGGCTTCTGGAGAGAGTCCTGAGGCACCGGGTGAGCCCTTCCCGGATACTGGCCATTCAGACCTGGTTTTGGCTGTTGAATTTGCCTTGTCGGGTGCTGCCGGCCGTTGGGCGCTCCTGGATTACCAGATTGAACACATCCAGTTTCAAGATGATGAACAGATGGCGATCATCTGGCTGGCGGCACTTGACCCGGAGACAGGTGAATTACTGGCACGTGAACCTGAACTGGCCCTGGGGATCCTGGATCAGGAGGGTCAGTGGCAGGTGCTGTTTGATGATGACCCAAATTTTGACGATGCGTTCATTAATTTCCAGTATGCTGAAAAGAGCCAACAAGGTGATCTGATTTCTGCAGCGGATGCCATGCCAAAATCAGGCAAAGTGTATGGTGGTTATTACCTGCCCTGGGCAGCAGGTTTGGAAAAGCGGTTGACATGGTCGGTTGGGCACACCTCTTGTTACCCGATCTATTATTGCACCCATGCGTTTGACTTCGCTGACGGCACCATGTTCCCTCTGGTTGCATCCAAGGGCGGTACGGTCTTCCACTGGAAAGATTCCTGCCCAAACAATACATCGACCTGCACAAACAGCATTACCCTGCAGGATCGCTCGACAGATCCATGGACCTACCAGATCTACCTTCACATTGCCCAAAACAGCGTTCCCAGTGCCCTGAAGCAGGTTGGCGTACCCGTCCTTCAAGGGCAATATATCGCCACTGTTGATAACACAGGGTACAGCACCGGTCACCATGTTCATTTCATGGTGGTCTCAGAGAATACGCGTTACTTTTCAACCAGGATGGAATCTGTGTGGGGTGTCGCCGAGGATATTACCTTCAGGGATGTGATCATCAACTGGGATGTGGCCACACAAGGTGGGCGTCCGCGCTTAGAATATGAGGCCAAAGATTATGGCGGGGAAGGGCAAACGTATTATGTGTCTGGAAATAAGCCTGCTTTTCCTCCAACCGGCGGGTTGACCGCACCAGCGACGAAAACCTATGTTACTAACCGTGAGCTGACGGTTTCAGGGTGGGGAGAAGACGATATCGAGGTGGTTAAAATCGAGCTGCTGGCGAATTATGATGGCTCTTGGGTGCAAATTGGCAGTGAACAGACGGATAACCCTTTCACAACAACAGTGGACTTGTGCAGCACACCCGTTCCCAATGGGCCATTCACCCTGGCACTGCGCGTGTGGGATTATGAAGGTAATCCCTCACCGATCATGACGCCCCGTAAACTGATCAAGAACGTTGAATGCGAGACCAATGGAACCAACCCGGGCGTGAATCTGGTAAGAAAACAAGGGACCTTAGCCCTGCCGCAGAGCGGTTTTGTGAGCGCGGAGGTTAACGAGGGCAGTAACAGCAGTGAGATCACTTCTGTAGAGTTTTGGTTCCACCCCCCCAACTGGATAACCGGGCAATGGGTGTACCTGGGCAGGGACACGAATGGATTCAACGGTTGGCAGGCACCAATCATTACCGCCGGGATGCCTGAGGGTAAAAATTACACGATTCTTGCTGTGGCTACCGATGCTGACGGGAATAAAGGTGTGGATGTGAGCTTCCAGGCGATTGTCGATGCAACCCCACCTTGGCTCAACCTCGGGGAGGTTCGATCACCTGTGACTGGCAGCACAATCAACATCAGTTGGACGGGTGGGGACAGTTTATCTGGATTGGATTATTATTCCCTGGCAGTCAATGTGAATGACACCGGTTACGTCAGCGTGGAAAGCTACCTGCCGAAAACAACCACGAGCTATCCCTATTCCATTCAACAAGAGCAGTCGCTGGTATTTGCCCTGACTGCGCACGACAAATCGGGCAACCAAACAACTCAGAAGATCGCTATGTACACCGAGGGCTATGTATTTCCGTATGGGTACATATTCCCGAATATATTTAAAGATTAAGAATTAGTATCGGTGTGTTTGGATGTGGTGCGTTCCGGTGCGCTTTACCAAGGATCTTCGCTCGGTGTACTGCTGGAGATGGATTGACTGACCCTGGTTTTTGGACACCTTGAAGTGACGATGAGGGTTTAAGTTTGTTTCACGGTGTGGGCGTGAACGAGAGCTGGTCTAACGGTCGGTAACCTAAGGTAGCATGGACCGATGTTAGCCATCCATTGGCACTCCCTTTAAAACCAATGCCGCTGCACATGGGTTGAGGGTGTCAGACCGGACTTTAGCGAGACACCCATCGCCAGGGCAGCCCGGGTGAGGATCAGGTTTTTAGATGGTGGATTTTCACGGAGGGTGATTTACGAGAGATGGACCTGGTTGCAGGCGTCAATAAATGCCCTGAACAAGCTTTGGGTACCGGGATCGTTGGGCAGGCATTCCGGATGCCACTGCACACCAATAGCAAAGGCTGCGCCTGCCACCTCCAGGCCCTCTACTAAGCCATCCGGCGCGAAAGCGGTTGCAGTCAAGCCCTTTCCCAGCTGGGCGATACCCTGGTGGTGCAAGCTGTTGACTCGGATCTCATCCGCACCGTAGATCTGGTCAAGTTTGCTCTCACATTTGAGGCTGACCGTGTGGGCGATTTTATCGCGTGGAAATTTGGGATACCAGTCATGCTTGAGGGTGTTTTCCACCTGGTCCTGGATGTGGGTGTACAAAGTGCCGCCCAAGGCCACATTCAAGACCTGGATTCCCCGACAGATGGCCAGCAGGGGTTTGTCCATGGTCAGTGCCGTTGTGACCAGCGAAATTTCCAACGCATCGCGCTCAGGTGAGACATAATCCACCTTCGGGTGCATGACCCCATTGAAACGATCCGGATCAATATCCCCACCGCCAGATACCAGCAACCCATCCAACCGTGAGAGGAGTTCCCCCGCGGTACACGGATCCACACCGACGGGAATCATCACCGGCAGACCGCCAGCTTGATGAACGGCGCTAATGTAAGCCTGTCCAATCTGGCAGACAGTAGCGCTAGCTGGATTATGGGCGAGACCGCTGGTGATGCCGATTAACGGGTGGGAGGTTTGCGCCAATGTGTTCTCCAGAACAGAAACACCCCATCAAGAATCAACGGCTATGGTCAAGGTTGTTGAGCCCTGATGAGGTGCTTCGCCGCCGGGCATGGATGCCTGGGCGGTGAAACTTAAGGGATGAGAAGTCTAAAAACGCTGTTTGAGGCGTGCCCGTTTGCCGGTTCGCTCTCGCAGGAAGTACAATCGGGCTCGACGCACCTTGGTGCGACGGTCGACCTCAACCTTTTCGATACGAGGTGAGCGCATCAGGAAGTTGCGTTCAACGCCGATCCCATTGCTGGCGATCCGCCGCACGGTGAAGGAGGCGCCGTTGCCGCTGCCGCGCACGTAGAGGACGGTGCCTTTAAAGATCTGGATCCGTTCCCGGTCACCTTCTTTAATTTTGAGGTGCACGCTGACAGCATCACCGGGGGACAATTGCGGGATGTTTTCGTTGACAGGTGCTTCTACTGATTTTATGAGTTCAGCCTGGTTCATATTCGTTCCTTGCCTTTCAAAATATAATACCATGTCTTTGCAGACGCGAAGAAAGATTATACCACCCTGATGGGGAGACAGCAAGCGCTGTGTGGAATTAGGTGATTAGGAATTAGGTGATTAGGAATTAGGTGATTAGGTGATTAGGAATTAGGTGATTAGGCGATTAGGAATTAGGTGATTAGGAAATTGGCAATTAGAATATTTCAGAATTGGTGAGATTATTTTAATTGAGACGGATTAAATCCTAATACCTCCTACCTAATACCTACTTCCTAATACCTGGATCAAAAACACTGCAGGATTTCCATCACCGCATCAAGGTCAGCCAGGTCGTCTAAAAGATAATCCGGTTTGTGGGGTTTTAGCTCATCCCGAGAGAAGGTGCCGGTTGCCACACACAGCACCTGCAACCCGGTGTGCCGGGCGCAGGCGATGTCGCGCGGCGTATCCCCGATGACGAGGGTGGACTCTGGGGGTACCGGCGATCCCAACTGCTGCCCTAGGCGGTACAACGCCAACGCGGGCAGCCGGTTGCGATCAAGGTGCTCACTGCCAAAGGCGCCAAAGGTGAATATCCCTGGGTCTATTCCTACCGCCCGCAGCTTGTGGGGTGCAGCCTCCCGCACGTTGCCGGTGACCAAGCCCAGCAGGAAGCTGGGATCATCTGATAGGTGCGCCAACAGGTCAGGTACACCTGGCAGGGCTTGCATCTTGAAACTCGGTGCAGCAATTTCGACATGCCGGGCGTACGCGGAGAAGGCCGCCGGCCGTCTAGCTTCGATTGATCTGCTATCCAACCCAGCCATACCCATCAGGTCATTGATAATGTGCCAGTCGGTCTTCCCGGCCATATCGTAGGTTTCGATTGGCCCAGTGACGCCGTATACGTCCTCCAATGCCCGCTGCAAGCAGACACGCCCCTCGTTGGCCGAATCCATCAGGGTGCCGTCGATATCAAACAATAAAGTCCGCCGGTTATTTTCATGCATGGGTCTTATTCTAACCGCTGTTTGCCCATATTCCCAAACATCTTACGGGATTTTGTGGTTAAATTAGAGAGTCTAAACGGATATGAGAGGATCATCACATGAAGAACCCGCAACGATTATGCCTGGTGGGCTTTGGCAATGTTGGCAGAGCGCTGGCCCGGTTGCTGATCAAAAAAGAGGCAGAACTGGCTGCCAGGTACGGGCTGACCGCTGTCGTGACCGGCATCATCACTGGGGCGCATGGCGGGGCGATCAACCCTAAGGGGATTGACCTGGCCGCTGCGTTGGAACTGGTTCAAAAAGGGGGGACACTGGATGGACTGAGCACAGTTGAGACGCCTTCTGATACCGAGGATTTTATCCGAGCTTGCCCGGCGGACTTCGTGTTTGAGAGCACACCTGTCAACCATCAAACCGGTCAACCCGCATTGGGGTATATCCACACCGCACTGGGATCAGGAACCCATGTTGTCACAGCCAATAAGGGGCCGGTTGTCCACGGTTACCAAGCATTGACCGCCCTGGCAGCCCAGCAGGGGGTGCGCTTCATGTTTGAATCGGCGGTGATGGACGGCGCACCGATCTTTTCCCTGTTTCGGGAACCCCTGGTGGGTGCAAACCTGGTATCTTTTGAAGGTATCCTCAACTCCTGCACCAACCTGCTATTGGAATTGATGGAAAAGGGTCATACCTTTGAGGAAGTTGTGGCTTATGGGCGCTCCATAGGCATCACCGAAACAGAGCCCAGTCATGATATTGACGGCTGGGACGCTGCTATCAAGGTGGCCGCGTTGGTGACAGTGTTGATGGGAATCCCCCTCACCCCCCAGGAAGTTGATCGTACCGGTATCCGCGACATTACCCCAGGGATGATGGCTGCTGCGAAAGATGCAGGTGAACGCTGGAAGCTGGTTTGTTCAGCCGAGCGCCGCACAGATGGCATTGCAGCCAAAGTTGCCCCCCAGCGTGTGGGTCCTGGATCGCCCCTGTACAGCGTCAACGGTACCAGTTCCTTCTGCCAGTTCAAGCTGGATGTGTTGCCCGGATTGGGGATCCTGGAATCCGACCCGGGACCGGAGACCACCGCCTATGGGATGTTGGCTGATTTTTTAAACATTCTTGGGGTGGCATGAAATGACAGAACCCATTTATATTGCCTTGGGCACCAATATCGGCGACCGGCAGAGGAACCTGCTGAGGGCAAAAGCATTGTTAGCACCTGAGGTGACGATCCTGGCAGAGTCTTCCATTTACGTCACACCACCGTGGGGTTATGCTGACCAGCCGGATTTCCTGAACCAGGTGATTGAGGTCAACACGTTATTGGAACCTGCGTGCCTCCTTCGGCACTTAAAGGACATCGAAAAACAGATGGGGCGCCAAAAACTGATCCACAATGGACCCCGCAAGATCGACCTGGACATCCTCTTCTACGGTGACCGGGTGGTCGATGAAGGCGATTTACAGATTCCCCACCCGCGCATGGTGGGCCGGGCTTTTGTGCTTGTGCCGCTCGCTGAGATCGCAGCGGATTTTGTGCATCCGATATTGAATGTGCGCGTGAAAGACATGCTGATCGGTGTTGATATTAGCGGGGTGGTGCGCCTGTGACCGTGCTGGCGTTTGCTGTGCTGCTTTTACCTGGCCTGGCCTGGTGGGCCTGGCTGGGACGGCG
>Ga0209498_1002482_pt1 | contig 11110 bp, 14 predicted proteins | sample WalLakDeSediment_FD_184131 | JGI IMG/M metagenome (GOLD analysis project Ga0209498, IMG submission 184131) | Lake sediment microbial communities from Walker lake, Nevada to study Microbial Dark Matter (Phase II) - Walker Lake 11/02/13 Deep... | ecosystem: Environmental > Aquatic > Freshwater >...
GAAATACTCTTTCCAATCACCCTTTGCATATGCAGCAAATAACCCGATAAGGTTTATTGATTTCATGGGGATGAGCGCAGAAGAACCAGAAGAAGAAGAAAGGAGACGGCAGCAAGAGCAAGAAGCGCAAGAAGCTGCAAGACAAGCAGAGATTGATGCAATTGTTTCCAGAATGCAGGAATTGATAAGGCAGTGGGAACAAAATGGAAATCAAATTAATGAAGTCACCACTTTTGATGAGTTGCCACAAAATACACGGGAACAATTAATTGCAGCAGGTTTAGTTCTCACAGCTGCTCCCGAAGGTGTTTCAACTGTAATAGGTTTAGGGATGATTGCCACCGGGGGATTTTTAATTTTATGGGATAAGTTCGTCTATGACAAAGACGGGAAATTAGATGTGTCTAAGTTACATTATACTTATCAACCCCCATTTTTAAATCCCATTCATAACCAACCACGAAAGCCAGAATTTAATCCGGGAGATTATGAAAGAATTGTTAAATGGGGAGGAGGTATTTTATTAGGAGCCAAGGGCATACAAAACTTGTATAAGACTACTCAGGTAGAACTTCCAATTAATCAAACACCGGTAAACCAACCTGATAAAACCAGAGTAGCAAGGCCACAATTCTATTTTAATCCAGCAAATCCTTAGTAATGGAAAAATTTAAGAAAAACTCTGTCAAAACGATAAGCCACATAATTATTTTTCTTGTTTTTTTTGTTTTAATCTTTGATTTCTTCTTTGCTGACGAATTAGGTTTAAGAAATAATTATTGGTTTATTTCAATTGAAATAATTTTGTTCTTTTTGTTTCTTCTCTTTGAATTTTTAAAATGGAAGACCAGATCTCAATCAAAATAAATAAACATGTTTAATAAGGTTTACGGAGTAGTTTCTTTGCTTTTTTTATTAATGATTTTTATTCAAGCCTTTGTAATACAGTATATTAAAAACCCAATACTGTCAAAAGGTTTCGATTACGGATTTTGGTATGTTTTTGGGGTATTTTCAGCACTTTTTATTTTGAGAAGAATTGCGAAAATTGTTGACAAAACAAGCAATTAAATGTATTGCATTTTTATTAAAAACAATACTACCTCGCTGAACAGAATTGGAATTTTTCAAGAATTGATAGCTTTGCTAAACCATGCCAGATAACGGCGAAATGATTAACTACACCTACACCGCTTCAGGGGTTAAAATAAGGCAGCAGCTGGAAGTTGGTGACAGGATTAGTCCCATGATCTCATTGGTACAAACCAAGAGAAGGAGCTTCAGAATCAGCCACCTGCAAAACCTGTGAGTGGCTTTTTTCTTTCACCTGAATATAAATTTTAAATTAAGCCGGTTAAAAAATCTGCTTGATCTCCAGGCATTTGTACCAATAGAAGAATGCAGGCTTGTTGGTTTTTTTAAACCTGTTCATAAAGCTGTAGTCCGGGTTCCGAATCACCCAATCTTTCATATCAATGGCATTGTTAAAAAGGGAGAAGCCATTTCTTTCACCCATAATGAGTGCTTTAGAAAAGAAGGCTGCCTTGGCTGATGCGGCTATGGCATCTTCAATTCTGAAATTCCCAGAAATAAGATAAGTGCCAAATTTGTTAACGCCCTGCTGTAACTCATTAAACCTTGAAACGAAAGGTTCTTCTTTGTTTTTATCCCTCTTGGCAAGGGTAAGAGCGGTGGAGAAAATATCTTCAACCACTTCGTTAAGTCCGATTTTCGTCTGGCGATAGCCGATCTGGCGGGCTACAATTTGCTTGAAAACTTGCCATGTTTCTTCCATGTCAGAGCAATGGTCGATCAGCAGTGAAACGTCATGCAATTGCTTGATTATTTCAATACTCTTGTCCATTTTGTTTTCATCCCCTAAGCTGTAGGGCACACCGATGGTTGACGGAGCAAAAGCGGTTAGCTTATCTCCAAGAATGGCGTTAACCGTTGGAATGGTAACCAAGTAAAAGGGTTCTGATGTACTGATCCATTCATTTTCAATCTTTTGTTGGATCGTTTTGGTGTAAGGACTGTCTTCAAATATTACATCCAGCAGATTTACGCCTTCCTTGTTGGTTTTCGCCGGGTAATAAAAAACATAATGTGCTTTCGGAATGTGGGAACCATCTGGTCGAATATCCTCAGAAAAAGAAGAAAAGACAGAATCGGGAATGAGTTTGTGAAGGGCTTCTTCAAGTGCGGCTTTGCCTTGTTGGGTTGTAATGTCAATATCAACAGAAAACCTGTTGAAATTCACATCCATGAGCATAAGTGAGGTTCCGCCTTTAAAAATGAAATCGAAACCTGTATTGGCGAGCGACTCGAGCAAGGAGAATGCGTAAATCATCCGTTCGAACAAGGCCGGATTTACTTTGCGGTATTTTTTCTGGCTTTTGAACGTTTCAATCCATTCCGATGTGTATGTGCGCTGGTTAATCATTGCCTGGTGCGAATCCTTTTTCGGTGGCCCATTGTTTTATTTCATCCCGCTTTCCCCTGCGCCCGGCGTAAGCCAACAGTTTTGGCCAGGATAACCCATGCTTTTTCAACGACTGCTTCCAAATGTTATCGATCTCAGCCCCCGATATGAAATTGAACAAATCCCTGTCTGCTTTTACGTCAACCAGCATTTTTTCAAGGCTTGGAAGGTGTTCTTTCCCTGTCTTAAGCAGGGGTGCCCTTGAAACAAGAGATTTTACAATCAATGGGTTTTCCTGGTCCAACACATAAAGCTGTATAACCTCGGCATCAGGTTGCAGCCAAGCTTTCAGATTGTAATCCTTAAACAGACTGAAAGCGGTTTCAACCATATCGGCCTCAGTTTCGAACACATAAAAGTAACGGGCCGGCTGGTGAACCATAAAATCATAGAAAAAGGCCGAAGACCAGGTGCAGTATTTGATCTCGGGATAAGCTGGCCGGAAAATGCCATTGAGTTTCTTTATGAAGTCATCAGCTACTAAATGGAAGGGTGCTTTTTGGCTTAAAGCATAAACCCCCTTGCTTACGCTAACTATTTTTCCAGTGCCCAGCAGCCTTGAAATGCGCTTTCTGATGGCGGTTTCGCTTAAAGAATTGTCCCTAAGGCGCATCTCTTCTGCCAGCTCACGGAAGGTAAGATTTCCACGACCTTTAAATGCCTTAAATAAAAAAGTTTCCGTTGTATTCATGGTTTCTCTTGTAAAAATCCATACAAAGATAAGTCACATTTACCAACAAACCGCATTTAGTGGCTTTTGTGACATAAAGGAATGTGCATTTTGTCATAATAAAAAACACTTGTTATTTGGGCGGAACACATAATATATTGGGTGGCTTGGTTTAAGGATATTCTGGCAATCGGTTAGCCAAGGTTTTCAATTAATAATTTTCTAAATTTGCCAAAGAGGGTCTCAATGCTTAATGCCGAAATGATCAACTACACCTATACAGCCTTAGGGGTTAAAATAAGGCAACAGTTGGAAGCTGGCGGCCGGGGCGGCATTTCAACCCGCCGCGACTATGCAGGGCCGTTTGTGTTTGTAAACAATGCCCCGGGCTGGGTGGGCACGCCCCACGGGCGGTTTGTGCTCGATGGCACCTGGAAAAACGAATTTCACCTGCGTTATCATGCTTCGACTTCGCTCAGCAAAGGTTTAGGTAATTGGCTTAGAGGCCCAATAAGCATTTGAATACAAATTACAACAACTATAAATTTTATTTCGCTAAATTTGTACTATGACGCAAATACTACAAGACATATTAAAGCTGAGTGTCCCAGAGCGTATTATAATGGTGGAAGCCATTTGGGATAGCATTGCTGAAAAGGATGACCAGGTAGGATTATCCTCTGATGCGAAGCAACTTCTCGATGATAGGCTTGAAGCTCACAAAAGGAATCGAGACGAAGGTTCAAGTTGGATAGAGGTTAAAGCCAGAATTAAGGGACAACTCTAATGTATAAGCTGATTGTAAAGCCTTTTGCCGAAGAAGATGCTTCAAAGGCAGCTATTTGGTATAACAACAAAAGCGAGGGTTTAGGCAATGAATTCTTACTGGTTTTAGATGCGAAAATCAATGAAATACAGCGAAACCCAAACCATTTTCAAGGAATTTATAAAAATATCCGAAGGGCATTAACTAGCCGGTTTCCCTATGGAATTTTTTTTATAGTAGAGAGTGATATCATTTACATTCTAGCAATACTGCATACCAGCAGAAATCCAAAAATCTGGAAAGATCGATAGTAACAATAAGGATAAAAATCTGGACTGTTATGACTACGGGGCAAGGTTTTATGACCCGCAGATTGCACGCTGGCATAGTGTGGACCCGTTGGCGGAGTATTTTTATTCCACCACTCCTTACAATTATTGCTTTAATAATCCCATGCTGTATATTGATCCATTTGGAATGGATACTGTAAAAGCAAACACGCTAGAGCCGATAAAAAAAGGCGATGTTGTGGAATTGGAAGACGGGACTTATATTCCTCCACAGGGTGCTGACGAGGTACAAATTTATCCTGAAGAAAGTTCTACGACAGCAGCAAGCACCACAGGTAGGAGAAGAACCCGGAGAAACAGTGAAAGAACAAAAACCAGACCCATGGGTTGGTATGAAATTTTTTTAGAGGAAACCCGCAGGGGAAGCAGAGAAGTTGCTGAACGGATTTCTGAGTTGCATAAAGGTAAAAGTTATCTTCCTGAGGATACACCTAAAAATGTGTTTGAACCCCATAATCCCCACGATAACTGGGTTGTAAGATTGAGAGAAAGATTCCAAAGAAACCCCAAAAAGTCTTCTGACCAGGTGGCTAGGGAAAGCACCGGTGACCAGACAAATTCTTCTGGAAGACCGATTGTAGTGGATAAAAGTGAAAAAGGAGACTCTATTGTGGTGGATGTTGCAATTATGTTTTATGAAAGTGATTCTGTTTTACTGCAGAAGAAAATAATTCACAAATCTTCTCGCAAAGGAAGATATGTTTCAGATCCCTTTGTTAGCCCATCAAATCATGATTTTAGAAAATAAAAAAGGATAATATGTTTAAAACTGGTTTTCAAACAAGAATTATTTCGATACTTTTTGGTTTTGTTCTTTCTTCATGCTTAGGGCAAGCGAAAGAACCCCAAGTAATCATTGAAAAGAAAACGGATACTATTTCTGTGGGAAGCATTTTTGAAGCAAGGTTATTTCTTGATAATAAAGACTCGACTTGGATTGCAGATTTTTATATTGTTCAAAATAATGATACTTTTTTACTGGACTTTAACCCCCACGATAGATTTGCGATATTTAAGGCAACAACTTATAGTTCTGGTGAAAAGCACTATTTAGGGTTTGCTCAATTTGAAAATGAAATTGGAGAAATGAAGACAAAAGATTTTACTATTGAATTTTATTGTGAAGAAGAATAATTTTTAAAACTCATTTAATTAAACAAACAAAAGAAATTTAGTTTTGACTCCAGAAGTTAAAAAAGGAATACAATGTTAAAAGGGAGTAATTTCCTAAATTTGCCAAGAAGGGTTTCTTCAGACAACCACGAAATGATCAACTACACCTACACCGCTTCAGGGGAAAAAAAGAAACGAGAAGTGAGAGATGAGAAGTGAGCCAAATAAAGGAAAGTGGGATGTCCCGGGCTGGGTGGGCACGCCCCACGGGCGGTTTGTGCTGGTGAATGGCAGTTGGGAGAATGAGTTTCATTTGAGGGATCATTTGGGAAACACCCGTGTGGTGCTTATGGAAGAAGACACCGGCACGCTGGCCACCCTGCAGCAAAACCACTACTACCCCTTCGGCATGCTCATACCCAGCCTGGGCAGCACCAACACCATTGGCGCCCTGAAAGACAACCGATACCTGTATAACGGCAAAGAGTACCAGGATGACTTCGAACTGAATTGGCATGACTACGGGGCACGGTTTTATGACCCGCAGATAGGTAGGTGGCATAGTGTGGATCCGTTGGCGGAGCATCCGAGGCAAATTGATAAATCTCCTTACGCAGCTTTTTGGAATAACCCAATTAGATATGCTGACCCCGATGGAAGGTGCCCGGAATGCGAAGAAAATTCTGAAAATCCAGAAGAAGGCCAGGAATATACTTCTGAAGGGGGCGCAACATACAGATACCAGAAAAACGAAAAGGGCGAATTAGTTTGGGTCAGAGTTGATATGCCAGACCTTCCAGCTGCAACCATAACGCCAAGCTCTTCTGATCAAAGGGATCAGTTAATACAGGAAATTTCAATATTAATTGGAATACCTGTAAGCATATTGGAACCGATGGCATTAGCGAATGTTCAGGACCTTGCCAAAATATACGGGAATATGCTGGGCAACAATCTCCCGTTGGAAAATGTGGGACGCCGGTTGACCTCGGCTGGCCGAACATATGGCGCACTTTATGTAGCGGGGAAAGTAATTTTTTTTATAGACATTGCAGGTTCCATTTATACTTTAATTCAAGATTATTCATTTCCAAAAGCTATGGAAACATTTGGTGATATTGGTGCTAATGCTGCAATAATGTACGGGGGCACACCCGGTATATTTGCTGGTGCTTTGTGGTATGTGGGTAAAGCTGAGGTAAAAGATAGGCAGAATAAAATGAAAAAGTATCGCAATCCTGATTATGGTGGAAGATATAATCCTCAAACTGGTCAAATTGAAATTTTTCCTTGGAGTTTTCGAAGGCTTCAATAACGATTATTTTTTTTATTACTTAAAAGAGCATAACAAATGAAATTAATTGACTTTGTCTATTTCATTTTATATAAAACATACGAAGGAGGTAATAAAACCACATTTGGGGCATTCCTATTAAACTCCTTAATGTTTTCTTTATTTCAGGCCATTTTGCTTTTGATTTTGATGAGTCTGATAACCTTAAGTTTGGGAAAAAGTTTTCTTCTTGATTTTAAGCAAGACTCTCATTTCTATATCCCGGTAATTTTGCTTCTTGTTGTTAATCAGATTTACCTAAACGTTGGTAACAGGAAACACAAAATAAAAACACGCTTCAACTTGGATTACAATAAATGGGTCCAATATGCGGTGCTTTTTTTTATCATTTTTAGTATTAGCGCAATTCTTGGTGCCTACTTAGCCAACAAGGCGTATTTCTCTTGACTTTTGCATTTTTTTCATTTTCATGAAGGCCGTAAATCTTTCCCGACCTTGGCGGCATATGCTTTGCCGCTTGGAACACCATTGAATTTTGCAATTCAAAAACCCTGAACAAATTGGGCTCCCCCTTTGCGCCCTTCGGCCTTGAAAAAAACCTGGTAACAAGACAAGAGAGCGAAGCGGGAAAAAGTGGGAAAGAGCAAATTCTTCTATTGGCATTTTTCCAATTGAATGATTAAATTTGTCTAAACCAAAATAATCAATCTTATGCCTGAGGTTTTCCGGAAGTTTGGGTTTGTGTTTTTCTTTTACTCTAATGAAGGCCAGGAGCCAATGCATGTTCATGTCAGAAAGGCCGGGGGATTCGCTAAATTCTGGATGGAACCTGTTGAACTCGAATTTTCACAAGGTTTGAAAGTTCAGGATATTAAGCAGGCGCAGGATTTGATTTTTGAGCACTATAACCTGATAAAAGAAAAGTGGTATGAAATACATGGTAGCTGAATTGATGTTTAAAGCCCTGAAGGCATGGTACGACAACGGGTATATTTTTCTGGTACTTTCTGACAGGAAACAGGTTTCCTTTCCGGTTGAATTGAATGCCAGGCTCAGGAATGCTACCCCTGACCAGCTAAGCAATATTGAGATCATTTGCAACGGAACCGGCATTCATTGGCCCGACCTTGATGAAGACCTTACTGTAACAGGTATTTTGGAAGGTCGATTTGGGAAAAAGGAATAAGCATTATCTTTTATTTTGGTTTACCCATCGAACATCGCTTCAATCAAACTTAATTCTTGGTTACCCGCTGAGCGGAAATTAGCTTCGCTGAGTTTCCTCCGGTCAGTTGCATTTCCGCCCTGAACACCATTGAATTTTGCAATTCAAAAAACCTGAATCAAAGCGAGCTACCCCTTTCTGCCCTTCGGCCTTGAAAAAAACCTGGTAACAAGACAAGTGAGCGGAGCGTAAAAAAATTTGCAGTCCCGCTCTTGCGGGGCCTTAAATTTTTTAGCGTAGCGATCGCTGACTTGTCAGGTTTTTTTTCGAAGCCTTGATTTTTGCTCCACTTTTTATCAAGAAAAAGTGGAAATAAAACATTTTAAATCAACATTACCCCCTTGCGCTGCGAGGGCGCCTCTGCTGCTCAGACCTGCCTTGCGCAGCGCCCGAAAATAATGATGCTCCTTAACCCAGGGTTACGCTCGCTTTGCTCGCTAACCCTGGGCTATAATAATTTTACCCCTACGGGGTAATGACGTGTTTGCGAAGATTGGTTTTCAGTTCGAAAGGTGGGAATTGCTATGAACTTTTAAGAATTTAGCTTCGCTGAGCTCCCTCCGGTCGGTTGTAATTCTGGGAAAAATCATAGCTTTGCTAAAACATGGTTGATAATGGTGAAACGATGTTCTTTGTTTCATTAGAGTTTTGGATAATTACAAATTATCCTGTGTTCCGAGCGGCATTACAACCGATCCCGCTCTTGCGGGTGAGCTCAGCGAAGCTAAATGCCGCTCAGCTGGGGCGATAGAAATTCTTGTGCATTCTCCTGAGGCAATATTTAGGATTTATTTTAAAGGACGATATTTTCCATATAGCCCCTAGCTGCATTAATAAATAAATAATTTAGCGATGCTAAACATCTAAAAAGTAAAGTCATGAAAATATACAGAGTATTCATTATGATCATATTGCTATTTACTTTAGCACATTGCAAAAGCCGTATGTCGAACAACGAAGAATTATATAACGGGATAGAGGTTGAAGACATAAATATTTACCCCCATGTTTACGACTCAATTAAAGTGGCCCAAAAAATAATAGAACCAACAGAATTAATGTTACCGATTTTGGATTCAGTAATCGAAACCATAAATCATTGCCCTGCACCTTACTATGGTATTGAAATGCCATTAAAAATAGATATATCAGTTCGGATACAAGATTCACGTGCTTATATGTATTTATACACCATTCGTTCTCGGGAAGGAGAAAAAGCAAATGCAATTTTTAATTACAGAGATTATGATTTTACCTATTCAGGAAAAATTTTGGAAAACCTTTTTTTTAACACGGGTGAATTAGCAATAAATAGCTATCCGGACCTTACAAGTGCTCTATATGATATTGATGACAGGGCATATCAATGGAGGCTTATCATTGAAAACTCAACTTTTAAATGGTTGTTTGTAAAGAACTGTGATTTTTCCTGGCGCCATGAGCTTTTTGACAGCTTATGGGTTTACTAAATTAATCCACGGTCTGGGGCAATTTGTTTTTCTCGCTGAGCGGAAATTAGCTTCGCTGCGGTGTTTCAGGTTTTAGCTTTGTGCCAATAGTTGGGCATATACAGCTTTGGTAGTTTCCGGAGCCACCAGTGAAATCGATCGCATACAAGATAACATTATAAACAGCCGAAATCCCTTTGTGGGTGTTTATAATCCAAGTTTAGGTTTTTAAATGGAACTTATGTACAAATATTTTTCCCATTCTAAGTTTTACAGCCTGGTTGGTTAATTATGACAACAAAGAATACATCAATGTTGCCGTAATCATATTGGGTGCGGTACTCTTTTTATACAATATTTACAGGTACAAAGTATTGATTTCATTTATTGAATTACATAACAAATGGCGTAATAAACCCATAAATCAAAGATTATCTATCACCAAAACTTATGCTTTAATAACCATTGTTGCTTTTTTTCTTACTCTTTGGCTTGTTAATTAGTAAATTGGCTATTTGACTCATAGTCCTTAAAAACAATCCTTGTATTGGATATTCCGGACCACTATAGTTTAGTGTTTCCACTTCCCTAAAACGGTGAAGCAGTTCTGAGTTTTTCAGGGCTGCTTTTGCTTTTCTTTGTTGCACTTTGAAACTTCCTGTTTCTTGATTTTTTGCGTTTTGGATCTGTCAATTTTAACCCTATTTTTGTAACCTTAAAAGAAAGAGACCATCAATGGCAAAAGAAATTCAAATAATCAGTGATGAAGCCATCATCAGCAAAATATACCTGATACGAGGTAGAAAAGTGATGATAGACAGAGACCTGGCCCAATTGTATGATGTAGAAACCAGGGTACTGAACCAAGCGGTCAAAAGGAATAAAAGACGCTTTCCTGATGACTTTATGTTCCAGATGACCAAAGAAGAAATGCTGGAATGGAAATCACAAATTGTGATATCCAATAGCGAAAATATGGGATTGCGAAAACCCCCACAGGTGTTTTCAGAACAGGGTGTGGCCATGCTTTCCAGTGTGCTGAACAGCGACAGGGCCATCCAGGTTAACATAAAAATCATTCGGGTATTTACCAAAATGCGTGAACTGCTTGCCACCCATAAAGAAATACTGGTAAAGCTTGAACAACTTGAAAAGAAAGACATAGAGCAGGACGATAAAATCATGCTCATCTTTGAATACCTAAAACAGCTGGAAAAGATCAAGCAGGAAGAACTGGAATACCGAAACCGGCAGCAAATCGGGTACAAAATAAAAGAGGAAAAGTAATCCTCTGAAGGGCGGAAATTGAATTTGCAATTCAAAAACCCTGAATCAATGTGGGCTCCCCCTTTGCTGCCCTTTTGGCCTTGAAAAAAACCTGTTAACAAGACAAGAGAGCGAAGCGGGAAAAAGTAGAAATAAATATTTTAAAACAACACTTACCCACTTGCGCTGCGACGGCGCACCTGATGCTAAGACCTGCATTGCGCAGCGCCCGAAAATAATGATGCTCCTTAACCCAGGGTTACGCTCGCTTTGCTCGCTAACCCTGGGCTATTATAGTTTTACCCTTTCAGGGTAATGACGTGTTTGCGAAGATTTTCTAATAATGTTCGAGACCCTTCGTCCCGAAGAAAATCGGGACTCAGGGTGACAAGGTGCTGTGGGTAAAGAGAAAGCGCCGGCTGTCTCTCGCTTCAGGCGAGACAGCCGGCGCCTTTTCTGCAGTGAACTGGTAATGCCGCCGCTACGCGGCTTTATT
>Ga0209498_1002484_pt1 | contig 11104 bp, 6 predicted proteins | sample WalLakDeSediment_FD_184131 | JGI IMG/M metagenome (GOLD analysis project Ga0209498, IMG submission 184131) | Lake sediment microbial communities from Walker lake, Nevada to study Microbial Dark Matter (Phase II) - Walker Lake 11/02/13 Deep... | ecosystem: Environmental > Aquatic > Freshwater >...
TGCCCGGGGCGTCCCCGTCTCCCGGGCCACGGTGAATGGGTTGGTCAACGTCCCCGCCGCCACGGTCTCGGGACTCCGGATCCGGGTGGATCCCCTGAGGCTCGAAACCCTCCGGGCCCTCCTCCCCGAGCCCGCCGCATCCGAGCTGGCGCTGGGCGGCGACGGGTCCCTGGAGGTGGAACTCACCGGAGGGCTGGACGCGGGCCTCCGGCTCGACGCCCGGCTCCTGCATGCCACGGCGGCCATGGACCTGACCCGGGTCTCGGTGGAGGGAACGGTCCGGCAGGAGGAGGGCGGGCTGGTCCTGGAGCTGGACACCTCGCTCGATCCGCTCTCCCTCATGGGGGTGGAACGGGCTGTGGGGATCGACCTCCCGGTTCGGGGGGATCTGCGAGGCGAGGTCCGCCTGGTGGGAAGGCTTTCCGATCTTTCGGCCTCGGGACGTCTCGAGACCTCCGGCGGACCCGTGATCCTGGCGGCCCGGTTCGACGCCACGGATCCCGCCCGTTCCTACGGGCTCCAGGGGGAGGTCGATGGACTCGAGCTCGGGGCCTTCCTCCGCCAGGCCCCCGAGGGCTCGCGTCTTTCCGGACGATTCCGGGCCGAGGGCTCGGGCTTCGACCCGGCCACCCTGGAGACGTGGGTCCAGGTCCAGGTGGACGAGAGCCGCTGGGGGGACATCGTCCTGGATGGCGGCGAGCTGCGGGCCGTGGCGGGCGAGGGGCGGCTGGAACTGCTGGATCTGGAGCTCCGCTCGGTCCTGGGGAACCTGGAAGGGAGCGGGGACCTGGCCCTGGCCTCCGACGCCCCCGATGGCCGCGTGGAGCTGCAGTGGACGCTGGCCGATGTGGGGGCGCTGCGTCCTCTTCTCCTCGGGAGCGCGCAGGTGGACCTCGACACCCTGTCGGTCCTGGAGCGAAGCCTCCGGGAGATGGAGGGCATCGACCCGGACCCGACCAGCGTCGTTCCGCTGGGGGGCACGGCGCGCGGGGACCTGGTGCTGGAGGGTGGGATCGACGATCTCCGGACCCGGCTGCGTCTCGTGGGCGGCGAACTGGCATGGCGCGACGTGGAGGTGGACGAAGCCGAGGTGGAGGCCACGGCCCGGTTCCAGCGCGGGGAGGAAGGCTACCGCGTGACCGCCGTGGGGGCCGACGCCCGGCTCGTTTCTCCCATATGGGGGCGCTTCGCGTTCGAGGATGTGGCCTTCGAGGCCGCCGGGACGCCCGAGGAAATGGAGGTGGCCCTTGATCTTCGGCGAAGTGCGACGGAGGCCTATCGTACGGCCGGGGTCCTGGTCCTCCGGGAGCAGCGGGTGGCGTACCAGGTGGCCGACCTTCGCCTGGACCTGGACGACGTGATCTGGGAACTGGCGCGCCCCGCCGAGGTGAGCTGGGACGGTGGGGTCGTGGCGGTGAACGACCTGGAAGTGAACCGTCCGACAGGCACCGGTCCCCCGGTGCTCATGCGGGTGGACGGCACCGTCGACCTGGAGGGTCCCCTGGCGCTCACGGCCCAGGCATCGGGCGTGGACCTGGCCCGGCTCAGCGGGATCTTCCAGCTGGACCAGGCTCCCGAGGGCATCCTGGAACTTGACCTGGCGCTCACCGGGACCGCGACGGACCCCCGCATGGAGGGCCGCTTCGTCCTCCGGGACCTGCTGGCAGCCGACACGCGCCTGTCCCGGGTGGCGGGAACGCTGGACTATGCCGACGAGCGGGCCCGCGTCCAGCTGGAGGTGGACCAGAACGGGAGCCGCCTCCTCACGGTCTCCGGGGGGTACCCCGTCAACCTGGCGCTGACGGGGGTGGAGGACCGGTTTCCCGCCCGGGAGGTGGACCTCCTCTTCGAGATCGATGATCTCCCGGCGGCCACGGTCCTCGGTCCCCTCGAGGTCCTGGAGGACGTGGCCGGCGTGCTGGATGGCCGGATCGAGTTCCGGGGAGACCCCACGAACCTCCAGCCGTCCGGATCCCTCCGGTTGCGGGGCGGGCGGTTTTCCCTCCCCGAGATCGGCCTTTCTCCGAGCAACGTGGAGGCCACCTTCACGGTCACCCCCGACGGCCGGGTGGCGGTGGATGCCCAGGGAAGGAGCGCGGGCACGGTGCGCCTGACCGGGTCGGTGGACCTCTCGACCCTGACGGACCCCGGCTTCGACCTCGAGGTCCGGGCCGATGGCTTCCAGGCGGTGAACCGCCGCGACCTGGAGGGTCGGGTCACGGGGACGATCCTGCTCGGGGGAAGGTATTCGGCGCCCCGGGTCACCGGGGGCATCCGAGTCGACCAGGCGAACATCTTCCTTGAAGAATTCGCCCGCATTGCGGATGTGGTGGACCTCACCGATCCCCTCTTCTTCGAGCGGGCCTTCCTCGACGACGCCGCCGCCGAGGCGCTCCGTCCGGTGCTGGAGGCGACCCGGAATCCCTTCCTGGACAACCTCCGGGTGGATGCGGATCTCTCCCTCCCCCGCGACGTCTGGCTCCGGAGCCGGGAAATGAACGTGGAGATCGGGGGCGACCTCATCGTCACCTTCGATCGCCGGGACCGGGAGATCCTCCTGGTCGGCTCGGTGGCTGCGCTGCGCGGGAATTACAACGCCTTCGGACGCCAGTTCCAGGTTCGCTCCGGGACGGTGGATTTCGTGGGGACGCCAGGGATCAACCCTGCCCTCTCCATCGAGGCGGTGCACCGCCTCCGGCAGCAGGGCGGCGAGCCCCTGGAGATCGTGGCGGAGCTCGAGGGTACGCTCCTCGCCCCCCGCATCGCCCTTCGTTCGGATGCGGCTGTGGACATCTCGGAATCGGACCTCATCAGCTACCTGATCTTCGGCCGCCCCTCCTATGCCCTGGGTTCGGCCGAGACCCGGATGCTGGGGGATGCGGCCATCAGCGCCGGAATCGGGGCCGCTGCCGGTCAGCTCTCGTCCCTCCTGGGGCAGCAGTTCGGGCTGGACTTCTTCGCCATTACCCAGGCCCAGGATGCCGGGGCGGGGTTCGGAGCGCTCAGCTCCGAGGGGCTGGTGGACACGCAGGTGGAGCTCGGCCAGTACCTTACCGACAACATCTTCCTGGCCCTCGTGCTCCGTCCGCTGCGGGGCATCGGAGGATCCCAGGCCCAGATCCCCGGAGCCCGGGTGGAGTGGCAGTTCACCGAGTTCTGGACCTTCAATGCCTACGTGGAGGACCGGTTCGGCCGGGAGGGCGTCTACACCTTCGGGGAGGCAGGACTCCGGGTGAACCGGATCTTCGGGCTCGAACTCTTCCGGGAATGGGGGTACTGAGGTGCGAACCCCGGGCGCTGCCGGGGGTAGACAGTTCTCGCACCCGTTCGAACTCGTCGGAACGAACCCTTCGAACGCTCCTCTTCGGTCCATTCAGCTCCAGCGGCTCATGAACCAGATCAAGGTCTTCCTCCTCATGGCGGCCATGACCGTCTTCCTCGTGCTCCTTGGGAGCATGATGGGAGAGGGAATGGCCATCGTCTTCTTTTTCGGCGCCGTGGTCATGAACGTCGGGATGTACTGGTTCAGCGGGAAGATCGTCCTGCGCATGTACAAGGCGAAGGTGGTGTCCCGCGAGGACGCCCCCCAGCTCTACGACATGGTGGACGAGCTTCGGCAGCGAGCCGGCCTCCCCATGCCGGTGGTGGCCATCGCCCCCCAGGCACAGCCCAACGCCTTCGCCACCGGGCGCAATCACAGGCACGCCGTGGTCTGCGTCACCACCGGGCTTCTGCAGCTCATGGACCGGCGTGAGCTCGAAGGGGTCATCGCCCACGAACTCGCCCACATCCAGCACCGGCACATGCTGGTCTCCACCGTGGCCGCGGTCATGGCGGGAGCGATTGCCCTTGTGGCCCGATGGGGCTTCTTCCTGGGCGGCGGAGGAGAGAACCGGAACCCGGTGGTGGGGATCATGGTCATGATCCTGGCTCCCATGGCGGCGATCATTCTCCAGATGGCCATTTCGCGGACCAACGAGTTCCAGGCCGATTCCACCGCCGCCGACATTGCCGGCACCCCGGACGGGCTCACCAGCGCCCTGCAGCGCCTGGAGTCGGCCGCGCAGCGGATCCCCATGGACGTGAACCCCGCCGCGGCGCAGCTGGCCATCGTGAACCCCCTCCGGGGGGGTGCCATGGGGGGCTTCACGAAGATGTTCCGGACCCACCCGCCCACCGAGGACCGCATCGCCGCGCTCCGCCGCCTGCATGGCTGACGCTCGCGGGAGGGATTTCCTGGTCGTCCGGGGGGCCCGGGAGCACAACCTCCGGAACATCTCGGTCGAACTTCCCCGGGAGAGCCTGGTGGTGCTCACCGGCATCTCCGGATCGGGGAAGTCGTCGCTGGCCTTCGACACTATTTATGCCGAGGGCCAGAGGCGGTACGTGGAGTCGCTGTCGGCCTACGCCCGGCAGTTCCTGGGGCTCATGGAAAAGCCCGACGTGGACGCCATCGAGGGGCTGTCGCCGGCCATCTCCATCGAGCAGAAGACCATTTCCCGGAATCCTCGTTCCACCGTGGGGACGGTCACCGAGGTCTACGACTACCTGCGCCTGCTCTGGGCCCGGGTGGGGACCCCGCACTGTTCGGAGTGCGGCCGCCCGGTGGAGCGGCAGAGCGCCACCCAGATCGTGGAGCGTCTTCTCACCCTTCCGGAAGGGAGCCGCCTCGAGGTTCTGGCGCCTCTGGTGAGGGGCCGGAAGGGGGAGTTCCGCGACCTCTTCGAGAAGGCCCGGAAGGAGGGCTTTGTCCGGGTGCGGGTCGATGGCGAAACCTGGGACCTCTCCGACCCCCCCACCCTCAACCGCTACGAGAACCACGACGTGGCCGTGGTGGTGGACCGCCTGGTGGTCCGCCCCGCCGACCGCGCGCGGCTGGCCGACTCGGTGGAGACGGCGCTTCGTGCCGCCGGGGGGATTCTGGAGGTCCTGGACCACGGCGCGGGCGGGCGCAGCTCCGGGGAGCCGGTGATTCATGTCTTCTCCGAGCAGTATGCCTGCGCCCACTGCGGCACCTCGCTCCCCGAACTCGAGCCCCGGCAGTTCTCCTTCAACTCCCCGTACGGGGCCTGCCCCGACTGCGACGGGCTGGGGACCCGGAGAGAGGTGAGCCCGGACCTGGTGATGGGGGATCCCTCCATCTCCATCCTGGAAGGGGTGGTCCTCCCATGGGGGGAGCCTTCGGGGCATCTCAGGACCTCCGTGCTCCCCGCGCTGGCCGAGGCGTACGAGTTCGACCCCAGGCGGGCCTGGCGAGACCTCCCACCGGACGTCCGCGAGGCCATCCTCTTCGGCTCGGGCAAGATGAAGATCCTCTTCCCGTACCGCCGGGGCGGGAAGGACCGATCCTACACCGAGCCGTGGGAGGGGGTGGTGGCGTCGGTGCAGCGGCGCTATGCCGAGACCTCGTCCGACGCGGTGCGGGAGCAGCTCGCCGACTACATGACCGCTCTCCCCTGCGCGAGCTGCGAAGGGACGCGGCTCAGGCCGGAGTCCCGTTCGGTCACCGTGGGGGGGCGCTCCCTGGGAGAGGTGGGGCAGCTTTCCATTTCCGAGGTCCTGGCCTTCTTCCGCGCCATCGAGATCCCGGAGGGCGTGGCTGGACAGATCGCCGAACCCATCCTCAAGGAGGTGCGGGACCGGCTCTCCTTCCTGGACGACGTGGGGCTCCAGTACCTGACGCTGGGGCGCTCTGCCGACACCCTGTCCGGGGGCGAGGGCCAGCGCATCCGCCTGGCGACCCAGATCGGGAGCCGGCTCGTGGGGGTCCTGTACGTTCTGGATGAACCGTCGGTGGGGCTCCACCAGCGCGACAACGACCGCCTCCTGACCACGCTCAAGGCGCTTCGCGACCTGGGAAACACGGTGCTCGTGGTGGAGCACGACGAGGACACGATCCGCGCCGCCGACTGGGTGGTGGACCTGGGGCCCGGGGCGGGCGTCCATGGAGGCGAGGTGGTGGCCGAGGGCCCGGTGGAACGGATCGAGGCGTCGCCCCGCTCCCTCACCGGGGCGTACCTGAGGGGCGAAAGGCAGGTCCGCCTCCCCACCGAGCGGCGCCCCGCCAACCCCGAGCAGGTGCTTCGCATCCGCGGAGCCCGGGGCCACAACCTGGCCCGGGTGGATGCCGCCTTCCCCCTGGGGTGCTTCGTGGCCGTCACCGGGGTGTCGGGGTCGGGAAAGTCCTCGCTGGTCAACGAGACCCTGTACCGGGCGCTGGCCCGCCACTTTCACCGGGCCAAGGACGTCCCCCTCCCCTTCGATGCCCTCGAGGGGCTCGAGGGGATCGACAAGGTCATCGAGGTGGACCAGGCACCCATCGGCCGCACGCCCCGTTCGAACCCCGCCACCTACACCGGCGTCTTCACCCCCATTCGGAGCCTCTTTGCCGAGCTCCCCGAGTCCCAGATGCGCGGGTACGCTCCGGGGCGCTTCTCCTTCAACGTGAAAGGAGGCCGCTGCGAGTCGTGTTCCGGCGACGGGCTGGTGAAGATCGAGATGCACTTCCTCCCCGACGTCTACGTGCCCTGTGACGTCTGCCGGGCAAAGCGCTACAACCGCGAGACGCTGGACATCCAGTACCGCGGAAAGACCATCGCCGACGTCCTGGCCATGACGGTGGAGGAGGCGCTGGCCTTCTTCCAGCCGGTTCCGAAGATCCGCGAGCGGTTGCAGACCCTGTCCGACGTGGGGCTCGGGTACCTGCAGCTCGGCCAGTCCGCCACCACCCTCTCCGGCGGCGAGGCCCAGCGGGTCAAGCTGGCCACCGAACTCGCGAAGCGGGCCACCGGCCGGACCTTCTACATCCTGGACGAACCCACCACGGGCCTCCATTTCGAGGATGTCCGGGTGCTCCTGGACGTCCTCCACGAACTGGTGGACCGCGGAAACACCGTGGTGGTCATCGAGCACAACCTCGAGGTGGTGAAGACCGCCGACTGGGTGCTGGACATGGGGCCGGAAGGAGGAAATGGGGGCGGCCGGATCGTCGCCGCCGGCTCCCCTGAATCGGTGGCCATGAATCCTGCGTCCATCACGGGACGTTATCTGGAGATGATGGTTTCCCCGGCGGCCAACGTGTAAGTTGGGGTCGGGAAGACGCGCACCCCGGAACGCCGCGCATCCCGGGATGACCCAACACGAACGGAGGGGACGATGGTGACGACGGAGGATCTCGAGAGCTACCTCATCCGCATGGATGTGGACTACCAGGAAGTGGCGGAGGGGATGTACCTGGTCCGGAGTCGGAATGACGAACTCCCGATCGTCGTGAACCACTCCCCCCCGCTCCTCATCGTGCGGATGAAGGTCATGGAGCTTCCCGCCGAAGTGGACCCTTCCCTGTTCCGCACCCTTCTCGAGCTGAACGCCACGGACCTGGTCCATGGCGCCTACGGCATCGAGGAGAACGAACTGATCCTGAGCCATACCTTCCTGCTGGAGACCCTGGACTTCCAGGAGCTCCAGGCTGCGCTCGAAAGCGTCCAGATGGCCGCATCGAGCCACATGGAACGCATCCGGCACCTGGCACCGGTGGAGGGCTGACCCATGAGCATCTTCCAGAAGATCTCGACGCTGTTCCGGTCCAACATCAACGACCTCATTGCCCGGGCTGAAGACCCGGAGAAGATGCTGAACCAGATCATCGTGGACATGCGCGACCAGCTGGCCCGCGCCAAGCGCGAGGTGGCGGCCGCCATCGCCGACGAGCGGAAGCTCCGCGCCCAGCTCGAGGACGAGCAGAAGCAGGCCCGGGACTGGGAGAAGCGCGCCATGCTGGCGGTCCGCGAAGGCCGCGACGACCTGGCCAAGCAGGCCCTCCTCCGGCACCAGGAGCACGCCGAACGGGCCCACTCGATGGAGCAGACCTGGCACGCCCAGTCCACCGAGACGGAAAAGCTCAAGGGGTCGCTGAAGCAGCTGAACGACCGCATCGAGGAAGCCAAGCGGAAGCGCAACCTCCTCATTGCCAAGCAGAAGCGCGCCCAGGCCCAGAAGCGGATCCACGAGACCATGTCGGGGCTTTCGGACTCGTCGGCCTTCGACGCCTTCAACCGGATGGCCGAGAAGATCGAGGAGTCGGAGCGCCGCTCCCTGGCCGCCGCCGAGGTTTCGGAGGCGCTGCGCGGGGACTCCCTCGAGGACGAGTTCAAGCAGCTTGAGTCCGGCGATGCCGGGATGGACATGCGCCTGCTGGAACTCAAGCGGGAAATGGGACTCCTCCCCGCCGGCCAGGGTCCGAAACAGTTGAACGCGGGAGAAACGAACGCGGTGGCCGAGGACGAGACCGGGAGCGAAGTGGACGCCGCTTCGACCCAGGGGGCCGGCTCCGGTGCCGGCTCCGATGCACGGATCCGGGAGGCGGAGCTCCTTGAGGAGTTCGACCGCCTCGAACAGCGCGAAACCAACTGAGGCCGCCCCCATGGACACGGTGTACCTGAACGGAAGCTACCTGCCCCACGCCGAGGCGCGCCTTCATCCCGACGACCGGGGCTTCATTTTCGGGGACGGCCTCTACGAGGTGACGCCCTTCTACCGGGGGACCCCCTTCCGGATGCCGGCCCACATGACCCGGATGCGAAAGGGGTTCTGTGAGCTTCGCATCCAGCCCCCGACGGTGGACCTGGGCGAGCTCCAGCATGAGCTCATCCGGAGGAACGGGCTGGAAGGCGAGGAGATGGCCATCGTCTACCTCCAGGTGACGCGGGGCACGGCCCCCCGGACCCACACCTTCCCCGACCCCGACGTCCCGCCCACCGTCTACGCCTGGGCCCGGTCCTTCCGCCGGCCGGCGCCGGAGGCGTGGGAGCAGGGCTACGGTGCCATCCGGGTCCCCGACCGGCGCTGGGCCCGGGCCGACCTCAAGACGGTGCAGCTCCTCCCCAACGTCATGGCCCAGCAGGAGGCGAAGGAGGCCGGTGCCGCCGACGCCCTCTTCGTCCGGGACGGACTGGCGCTGGAGGGAGGGCAGACGAACCTCTTCGTCGTGTCAGGAGGCACCCTGCTGACCCACCCGGCCTCGAACCAGATCCTCCACGGGATCTCCCGGGCCGCGGTGCTGGAGGTGGCGGAGGAGCTGGGGCTCCCCGTCGAGATCCGACCCATCCCCGACTCCGACCTCGCGTTCGCCTCCGAGATCTTCTTTACCGGGACCACCGCCGAGGTGCGCCCCACGGTGCGGCTCGACGGGAAACCGGTGGGCGACGGCAAGGTGGGTCCGGTGGCGCGGAAGCTCTACGCCGGCTTCCAGGAGAAGGTGGCCCGGGAGTGCGGGCTTCACGCCGGAGTCTGATCCTCGCGGCCCTGCTGGCCGCTGCCGGAACCGCTGCCGGAACCGCTGCCGCGCCGGCCGGGGACCCGGAGCCCGTCGCCTTCACGTACCTGGGGGCCGGAGGGTGGCTCATTCGCCACGGGGATGCCGCGCTCCTCACGGCGCCCTTCTTCTCGAACCCGGGGCTCGTGGAGGTAGGGGTCGGCCGCCTCCAGACGGACACCGCGGCGGTGGACCGCTTCCTCCCCCCCGTGGCCGATGTTCGGGCCATCCTCGTGGGGCATGCCCACTACGACCACCTCATGGACGTCCCCTACATGGCCAGGGCTCACGCCCCCGGGGCGCGGATCTACGGGTCGCGGACCATGGTGAACCTCCTCCGGGGGGACCCGGCACTGGACCCGGACCGCCTGGTGGACGTGGAGGCGCTGGCGGGAGACCACACCACTCCGGGGAGCTGGATCTCCACACCCGACGGGCGCATCCGCTTCATGCCCCTGCGCTCGGAGCACGCGCCTCACCTCTTCGGGATCCGGCTCTACCACGGCGAGGTGGATACGCCCCGGTCCCGGCTGCCGGAGCGGGCCCCGGACTGGCTCGACGGTCCGACGCTGGCGTGGCTCATCGATGTCCTCGACGAAGACGGCGACGTGGTTCTGCGGATCCACTACCAGGACTCGGCGTCCCGTCCGCCCCGGGGCTTCCCGCCGCCGCACGACGGGATCCCGGTGGATGTGGTGATCCTCTGTACCGCCGGATCGGGAGAGGCGGAGGGCTACCCCGACGCCCTGGTGGAGGCGCTGGCCCCGCGCCATGCCCTCCTGGGACACTGGGAAGACTTCTTCCGCCCCATGGACTGGCCCCTGCGCCCCGTCCCCGGAACGGACGTCCAGGCCTTCGAGCAGAGGCTGGCCGACCTGCTCCCCGAGGGGAGCGAGCAGGTGAGGCCCGTTCCCGGCGAGACCGTGCGCATCCGTCCGCGAACGGGCGCTCAGCGCCCCGCGCCCTCCAGCCCGTAACGGGCGATCTTCTGCAGGAGGGTGGTCCGAGCGATCCCCAGGTCCCGGGCGCTTCGGCTCCGGTTCCCCCCGTGATGCCGGAGCATGAGCCAGATGTGGCGGCGCTCCACCTCCTCCAGGGACTCCGGCCGGAAGCCGCGCCGGCGCTCTGCCCCGGGTTCCCGCACCGGGGTCTGAAGCTCCGTGGGGAGATGTCGGGGGAGGAGGGGCTCCGCCCCCACCTGGACCGGCGACCCTTCGACCCCTTCCTCCCCGAGGGCCGTGAGGAGCGCCTGCTCCAGCACGTTCCGCATCTCCAGGACATTTCCCGGCCAGGGATGCCCGAGGAGGATCCCCAGGGTGTCGGGGTGGAGTGAGCGGAGCACCCCGGGGAACGCGGCCCCCACCTCCTCCAGGATGGCCTCCACGAGGAGGCGGCGATCCGCTTCGGTCTGCTCCCGGACCGGGGGGAGGTGGATCCGGCCGGTGCCGAAGGCCTCCAGGAGATCCGCCTGCAGGTGACCCGACGACGCCCAGTCGTCCAGCTCCCCCGGGTACCCCACCCGGGCGGTGACGACGATCCGGGCGTCCGTGGTGAGCTCCACCTCTCCCCCCAGCCGCGTGTAGCTCCCGGTCTCGAGGAGGCGAAGGAGGCGGGGCTGGAGTTCCACGGGGATGGCCGTCACCTCCTCCAGCACCAGGGTGCCCCCCCGGGCCTCGTGGAGGACCCCGTCCCGCCGGTCGCGGGCTTCGGTGAAGGCCCCCTTCTCGTGGCCGAAGAGCTCCGACGCCAGGAGGGTGGGGGAGTATCGGGAGGCATCCACGGAGCGAAAGG
>Ga0209498_1002485_pt1 | contig 11104 bp, 6 predicted proteins | sample WalLakDeSediment_FD_184131 | JGI IMG/M metagenome (GOLD analysis project Ga0209498, IMG submission 184131) | Lake sediment microbial communities from Walker lake, Nevada to study Microbial Dark Matter (Phase II) - Walker Lake 11/02/13 Deep... | ecosystem: Environmental > Aquatic > Freshwater >...
AAAACCCTTCAGGATCTGCGAAAACCCCTTATGGCAAAATTGGCCGCCTCCATGAATCTGCACTCTGACACGCAATTCCCTTGGCCTCCGGCGGTTCCCGTCATGATCTTGTGCATGACGGAGGAAGAACTGTTCAAGGCCCTTCCGGAATACAGCCCCCAACTGAAACGGTTCGAATACCTGGAAGCAAAGGATAAAGCCGACATCGAGCTTGCAAGAAAACAGTTCTATCCCGACGTGACCTTCGGAATTGAAGACATTCTTACGGGATCGGCCATCATGCCCGCCACGCCTGACAGCGGCAAGGACGCGATCATCGCTTCTGTGACCATCAACATCCCGTTTTGGTGGGAGAAGCGCAAAGCCGCGGTCAGGGAAAACCGGCTCAGGCTGGCCTCCACCTCTAAAGCCGGGGAGGCCCTGAAGCGCTCGCTGCTCTCCGACATGGAACTCGCCCTGTATAAGTACCGGGATGCGCAGCGGAAAATAGACCTCTACCTGCACACCCTCATCCCGAAAGCAGAGGAGGCTCTGGGCGTTACGCTGGAAGCCTTCCAGGCCGGGACCCGGAGTTCTTTGGACCTCATTGATTCGGAAAAAACACTTTTGGAATTCCAGCTCTCCTATATTCGGGCCCTGGCCGACCAGGCCCAGAGGGTGGGGGAACTGGAGTGGCTTCTGGGCAAAGAAATTCCCTGCGAAATCCACGGCGCAATATTGCCGACACGTGGACTTGAAGGTCTTAGAAAATAAGATGGAGGAGGAAACAAATCATGAATCATTTCAGGAATGCTGTTTTGACTGTCTTCTTGATCCTTGCTGTTCCCTTTATTGCTGGATCTGTCGGCTATGCAAAGGAACCCGATCAGGTCAAATGTCCCGTGCTGAGCGGTTCTGTGAACAAGAATGTTTACACGGATTATCAGGGCAAAAGGATTTACTTCTGCTGTCCGCCCTGCATTCAGGAGTTCAAGAAGAACCCTGACAAATACATGAAGCAATTTGAAAAGGAAGGCGTGGTTCTTGAAGACGCGCCTGTTGCAAAGAAAGACTAAAGGAATGGAAAAGAAGCGAAGAAGTTCCCGCACCCTCTTGCTCCTGGCCGTGCTGCTCCTGGTTTTCGGCCTGGGCTATTTCTTTGGCGGATGGGGCGGACACTCTCATGAGGAAGAACAGGTTCATGAACACGTTGCGCAGGAAGAAGCGGGCGACATCATATGGACCTGTTCCATGCATCCACAGATCCGGCTCCCCGAGCCGGGGAAATGCCCCATCTGTTTCATGGATCTTATCCCTGTGAAACAAGACCCGACTGGAGACGGCGTTGAAGCGGTGAGCCTCCGGCAGATAAGACTTTCCCCTGAGGCGAGAAAGCTGGCGGAGGTGGAAGTATTTCCGGTGGAGCGCCGGGCCGTGCAGATTCAAACCCTCATGTTCGGCAAGGTGGACTTTGACGAGACCAGATTGGGCTACATAACGACATGGATGGCAGGCCGGATCGACAAGCTTTACGTGGATTACACCGGAAGTTCCGTGCGCAAGGGAGATCCCATGGCAGCCATTTACAGTCCTGAGCTTGTCACCGCCCAAGCGGAACTGATCCAGGCTGCCAGGGCCGTACGGGAGATCGAAAAAAGCGCATTTGGCAGGCTGAAAGAATCGGCGGAGCAAAATGTGCTTGCCGCAAGGGAAAAACTTCGCCTGCTGGGGTTCACAACCGAACAGATCCAGCAGGTAATTGATAAGGGCGCCCCTTCGGACCAAATCACCCTTTATTCCCCCATGAGCGGGGTGGTCATCAAGAAAGACGTCCTGGAGGGAATGTATGTACAAACCGGCACGCAGATTTACACCATCGCAGATCTTTCCAGGGTTTGGGTCATTCTGGAAGCCTATGAATCAGATCTTCCCCGGGTCCGACTGGGAATGGAGGTGGAATTCCAGACCGAAGCCTATCGAGGAGAGATATTCAGGGGAAAGATCGTGTTCGTGGATCCTGTCGTGGACGAGAGGACCAGGACCGTGAGGATAAGGCTTGAGGTGGCAAACCCTGGAGGGAAACTCAAGCCCGGCATGTTCGTCCGGGCCACGAAACAAACCCAGGCGGTCAAAGGGAAAGAACCTTTGATCATCCCCGCCTCAGCGCCTCTGATTACCGGCCGACGCGCCGTGGTGTACGTCCAGGTGCCGGGAAAGGAAGGAATCTACGAAGGGAAGGAAATCCTGCTCGGACTAAGGGCCGGCGACTACTACATTGTCAAGCACGGTCTTTCCGAAGGAGAGATGGTGGTGACAAGAGGGAATTTCAAGATAGACAGTGCGGTGCAGCTCCTGGCCAGGCCGAGTATGATGAGTCCCTACGGAGAAAGTGCCGTTCCTGCCCATGACCATGGCCCAATGACCATCGCAACAGAAGAAAGCCCGCCGCCTTCCATCATCCCTGTTCCACCGGACCTCGCATCCCAGTTGCCGGAACTGGACCATGCATACGAGATCTTGAGGGCGACTCTGGAACAAAGGGATCTTGCTGCGTCGAGAAAAGCCTATAACACCTTCTATGATGTTCTTTGCGCCATCGACCCAACCTCTCTCAAGGATCAATCGGCCCTGGTGTGGAAAGAAGCTGCCATGCTCCTTCGCAATGATTCCATGCTGGGCACTGAAGCGGATACCATCGAAGAGACCACAAGGCTGTTTCGAACCCTTTCGGATCACTACCGGATCCTTAAGGAGCATTTTCACGTGGAGCACATTCTTCAGGCCCGGGCTGCTTCCGAGTCCGTGCCTTCAGCGTTCAAGAAAGGACTTGGAGAGTTGCTGCGAGCGTACCTTGATCTCCAGGAAGCCCTGGCAAACGATGATTTTCCCCAGGCCAAGAAGACAGGAGACCAGTTCGCGTCAGCCTTGAAAAGGATGGATATGGGCCTCTTGAAAGGAGGAGCTCATGGAATCTGGATGGAAACTCTGGGCGCGCTTAACAAGGGAGTGAACGCGATCACCGTCGCAAAGGACATTGAGGCCGCACGAAACGGCTTCGAGTTTCTTTCCATGGGTATGGCCCTGGCCGTGGAACGACTGGGCGTTGAAATCGAAGGCCCCCTGTTCGAACTCTTCTGTCCCATGGCTTTTGACAACCGGGGAGCCGCCTGGCTCCAGCAGGACGAGGACATTCGCAATCCCTATTTCGGCGCCATGATGCTCAAGTGCGGCGAAGTTACAAGAAGACTTAAGAGTAAATAATGAGCCGGATCATTCGTTTTTGTCTTGAACAGAAGCTGATTGTTTTCCTGGTCACTCTTTCCGTCATTGCCTGGGGAACCATGGTTGCGCCTTTTGACTGGGAATTCAAATGGCTTCTCAGGGACCCTGTTCCCGTGGACGCCATCCCCGACATCGGAGAGAACCAACAGATCGTGTTCACCGAATGGATGGGCCGATCTCCTCAGGATGTGCAGGATCAGATCACCTATCCCCTGACCGTTTCCCTCCTCGGGATTCCCGGCGTCAAGACGGTGCGCAGCTTTTCCATGTTCGGGTTTTCAACGATCTATGTGATCTTTGATGAGAAGGTGGAGTTCTACTGGTCCCGGTCAAGGCTCCTGGAAAAACTGAGCAGCATCCCGCCGGGCATCCTTCCTCCAGGCGTGCAGCCCACTCTCGGGCCTGATGCCACGGCCATGGGGCAGGTCTTCTGGTACACCCTGGAAGGCAGGGATCCGGAGGGCAGTCCCACCGGCGGGTGGGACCTTGAGGAGCTTCGCAGCATCCAGGACTGGTATGTTCGTTACGGCCTGCTCTCCGCCGAAGGGGTAAGCGAGGTGGCATCCGTCGGGGGCTTTGTAAAGGAATACCAAATCGACGTGGATCCGGATGCCATGCGGGCCGCAGCCGTCTCCCTGGAGGATGTCTTCAAAGCTGTGAGGACCTCCAATCTCGACGTGGGGGCCGGCACCATTGAAATCAACAGGGTGGAATATATGATCCGCGGGGTGGGTTTTGTCAAAGACCTGAAGGATCTGGAAAACACCGTGGTGAGAGCCACCGGCGGCCTACCCATCCGGATAAAAGATGTGGCTCACGTGACCACCGGACCGGCCCTTCGCAGGGGCGTTCTGGACAAAGGCGGCGCCGAGGCTGTGGGCGGCGTAGTGGTGGTGCGCTTCGGCGCCAATCCGCTCCAGGCCATAAAAAACGTCAAGGAAAAGATCAAAGAAATATCACCCGGCCTTCCTTCCAAAACACTTTCAGACGGGACCGTGAGCCGGGTGGAAATCGTCCCTTTTTATGACCGAACCGGCCTCATCCATGAAACCCTGGGCACCCTTCAAAAGGCCTTGAAAGAGCAAATCCTGGTTACCATCGCGGTTGTTATCTTCTCTCTCATGCATTTGCGCTCTTCTCTCTTGATATCCGGTCTTCTGCCCCTTGCCGTGCTCATGTGCTTCATCGGCATGAAAACTTTCGGGGTGGACGCCAATATTGTGGCCCTTTCCGGCATCGCCATTGCCATCGGAACCATTGTGGATATGGGCATCGTGATCTGTGAAAACATCCTCAAACGCCTGGACGAGGCTCCTGCGGAATCCAACAGGCTGGAGGTCGTCTACAATGCGGCCGTAGAAGTGGGAAGCGCCGTGTTGACGGCCGTTTCCACCACTATTGTGGGATTTCTGCCCGTGTTCACCATGGAGGCTGCAGAAGGAAAGCTCTTCCGGCCCCTGGCTTTTACAAAAACCTTTGCCCTTATAGCTTCCATCATTGTGGCTCTCACCATCATCCCGCCCTTTGCTCACATGCTCTTTACTGAAAAGGAGAAGAAAAAACTGTTGGGCCTTTTCTTGCCCGTCTCCATCACGGTCCTGGGAATTGCCGCATGGGCACTGGTGGCGTGGTGGCTCGGGATCATTCTGGTTTACCTCGGGCTGCGAAGGCTCCTTGACAGGAAGCTTGCGGAGAGATCAAAGGCCTGGTTGAAGCGGATCGAGAACTTTGCGGTCATTATCGTGGTTGTTGTTTTTCTGGCCACCCAGTGGCTCCCACTTGGTCCTGAAAAAGGAGAAATCCGCAATATTGTTTTCGTATCCCTCATTCTTTTCGGCTTTCTCAGTTTCTTTCGTCTCTTTCTGTGGGCCTATCCCTTTCTTCTGCGGCGCTGCCTGGATCACAAGGCCCTCTTTCTAACCCTCCCCGTGATCATCACCCTTGTCGGGGTTTTTATCTGGCTTGGTTTTCCCCGCCTCACAGCCTGGGCTCCCGAACCGGTAAGAAAATCGGGGCCTGCTGTTTTTATGAGCCACATCTTTCCGGGTTTGGGCAGGGAATTTATGCCCGACCTGGATGAAGGGTCTTATCTTTACATGCCCACCACCATGCCCCATGCCGGGATTGCCGAAGTGCAGGACATCCTGGGAAAACAGGATATGGCCTTCCTGGCGGTTCCGGAAATTGAAACCGTGGTGGGGAAGCTCGGCAGGGCCGAAACGCCGCTGGATCCTGCGCCTCTTTCCATGATTGAGACCGTCATTATCTATAAGTCCGAATACCTGGCCGATCAAAGCGGGCGAAGGCTGCGATTCCGGTTCAACCCCGACAGGCTGGATTACTTCAGGGCCGAGGACGGTTATCCCGTTCTTGCGCCGGACGGAAAGCCTTACCTGGTGCAGGGAAAATTTATCCGCAACGACGAGGGGCGACTCATCCCGGACCCTGACGGAATGCCTTTCCGGCTGTGGCGTCCTGCCCTGGACCCAGAAATTAATGAAGGCCGCAAAGCCTGGCCCGGCATCAGGGGTCCCGGTGAGATCTGGGATGAAATCATCATTGCCGGCGAAATTCCCGGCGTCACCTCCGCTCCCAGGCTTCAGCCTATTGCAGCCAGAATCGTGATGCTCCAGTCAGGCATGCGCGCTCCCATGGGGGTTAAAGTGAAGGGCCCTGATTTGGAAACCATAGAAGCAGTGGGCCTTCAGATCGAGCGCCTGCTCAAGGAAGTGCCGTCGGTTCAGGCCCATGCAGTGATCGCAGACCGCATTGTGGGCAAACCTTACCTTGAAATCATCATCGACAGGGAGACCATATCGCGCTATGGGATCATGCTCGGCCAGGTCCAGGAAGTGATCGAGGCGGCTGCGGGGGGCAAGACGATTACAACCAGTGTGGAAGGCAGGGAACGGTATCCCATAAGAGTGCGCTATCTCCGAGAGCTGAGGGACTCGATCGAAGGACTGGAAAAAATCCTGGTGGCTTCACCCGCAGGAGAACAAATTCCCCTCGTCCAGTTGGCCGATATTCGTTACGTGCGAGGTCCGGACATGATCAAGAGCGAAGACACGTTCCTGATCGGATACGTCTTGTTTGACAAAAGACCCGGATTTGCTGAGGTGGACGTGGTGGAGCACGCCCAAACGTACCTGGATCATAAAATGAAAACCGGCGAACTCATCCTCCCCCCTGGAGTCTCTTACGCTTTTGCAGGAACTTACGAAAGCCAGGTGCGGGCGCAAAAGAAGCTTGCCGTTGTGCTGCCTCTTTCCCTCTTTATCATTTTTCTGATTCTTTACCTCCAGTTCAAAGCCGTCTCAGTCACCTTTATAGTCTTCTCAGGCATCCTTATTGCCTGGTCAGGAGGCTTCATCCTGATCTGGCTCTACGGGCAGAGCTGGTTCCTGGACTTTGCCGTATTCGGAACATCCATGAGGGATCTTTTTCAGGTCCATCCCATCAACCTGAGCGTTGCCGTGTGGGTCGGTTTCCTGGCTCTTTTCGGGATTGCCACGGATGACGGCGTGCTCATGGCAACCTATCTGAAGCAGAGCCTTCACGAAGCATCCTATGCCAATAATAGTGAATTGCGGGATGCGGTGCTGCAAGGGGCCCTGCGCAGGATCCGGCCCGCCCTCATGACCGTAGCCACGACCATTCTCGCCCTCTTGCCTGTTCTCACCTCCACGGGCCGGGGAGCGGATATCATGGTGCCCATGGCCATTCCTTCCTTCGGCGGAATGCTCATTGCTATTATTACGGTATTCGTGGTACCCGTCCTTTACTGCGCTCGGGAAGAGCGCCGATTCCACCGCAAATGACTGCATGCAAAGTCACAGGATTGGAGGGCGCCCTGAGAAGTTCCTGATGCAATTCGCACAATGGGTGCACGGCACAAGGCGCACGGCACACGGAAGAGAAACATGACGGAATGGGGTTTGCCGTGACCCGCCCGGCCTTCGCAGCCTATGCCACTTCGGCGCAGTAAACTGCGCCGTGAGCCGTGCACCTTCCTCTTAATCGAACGGACTTCTTACGAAACAGTTCCTTGACATTGCTCCCTGCCTCCATTATGCTCCCCCCAGCCTGCCTCTTGCAACCGGAGGTTTTCATGTCCGTTCTCTACATGATCAACGGCCCCCTTTCAGGCCGGTCTTTTGAGATCGATGACGACGAGATTCTAATAGGACGAGCCCCAGAGAACCACATACAGGTCGTGGAACAGTCCATTTCCCGGACCCATGCGAAGATCCTCAGAAGGGACAATCACTATTTTCTTGAAGACCTGGAAAGCCAGAACGGAACCTATCTGAACGGCCACCCCATCAGTGCGGGATTCCAGCTCGAATTGAAAGAAGGGGATTTTATCGCCCTCGGCAACATTCTCATGAGCCTTGGCCCCCCTTATGCCGAGGACGGCATGGTCACCCAGTATTCCATCAGCCTGCTGGAGCAACCCGAGGAACTTCGGGATGATGCTCTGTATCGCGATCGCCGCATTACAGACCGGGACAAACTGGAGAAGATCTACGAGATCTCCACGCTTCTGATGCAGTCCCTGGAGATCGAGGACATTGCTCAAATGATGGTCGATTCCGTCTTTTCCTGTCTCAAGGGCATCGACAGTGCCGCCCTTCTTTTGCTGGATCGCGAAACAGGAGAATACGAACAGGTTGCGGTCAATTCAAGGGACAGCCTGCAGGAATCTCAAATGACCTACAGCCGGACCATTGTTCATCAGGTGATCAGTTCCGGCAAGGCGATCATGATGTCCGACACAAGCCTTGAAAAAGAAGGAGACCTCTCCCAGAGCATGATCAGGCTCCAGATCAAATCGCTCATGTGCGTGCCCCTGATCAGCAAATCCCGGGTGTACGGCATCCTCTACGTTCACTCGACCCGGATGCCTTTTGGTTTCACAAGAAGCGATCTTTCCCTCCTCACCGCCATGAGCACGCCCGCAGCCCTTGCCATAGAAAACGCTCTCCTTTACGCCAGGCGGAAAAAAGCAGAGGAAGACCTTCAGAAAACCCATGCCGAACTGGAGGTTCGGGTCAGCGAGCGCACCGAGGAGCTTTCCGAAGCCAATGCCCGTTTAAAACAGGAAATCGCTATCCGCAAAGAAGCCGAAAAGAACCTGGAACTGGCCTATGCGCGCATGCGGGATTACAAGGACCGGTTGAGCCTGCACCTTTACGGGGAAGATATCGCCTTTCTTGTCGACGAAAGCGGCCATATCCTGGGAATGACCCAGAAGGCGCTGGAGATATCGGGGAAAAGCAGGTTTGAACTTTTTGGAAAACCTATCGGCGATCTTCTTGATGAATCATCGAGAAGCGCGCTCGAGCAGGACATGCAAAATGCGCGAAAAGGAGTTTTCGAGCAAACAATCCTCAATCTCAAGAACAAGCCATCTGCGGCTCATGAGATACAGGCCAAGGTCATTCCCCTGAGGCTCAAGGCCGGTACCATGCTCCTTGTCTTGATGCGAGAACACCCCTCTGAGGGGCAACCGTGAAGGCCCTTGCTCTTCTGAGGCAGGGAAACATCAGCGCTGCAGATGGCCTGTAGGTTTCCGAACGGGCATCCGTCTTAAACGGGAAGCCTATTGTTATGGATAGGGTTTATGCCATGGAAACATCCATCCAAAAGATAACCGATGCTGCAAGGAAGTTTATGGATGAAAGGGGTATCGATACGATCACCTTTCGATTGATCGAAGAGACTATGGGATGCTGCGTGGGCGTTGTGAAGGAGATTGAACCGCTCTATGAGGCGCCCGCCGATGCTTCGCAATATCTGTATTTCAAGGTTGAGGGCCGTCATATCTTCATTTCGCGCAAAATCAGGATTATCGGCCCTCTGAAATTGACGACGGAAGGACTTTGGAAGAAAAGACTCGGCTTGTCCGGCGTTACGGTCCCCCTTTTGAAAGACTGGTGATCCGTGAACATTCCCGGCCAATGGAGGAGGTGCCATGGCCTTAATAAGTTTGACCTCGGGCATAGGTTGTAGCGCTGAGGAAATAGGCCGATGGGTTGCCGAAAATCTCAAGCTGGAATTCTACGATGATCGCAGGCTCGAGGAAGAGGCAATCAAACAGGGGATCTCCCCCGAAGACCTCAGCGGTTTCGATGAAAAAGCGCCCGGGCTGTTCAACCGCCTCTTCGGTCAGAAACCCGAAATATACCTCAATCTCATGCACTCACTCCTTTATCAGGTATCCAGTGGCGGCAAAGCGGTTTTACTGGGGCATGGGGCCCCGTGGCTGCTTCAGGACTTCGGGTGCGCACTGCACGTATGCATTTACGCGTCCAATGCCTCACGCATTCAGCGCTTGGTGGACCGGCGTGGTCTGAGTCCCGAGGCGGCGGAGAAACTGATTCAAAAGAGCGACAGCGAACAAAGCGGCTTCTTTCAGTATGCTTTCCAAATGGACTGGAATGATTCATCCCTCTACGACCTGAGGATCAACCGGGACAAATTGGACAAAGACCTGGCTGTAAGAATCATTATCGAAGCGGCCCAATCCGAGGGGATCAAGGCATGCAATCTTACGGCTCTCGACGCTATGGAACGTTTATCCCTGGCCAAAAGGGTTGAAGCAGCCCTCCTGAGATCCAAAATAAGCCTGCGTGAATTGAACATTCAAGTCATTGAAAGAGGCGTCGTTCAAGTGTCAGGGTGGCTGAGCCCCTTTGTATCGAAAACCGGACTGGAGGAGATCGTGAGAGGCGTAAGGGGCGTCTCAGAGGTGAAGCTCGATATCTCGGCGGTCCCAAGGCCTCACATCTGAGATTGCGCTGTCCTGGTTTTGTTTCTGTTGAGTACGGTCATCGCGAAATTGCCCTCATCATCGGAAACGGATAATTTGCTTGACTTCTCTGCTTCCCGGCTGTAAGCAGCAAAAAGTTTTCCAGGCGGTTTCTCGATCAATGCGTCTCACCTTTTACAACTTTTAACGAAGGGAGGAAGAAAACATGGGTTCTTTAGCGATCATGGTATTGGCATTCGCGGGCTATCTTATCATGTACAAATTGTACGGCCAATTCATAGGCCGCAAGATCTTCCAACTCTCGGGGGCTTGTAAAACGCCTGCTTGTGAATATGAGGACGGGATCGATTACGTGCCGACCAGAAAGGAGGTGATCTTCGGCCATCACTTCACCTCCATTGCAGGAACAGGCCCCATCGTGGGACCTGCCCTTGCCATCATATGGGGTTGGGTGCCTGCAATGTTATGGGTTTTCATCGGCAGCATCATGATGGGCGCCGTTCATGATTTCGGCGCCCTGATCATTTCCATGCGCAACCAGGGAAAATCCATTTCCGAATACACCTCCAAGTATGTCAACAATCGCACGAAGATATTTTTCTTTCTGATCGTCTTCCTGGAGCTGTGGATCGTGGTTGCCATTTTCGGTCTCGTCATCGCTATTGTCTTCAACCTTTTCCCTCAAGCGGTCCTGGCCGTGTGGATAGAGATTCCCCTAGCGATCTGGTTGGGCTACGCCATGTACAAGAAGGGCAAGAGCCCCTTGCTTTTGTCCATTTACGCCGTTGCAATCATGTACTTTTTCGTTGTCATCGGGCACTGGACCCAGTTCAAGATGCCGGCCATTGCAGGGATCCCACCCACCGGCGTTTGGACGATCATCTTGCTGATCTATGCCTTTATTGCCTCCACCTTGCCGGTAGGCACCCTGTTGCAGCCCCGCGATTACATTAACTCCCATCAGTTGATGGTGGCCATGGCCTTGTTGGTGCTGGGTGTCCTGGTCGCATCTTTCAGCGGGAAGTTGGATATCGTAGCCCCCGCCCTTCAGGCTCATCCCGCAAAAGC
>Ga0209498_1002488_pt1 | contig 11092 bp, 12 predicted proteins | sample WalLakDeSediment_FD_184131 | JGI IMG/M metagenome (GOLD analysis project Ga0209498, IMG submission 184131) | Lake sediment microbial communities from Walker lake, Nevada to study Microbial Dark Matter (Phase II) - Walker Lake 11/02/13 Deep... | ecosystem: Environmental > Aquatic > Freshwater >...
CAAATTCCATTTGTCCTATAAATTCCTGTATAAAAACGGGTTTATCTGAAATTTCCGCCTTCAGGAAATTAAGCGGGATAAGCATCAACAAAAAGAAATATAATACTGACCTCATAGCGCCTCCTTTAATTTTGTTTTTGAATCAGTAATGTTAATAAATGCCGGGAGTAATATATTTAATTTAATTGCTTAATGGCAACTTTTTCTTCGGGTTAAGTGTTTGGGTTTGGTTTTTTAGAAAATTCACTGTGACAGGAATTAACTTAATCTTGCACGGTCATTCCAAATTGTACCCACTCTTCTTTGGAGGGACCATAAACACCGGGCACTTTTAATCCGACTAAACGCATTACCACGGTTAATTGTGCGCGATGATGGATTTGATGAGTGATCAATATACCGAGAGTTTTTCCTTTTGCCCATTTTTCACCATATATATCATCTTCTTCAAGAAGAGTTTTATCATTCCAGTTTTCTTTTATTTCTGAGATCATATTATCAGATGCTTCTTTATAAGAGTTGATAATTTCTTTTACCGCTGTAGGTGTTGGAGAATTTTCAGGAACCGTTTTGAATGTTAGACCTGTTCGATGTGCCATTTCTCCAATTGAGGTTGTAATATGCCAGGCGAGTCTGCCTGCTGTTCTTACATTCTCCCCAACACTTTTATTCAGAGATTCATCGGTAAGATTGTTAAATACTTTTAGTGTGGCTTCGGATTCATAAGCCCAGTCGTTAATGAAGTCTTCTAGTTTGCGGTACATGTTAATTTTTTCCCTGTCATGCTGAACTTGTTTCAGCATCTTTAAATTTTTAACAGATCCCGAAACAAGTTCGGGATGTAAAACGATCAATTCAAACTTTCCAATATCTCTTTCAGCTTACTCAAATTCGCGATCCATTCTTTCTGCTTATTTCTTTCTTTCTCAACTACTTCAGGTGCTGCATTAGCAACAAACTTTTCATTTGATAATTTCTTTTCAATTCCTGCAAGTGAGCCTTCGAGTCGTGTTATTTCTTTTTGCAATCTTTGTCTTTCTACATCAAGATCAATCAATCCTTCAAGCGGAATGAAGATTTCACAATCATTTATCACTGACGATACGCTTGCCTTGGGTTTTGTAAGATTTGAATCGATTTTAATTTCTTCAACCTTTGCAAGTTTTTTTATATAATCAACCTGATGATCTTTAACACTTCCGGATTTTAACATCGCATTTACTTTTTTAGACGGCGCAATATTCATCTCACCGCGGATGTTTCTTATTGCAGTAATAATATCTTTTACAAAATCCATTTCTGCTTCTGCTGATTCGTGAATCAGTCCATTATCAGCTTTTGGAAATTCTGAAACAGAAATGCTTTCACCACTTTTACGCTCATTTGTTAACTGCCATAATTCTTCTGTTAAGAACGGCATAAACGGGTGAAGCATTTTTAAAGCATCTTCAAATATTGATATTGCTCTTGTCAGAACTGCAGACTTAACTTCCTCATTGTCGCCATACAATCTTCCTTTGATCATCTCAATGTACCAGTCGCAGTAATCATTCCAAATAAAAGAATGAACAATCTTAATTGCGTTATTCACTTCAAAAGCATCCATTGCTTTGTTGAACTGAAGCAAAGTTTGATTTAGCCGCGATATTATCCACTCATCTGCAAAGTCTTTGTGTTTGTCAGCGAGATTAGTACTAGTTTGGATTGATTCCCGGTTCATCAAGAGAAATCTTCCGGCATTCCAAATCTTATTTGCAAAGTTTCTGCCGAGTTCACATTTATCTGTGCTGAAAAGAACATCCTGTCCTAAAGGAGCAAGATATATTACGGTAAACCTCAATGCATCTGCACCGTATTCTTTGATTACATCAAGCGGATCGGGAGAATTGCCTAACGACTTGCTCATCTTTCTTCCCTGTGCATCACGGATAATGCTTGTAAAGTACACATCGCTGAATGGAATGTCTTTCATAAAATGCATTCCCGCCATTATCATTCGTGCAACCCAGAAGAAAATTATATCCGGTCCTGTAACAAGCGTGCTGGTTGGATAATAATATTTTCTTTCTTCCTTAGTTCTGAAAATTGCGTGAGCCCACAACCAGCTCGATGCCCAGGTATCGAGTACATCTTCATCCTGCTTAAGATTAGTTGAACCACAGTGCGGACATTTTTCAGGAGTTTCAACAGAAACTATGGGTTGTTTGCATTCAAGCTTGCAATGATCATCACCAACACAATACCAGACCGGAATTCTATGTCCCCACCAAAGCTGACGTGAGATACACCAATCACGGATACCTTCCATCCAGTGGAAATAAGTTTTTTCCCAATGCTTCGGATAGAATTTTACTCTTCCCTCTTTAACAACATCAATTGCCGGTTTGGCAAGTTCATCCATCTTCATAAACCATTGTTCACTTAAATACGGCTCAATGGGAACATTGCCTCTTTCGGAGTAACCGACTTTATTCTGGTAATCTTCTATCTTATGCATTAGCCCGAGTTCTTCAAACTTTGCAACAACTTTTTTGCGGACTTCATATCTATCCTGATGCTGCAGCCAGTCTGGTACATTTTCGTTTGTGGTTGCATCGTCATTAAAAATATTTATGAACTGAAGTTTGTGACGCATTCCCATTTCATAATCGTTCACATCGTGAGCGGGAGTAACCTTCACTGCACCGGTTCCGAATTCCTTATCAACATACTCATCTGCAATAATTGGAATATCTCTTTCAACAATCGGCAGTTTTACTTTTTTACCTATAAGATGTTTATATCTTTCATCATCCGGATTAACTGCAACCGCAGTATCGCCAAGCATTGTTTCAGGTCGTGTTGTTGCTACAACAACAAATTCATTGCTTCCAACAACAGGATATTTGAAATACCAAAGCTTTCCGTTTACAGTTTTGTAATTTACTTCTTCATCGGAAATGGCAGACTTGTTTGCCGGATCCCAGTTTACCATTCTGTAGCCGCGATAGATATTTCCTTCTTTGTAAAGATCAACAAAAGCTTTAATAACTTCGTGATAATACTGATCATCCATTGTAAAGACTTCTCTTCGCCAGTCGCAGCTTACACCGAGTTTCTTTAACTGCTGAATAATTATTCCGCCGTACTGTTCTTTCCATTCCATACAATGCTTTAAGAATTCATCGCGACCTATTTCATATTTCTTAATTCCTTTATCATCAAGAAACTTTGTTACCTTTGTTTCCGTTGCAATAGATGCATGATCTGTTCCCGGAACCCAGCAGGCATTGTAGCCCTGCATACGTTTCAGACGGATGAAAATATCCTGGAGCGAGTTGTTAAGGATGTGTCCCATTGTAAGCATACCGGTAATGTTCGGCGGGGGTATGGGAATTACATAAGGCTTTTTGCTCTCATCTATTTCCGAGTGATAAAGTTCATTGTCGTACCAGTACTTATACCACTTATCCTCAACCTGTGAAGGATCGTATGCTTTAGGAATATCAGCAAAAGTTTTAACGGACATTAAGTTCTCTTTTATTTAAAATTTGAGTGCAAATATAAGGATTTTTGGAGAGTATGAGTGGGAGTGAGATTTTGCTTAATTGTTTATTTCTTCTTAGGGTTTACATTTCGCTTTTTTAGAAAAAATACAAAGTAATATGGAATGTTAAAATTTGATAGGCTACTGATTTGTAAAAATATGAGATTAGGAGATTGTTCCATATGTCAACCTCTTCAGCTGAGGTCAGCTTAGGATTAACCTTGATTTAGTAAGATTTTAACTAACTCGTGCATATTAGTAAATGCAGAGAGTTCATGAACTTTCACACCACGAGCAAAATCATCTGCAACTTGCTTTTGTAACCATTGCCCATTTGATAGTGCAGTTTGAAGTTTCGGTTTTAAATCATTAAAACAGTTTGTCTTTTTATCATAATCTGGGTAATAATTATCAATTATATACTTAATAAGTTCTGAACAATTATAGAAAGCTCTCGTTGTTTGTACGAAGTGAAGCAAAACCCAATATTCAAAGCAAACTATCGAAAGCACATAATCTATATTACTATCTTCTGCAAGACGAAGAGCTTCAGGAATTTTCAGATGTTGATCTTTATCTAAAACAATCCATACCTGATCGTAGGGATTGCGATCCCATCTGGCTCTCTTTTTTTGAATTTTTGCTTCTGTAACAAGGCCGATTGGACTAAAATCTTTTGGTTGATATATTTCGATATCTACGGATGTTAATTTCCTTCTAAATTCTTCGTCAAACTTGAAAGACTTTAAATAAAGTAATGAAGATTTCTTATCCTCACACAGGATTAAAATGCGTTTTAATACCGCTCTCATTTTAATTTCTTTTTAATTGGAGATCTACGTCTGCAATAACGGGAATAGCTCCAAATCGACCACTTAGATACCATTTATCATAGGGCACGTCTTTTCGAACTCCTTTTAAATCACTTAGTCGATAAAGAATGGAATTCCCTTGGTATTCTTTATCGACAAAATAAACCTGATCTCTTCTAAAAATATCATTATCCAATAACGATATATCATGAGTTGCAAAAATCAACTGCGCATTAAAAGGATTATTCTTCTGACTGTGAAAAAGATTGATTATCATTTTGGTCAGCAACGGATGTAAACTCTTATCTAACTCGTCAATAATTATCAACCCACCTTCTGACAATGTTGAGAGGATCAAAAGGCTAACTGCTAACAGCTTTCTAGTTCCTAAAGATTCATTTTCTATGTTTAATGATTCTTCGCCAATGACCTTATCCGAATCAAATAGAGTATGTTTGGTTTTCACCTCATATCTAAATCGCTCAATAATGTTTTTACGTATCTCTTCGGGAATATTGTTAGGTAATTTGAATTCTGATGGTGATTTTTTATTTACTGAGATATCGACAATGTTTGTATCAGCAGCTTTCAGTAAGCATTTTACATTTTCCATAGCTTCAACATCTTTTAGCATATCTTCAGATAAAATTTGAACTAAATGTTGATCATATTCGCTATCATGAATTGTCGAAGCAAAAAAATCTTGTGAGAAGAATAAAAATGCTTCTTTTAGATATGGAATATTACTTTGAGCTGATTTTGAGAGAAATAATTGATTCTTTAACAAATTACTCTGAATACTTTTTTTATCACCAGTATAATAATCACCAAATGTAAATTCGTCGCCTTCTCTTTCATATAACTTAGCAATGGAGCCTTTAGGATAAAAGTAAAGTGATTCGTATTTAATCTTGTTCGCGGTATACTTTACTTCAAACTTAAATTTAATATTTATTCGGTCTGTAAAAATAATTTCAAATTCCACAGGTTCATTTATATATTTTTTATCGAACAAATAAGGTTCATAAGCGGGTATTTTCTGTTCATGTTTTAATTTATCAGATTGATTAACTAAGTTTCCAATTGCTGTAAAAGCTTTTAATATATTACTTTTTCCTGAAGCATTTCTTCCATACAGGATTAAACTTTTTAAGAAATAATCGCCATTGAATTCGATTACATTACCCGGATGATCTTCAGCGAAACTTTTTCTATTAATACCTGTCATATCAATCATTACACTCTCGCGAATTGAGCGAAAATTTTTTATTTTTAGGCTAATAAACATATTAATCTCAGATTATATATAGTAATATTGATTATTTTCTTCAAAACTACCATTAATTCCGTCAATTGCAAAACTATCATATCGGCATTTAAATCTAACTCACATCTCCACCTCAAACGCATCATTAGTTACGATCTCAATTTCATTTATACGAAAGTTGTGCTGTTCTCTTTCTTTTTCTGTGGATGCATCTTTTTCTCCGGCAATAAAAAACTCCGCAAATTGTTTTGCTTCATCTTCATTATTTGCATCAATGCTAACTATGTAGTCGCGGTGGAGTGATACTTTGTATGTATTCATTGTAAAGCCCATATCTGTTTGAGATGTACGGCACTAAATTAAAAAATTCGTGATTAAGATGCGCAGATGGAACACGGATAATGCGGATGCGACTGATAATGACGGATCAGTTTAAATCCGTTTGATCAGTCAAACCTGCCTGCCGGCAAAGGCAGGTCAGTGTTCCATTTCCTCAGGTTTTCCTTTTTAATATTTTTAGTACAGAATATAAATTTTACTATGCACTATCCTCTTCATTTCCAATGAGCGATTCTTCGTATCGCATATACTTTTTAGATGTTGTTACGCCCTCACCGATGCGTTCAACATAAACCTTGGTAAACTCAGCGCCGAGAAATAATATTTGCGCTGAATAATATATCCACAACAGAAAAATTACAAGTGAGCCGGCAGCTCCGTAAGTCGAAGCCACAGTACTGCCTCCAAGGTATAGTCCGATCAGAAATTTACCTAACACAAACAAAGCTGAAGTGACCAATGCACCAACCCAGACATCTTTCCATTTTATACTCACGTCGGGTAAAACCTTGTATATAACCATAAACAAAACAAAAATTACTAATAGCGGTATTAAAATATCAGTTATACTAAATACGTAGGGAGGAAGACTTAAGAAAGTATCAGAGAGATATTTGTTAAGAGCAGAAAGTACTGCACTCAAAAGTAGTGACACGAGCAGCAGGAATCCTATTCCGACAACCATGGCAAAGGATTGGAATCTGTCTAACATAAATTCCTTAATAACCCTAAAAAAGTTTCTTCCGGGTTTGCGTTTTACTTTCCATATTTGGTTTAATGAATCCTGCAGTTCAATAAACACTATTGTGGAACCAATGAGCAGCGTAACAGAACTTATGATAATTGCGATAAGCCCGTCAGCAGAGTATCTTGAATTTTTCAATGCTGTTTGTACGATCACGGCACCTTCTTTCCCAACCAGGTCTTCAATCTGATATACGATTTCACCCTGGGCAGCATCGTCTCCGAAAATCAAACCCGCAACAAAAACAGCAACAATCAGCAATGGTGATAGTGAAAAGATCATATAGAATGACAATGCCGCACCTAATTTGGGACACCTGTCTTCAATCCACTCGTCAAAAACCCTTTCTGTAAATTTCCAGATTTTTAAAAGTTTATTTTTCATTACAAATTATTTGTTTTATCATATTATTTTTAATTACTCTGGATTAAAATTAAGATAATCAACTCTCATATAAATTTCCATTGATCGTCCGGTTTTATTTTACAAAAAAGAATAAAACAACAGACCTGAACAGCTTTGTTCGAAATGTTAGAGCACTTACTGTTGATAGCTATTACTTTGTTATGAAAATTTAAATGCAGATTTAAGAGTATTGGCAGGATCAGGAAAAATCTTATTGGCACACAGATAACACAAATTAATAATTATCAGATCTGTATTCTTTTAGCTTCACTATTATTTTGTTTCATAAATATAATTCGGAATTTTAATTTTTATTCCGCTGTATGGTCCGTCAAGATCTGTCCATTGATCGCCAACATTGCCGATAATATCATAACCTTTTTGTGTAAGTGTGGTCCTTACATTTGATTTGAATTCCACTGCCGGAAGCTTTTGTTCTTCAGGTCTTCTTACAATTAAAGTATCAAACGTAGTAAAGCCTTCATTAACAAGATTTTGAAAAGTGTAATCATACTCATCTGAAAATCTTCCGGTAAGAAAAATTATTTTTACATCTCTCTGCAGAAGATACTCATACAAAGCTTTTACCTGCGGAATTGCAGGAACTTGTGCACTTGACACCCATTCATCAACCATACTTTTAACATATCCATATCCCATTTTCTTGCTGGCTTCGTAATTAAGAAGCACAGTATCATCAATATCAAAAATTACAGCAGAGTTTGGCTTAACTTCAACTTTACTGAATTTCTTTTTTGCATCAGCAATAATTTCATCAAGTTCTTTATCAAATTGTCCGCCCTCATAGTAATTTTTAACAAGATCTTTTGCAGTAGTGAGATTTAACAGCTCTTGGCGGCAGCAGGAAGAGAGAAACAGAAAAGATGAAATAATTAAGAGAAATAGAGATGCCCGATAAATGTTTTGATTCATAGTTTAATTTGACTCAAATAATTGACGTGGAAGTTTTGACTGACGTATGATTGATTGTAAAGTACCTCGTTTAATTTCAGGGTGAGCAGGAACAGGAACAGTAATGCTTGAACCGGGTAATATCTTTTTCATTATAATATGACTGCCTCTCTGCCTGCTTTTAATGAATCCGTGTGATTCAAGAATTTTGCATACTTCTAAACCGGATAAGGTTTTCAACTTACCCAACCGATACCTCAAGCTGGGTGATAAATAATTCAGAGTGTAACCTCTCCTTAATCTCTTCCGGCGATGCTTCTTCTAAAAACAACTCAATTGCTTCTTTAAGATTTTCACGCGCTTCTTCCACAGATTTGCCCTGACTGGCAATATCCAGTTCCGGACAAATCGACACATACATATCATCTTCTTTTTCAATAATAGCTGTAAAACTTCTCTTGATTTTCATAAAGCTTCTCCGTGGTTTTTAGTTAAGTTAAGCAAGATTTCTTATCAAAACAATTTATCAATTTCTAAATCATGAATAGCCATATTCGATTAAAAAAAATCACCTGCCGTTCTTAAAGAAAAACAGCAACGGTCTTTCCATTCTTGCAGCCCATTCTTTTTCGTTATGTGCTGCACCGGGTGCGTAATAGTAATCAATGTCGTGTCCTATTTCAAATCCCTTTTTTGAAAGCTCAACGAACATTCTTTGTCCGCGCAATGATCCGTCTTCACCGTGATCGATATAAAATTTAATATGTTTTTTTGGCCCCGTGTAAGCATGCACTTGTCCGATACTTCTATCATTATTATAATAGAATGAACTGGACATACATCCAGCCTTCCCAAAAACTTCCGGATAATGCCAGGCAGCATAAAATGAAATCAGTCCACCCATTGAAGATCCGATAATAGCTGTGCTTTCCGGATCCGTAAGCGTTCTATAGTTTTGATCGATAAACGGCTTGAGTTCATCAACTAAAAATCTCAGATAATTCTGTCCTTTTTCAGACCAACTGTATTCATCCAGCCTATCGGGAGTATTATAAATTCCAACGATAATTATCTCTTTAATTTTCTTCTGTCTGATAAGTCTTAATACGGTTTCATCAACACGCCAGTCTTTACCAACATAAGCAGTTTTGGGATCCATAATATTCTGGCCATCGTGCATATAAAGAACCGGATAATGCTTGTCCTTCTTTTTAGTTGAAGCATATCCTTGCGGAAGCCAAACTATTACGTCCCGTTTATTATTGAGTACTGTTGACGAAAATTCTTTGTGATAAATAACTTTACCGACAATTTCCTCTATTTCCCGGCCAGGTTTTCTGCGGTTTTTCATTTTCACTTCGCTCATTCTCAAAATGTTTAATAAACGGTTGTAAAGATAAAAAAATATTCCTTCAGCGAGATAAATAAATCACATATTGGCTCAAAGTGAGTGGATTATTCCGTTTATTTTGTGGATTTTGGAGTACTTAATTTTTATAATCTTTCTAATAAACGGAGATCGATCTTATGGCGGTAATAAGACCCTTCAAAGCGCTGAGACCCACAAAAGAAAATGCACATCTTGTTGCAAGCGTACCTTATGATGTTGTTAACCGTGAAGAGGCAGCTCAGTTCGCCGAAAGTAATCCATTAAGCTATTTGCATATAACAAGATCTGAGATTGATCTGCCTGATGTTAAAGATGTTTATTCGAAAGAAGTTTATCTGAAGGCAAAAGAAAATCTGAATAATATTATTAAACAAGCACCATTGAATCTTGATGACACACCATGTTTTTATCTCTACAGATTAATAATGGATGGAAGAGCACAGACAGGACTATGTGCAACATTTTCTGTTGATGATTATGATAATGATGTGATCCTGAAGCACGAAAAAACCCGCAAGGTAAAAGAAGACGACAGAACAAGTCATATCGTTACAACAGAAGCACAAACCGGAATAGTGTTTTTAACTTATCGCGGTGTTAAATCTGTTAATGAAATTGTAGATAAAACAATTAAGGAAGTTAATCCCGAATACGATTTTACCGCACCTGATGGTATTCAGCACTCTGTTTGGATAATGCCTACCGTTTATAACGATATGATAATTGAAGAGTTTGAAAAAGTTGATAAACTTTATATTGCCGACGGACATCATCGTGCAAAAAGTGCAAGTTGTGCCAAAGAAGAAAAAATGAAAGCAAATCCAAATCATAAGGGCGATGAGGAGTATAATTACTTTATTGCAGTTTTGTTTCCCGAAGATCAGCTTAAGATACTGCCATACAATCGTGTTGTTTTTGATTTGAATGGATTGAACAAAGAAGAGTTTCTGAACGCAGTAAGTGAGAAGTTTGAGATAACTAAAACCACTAACAAACAACCACTAACAAAAAATGTATTTGGTATGTATCTGGATAAAGAGTGGTTTGAACTGAAGCCCAGGGATTCTGTTTTTGCAAGCTTGTCATTGGAAAAATCAGTTGGTGAAAAACTTGATGTGAGCATTCTGCAAAACTTTTTACTAAATCCTGTTCTTGGTATTGATGACCCAAGAACAAATACTCGAATAGATTTTATTGGTGGAATCAGAGGTACGAAAGAATTAGAAAAATTAGTCGATTCAGGTAAAGCCGCTGTAGCATTTTCACTTTATCCTGTAAGTCTGAATGATCTGATGAATATTTCAGATGCGGGCGAAGTGATGCCGCCTAAATCAACCTGGTTTGAACCGAAATTAAGAGATGGGTTGTTAACACATTTAATCTGAATTTTTGTGATTTAGTGCTTTTGTGGCAGAGAGTTTTTGCCACTAAAACACAAAAACTCAAAATTATACGAAAAAAGTAAATCAAAGGAAAAGTATCATGGAAAAAAGAATCTATAACTTCAGTGCCGGACCGGCTATATTACCGGAAGATGTACTTCTCGCAGCACAAAAAGATTTATTTGCATTACCGGGAGTGGGAATGTCAATTCTCGAAATATCCCACCGATCAAAAACTTATGATGCAATTCATCAGCAGGCAAAGGAAGGATTAAAAAAACTTCTGAACATTCCCGATGATTATGCAATTTTAT
>Ga0209498_1002489_pt1 | contig 11092 bp, 14 predicted proteins | sample WalLakDeSediment_FD_184131 | JGI IMG/M metagenome (GOLD analysis project Ga0209498, IMG submission 184131) | Lake sediment microbial communities from Walker lake, Nevada to study Microbial Dark Matter (Phase II) - Walker Lake 11/02/13 Deep... | ecosystem: Environmental > Aquatic > Freshwater >...
GACGGCTGAACGTCCTGGGGCATGACCTACGCGATCCGGGCGCGTAGCATGAAAAGTATATCACACTTTCTAGCCACTGCCCCAGGTGGCTTTTGTTTTTGGAGAGTGTGATTATGAGTGATCAAGAGCAGCAGGAACAGCATACAGGCTACAAAGCGCCTAATGACCCAGAAAAAGTACCACCACTAGCGCTGTTCTATGCAGAATTGGACGAAACATTCGCGCAAATAGTAAAGCCCATTAGTGACAATCTCTCGCGCGCCCTGTTTGGTAATGAAGCCGATAGGGCACGGGCACGGGCGCATATCAAGCGGGCCAACAAACGACGGCCAAAGCGTCTGCCAAAGCGGTTGAAGCGGGGGGAACTGATAAGACAAAAGTACCTGCCCCAAGGATTAACCCACGCGGCGATAGCTGAACAGGAAGATGTTTCCTTAGAGACAATAAAAGCGGATTATCGAGATATGAGGGCGGAGGGATTCCTCTAGAGAGGAAAACCTACACCAAACCTACACCATAACTACCTTCCAAACTACACCATAAGCCGGTTATTCTTTAATGAGTAACCGGCTTATTGTTTGGAGGTTTTGATGAGGCGTATAACCGTTTCTCTTCTGGATCATGAACGCGAAGCCCTGTACCGTTTGGCTGTACAGGAACGGCGCAATATTCGTGAGCAAGGGGCGCTGCTAATCAGGCAAGAATTAGAGCGGCGCGGCCTGCTGCCTGATGATACGGCCGTCACGGGGGCGCGCCATGACCAATAACCAACAATTCACAATCACGGCACGGCCGTCTGACATTGACCCAGCCGAGCGACGGCGACGGCTTGCGGCCGTCTACGCCATTCTACTTGACGCAGCGGCGCGGGTTGAAAATGCCCAGCAGTCAGAGGGCAACCATGACTCTCACACAAGCTGACATTGACCTGATTTGTCGCCCTGCTGACGCTAACAGCCGTCACTTTGTTGATGATCCATACTCGACCATCTATTTTGACAAGGTGCGTGGCCTCTGGCTGGACAATGGCGAACCGTTGCTGGAAGGACAAGCGGCCTGGCTGGAAGATTTAGCAAGGAAAGCAGGTTCAAACGGACGCACAGAGCCACAGAACAATCGTTCTGGCAGTCATGATAGGGTGGTTATTAGTGAAGTTACCCAGAAAACGAATACGCCCCATACAGACCAAAATAGCGACCTCCTGCAAGCTGCCCTGGCTTACGCGGCGCGGGGCCTGTATGTTGTCCCATTGCACGAACCGTTATTCGATGCGGTAGGACAGCCGGGGGCAGCCGTCGCGCTGCACTTGTGAAGATTGGCGGCGGTATAAGGCGAAAAATGCCGATCCCGATTTTCAGTGTAATGGGCCGGGCAAGCATCCCAGGGTTGGCAGTTGGGAGCAAAAGGCGACCACAGAAGCAAAGCAGATCAAGCAATGGTGGCAGCAGTGGCCTAATGCTAACGTTGGGATAGCAGCGGGAAAGTCTGGGCTTGTTTGCCTTGACCTTGATCTGTATCAGGACGGCGCGGGCGAACTGGCGTTAAGCCAGGCGGAGCAGGAAACCGTCACCAGCTTGACCGGCGGCGGCGGCCAGCATCTTATCTATCTTCACCCAGACGGCGCGCCTATCGGCAATGCCGATCACAATCTGCCAACCTGGGTAAATGTTCGCGCTCATGGTGGGCAATTTGTCGCCCCTCCCAGTATGCACGGCAGCGGCCGGGCTTATGAGTGGGAAGTCAACTATAGCCCAGACGAACGGCCGTTTTCCCCATTGCCAGAAAAGCTGCGCACGCTTTTACAGGGGCAACCTGAGAAGCAGCAGCGTTTGTCGCCAGCAATAGGGGAAACTATCCCAAAGGGGGGACGCAATAACGCCTTGACTTCTTTGGCCGGTACTATGCGGCGGCGTGGTATGGGCCTGGAGGCCATCGAGGCGGCGCTGTTGGCCGAAAATCTGCGGGCGTGCAATCCACCATTGCCAGAGGCAGAAGTTAGGGCCATTGCTGCCAGCGTTGGCCGGTACGCCCCAGGCGCGCCTGGGGCAGACGAACAACCGGCGGCGGCGCAAAACTTCCGGCTTGACGACATTGGAAACGCGGAGCGCTTTGTGGCCCAGCATGGGCAGCGCGTGCGATATGTTCACAAGTGGGGACGGTGGCTGATTTACGACGGCCGTCACTGGGCAGCAGATGACAACGGCCTGATAGAGCAATTGGCAACCCAAACGACGCGATCAATTTATGAGGAGGCAGCAGCAGCAGCGCAAGCGGGAAACGAACAACGCGCGGCTGATCTGTCAAAATGGGCGCGCGCTTCTGCCAACCTGAGCCGGCGGCGGGCCATGCTAGAAACAGCCAAGAGTGATCCGGCGGTGGCTATCCGTTTCACGGAGCTGGACAAGTCGCCCATGCTGCTAAACGTCCAAAATGGGGTGATCAATCTGGAAACAATGGAGCTGCTGCCCCATGACCCGGCGCTGCTTATCACCCATTGTCTACCAGTAGTCTATGACCCGGTGGCAACCTGCCCCAGGTGGGAGCGCTTTTTGGCGCGTATCCTGCCAGATGAGGCAACCCGGCATTTTGTGCAAAAGGCGGTTGGCTATTCGTTGTCAGGGTTGATTGTCGAGCAATGTCTGTTCTTCCTGTATGGCCTGGGGGCTAACGGCAAAAGCACACTGCTAACGATTTTGAGCGACTTGTTAAGCGGCCTGGCGGCCAGGATACGGGCTGAACCTTTGTTGCTCAAAGATAGGGACGCGATCCCTAACGATATTGCCGCCTTGACCGGCGCGCGGCTGGTTGTCACCTCTGAATTGACCGGGACCCGCTCCCTAAACGAATCAATGGTGAAGGACTTAACCGGCGACGATAGCATAACGGCGCGTTTCTTGCATCAGGAATTTTTTACTTTCACGCCCATTTTTAAGATTTGGATGTACGGGAACCATAAGCCGGGGATACGGGGCACAGATGACGGCATTTGGCGGCGGATCCGGCTTATCCCGTTCACTGTCCAGATACCAGAATCAGAGCGTGACGGGGCGCTGCTCGACAAGCTGCGCGCGGAGCTGCCAGGGATTCTAACATGGTCGCTGGCCGGCTGGCGGGCCTATCAGAAAGACGGTTTGCAAGCGTCTGCGGCCGTTAGCCAGGCAACAGACGCCTATCGGGAACAATCGGACGCCCTAGGGCAATTTCTGGCAGACTGTTGTCTAGTGCAAGAGGGCGCAATCTGCCAGAGTAAACTATTGCATGATGCGTATGGCAAATGGGGCGGCGCGCTGACGGCCGTCAAGTTTGCCCAGGTAATGCAAGAGCGGGGATTTGTGAAGGACAAAGCAACAGACGGGCCGAGCAAAGGGCGTATTGTCTGGCAGGGGATCGGACTGCTTGCAGACGGTGACGGGTAGAGGGTTAGACCCAACCCTCTACCAACCCTCTACACGAGTAGCAGTAGAGGGTTGTACTCGTGTAGTAGAGGGTTGTAGAGGGTTTTTGCGGTAAGTTTAGATGCTAAAAAACACATAAGGAAAACATGGGAAAACCCTCTACAACCCTCTACCCTCTACTGGCAGCGCAGCAGGCGCGGCCGTGGGAAACGTGATTTATTAACCGGACGGCTGACGGCCGTCATTATTCAGCTTGTGAGGGAAAAGAGTATGGCAAGCTACAAAATTGATGACGAATTACTGACTGCTGACTTAACGTTTCGCCAGCTTGTTGCACAGCGAAAAGCACAGCGGCGGCGGTTACTTACCAAGCAGTTAAAGGACACCACGGCAGAGCTGGTCGAAAAAGAAGCCTCAGAACTTCCCTTATGGGTTACACAGTGGGGCTTAAGGCAGTGATAGCGGCCTGGTTTATCTCTTATTGATTACCCCATGAAAGGATGAACACCCCATGCAACAGGTTAAGATAACTGAGATCGAAAATTTGACGGTAGAGGTGAGGGAAGCGGAGGCGGTTATTTCCCGGGCCGAACAGGCAGGGCGGGATAACTGGCAGCGCCAAAGGGAAGTGGAAGCGGCTTATCACGACAGCGTAGACCTTGATGAGCGGGCCAGGCTGCGGGCCGTCCTTGATGAATTCCCGGCTGTGGCTGCCCAGCTAGAGCGGCGTGCAGCCGGGGCCAGGAAAGAACTGGAAAGGTATGAGGAGCGATTACAGATTAAAAAGCAGGAAGCGGCGCGCCTGTTGGCAGCCTTGCAAAACCTACAGGAACGCACGCAGCCAGGCGGCATGTATGATCAGATGATCCAGACAATCAGAGACGATACAGCACGCAAAATTACTGAATTGGAAACCAGCAAGGCCGACGAACTGGCCGCGTTTGCCAAGAACCGACTGCTATACCTGGAGATGGCGGGGCCATCACCAGACCTGCCAGAAGGACAATAATCGATTTTCTGGGTAAATACCCAAGTATACAAACCTGTGGCAAACCTGGGGCAAGAAACCAGCAAAATGTAACGGAGAATCACGAAATGTCACCAAAAACAGAAAAACCATCGGTTAGCATTGAACTGAGCGACGTGCAATCTTTGGCGATTGATTATCTGCTGGCCGGGCAAGGGGTGGTGGAAACGGCGCAGCAGATAGGCGTGGCCTATGAAACCTTGTCGCGCTGGCGCAGCAATGATCCGTCATTTATTGCAGCCTACAATCAGCGACGGCAAGCTCTTTGGGATGCAAACGCAGATCGCTTGCGGGGCGTGGTGGGGCAAGCGATCGAAACCCTGCAAAGCTCTCTGGAAAGCAAGAATGAGGGAATCAAAATTAGGGCGGCGGCGCTTATCTTAAAAGCGGCGGGCATGGATGCCTTGCCCCAGCCACGAGGATTAACCACGCCAGAAGGCGTAAAAGCTGACCTGGCAATGGCTGACTTTAGCGAAAACGCCTTTGCCGCGATATTGGCACAAAATCGATAAAACACGGCCGTTTCCGGCAAAGGTGAAAGCGGGCGGCGGCTCTGACCCCCACATTTAGGGGTATCTACCAGAGACATACAGGTGTACTGTCGGTATCTGACTGTGTTAGAAACCCCCAAAACATGGCAGTTCAAAGGTACATATTATATAGATATGTGCGCCTATTGGCGCGGGTGGCTGCCCCATTGTATGCCACAGGACCCGTATATGTGGGGGGTAGAATTGGCGTCAGTTATCGCTTTGCTTTGGCGGGCGGCCGGGCGGCCGTTCAATCTCTTTGAACGTTTCCAGCTCTTCACGGGTTATCAGGTATTGCCAACCGTAAGGCGTGCCAATTCTCCCCTGCTGGCAGAACTGGCGCACGCGGCTGGGGCTTAATTCTAGCTCTTTGGCGGCCTGTTTCACGGTTAGCAATTCCATACCATAAATATATCACTTGCAACATAGTTTTGACAGTGATAAAATATGGTAAGTGTGACATAGTTTATTCTATCGCTGGGCTGACAACAGGCGGTAGGATACAAGATAGAAAACTCCCTAGTTTGCTCTTTTGTTGGCAAGTCAGCCCGCCAACAGGAGGGCAAACTAGGGCGTTTTTGTTTTGTGGAGGTGGTGAACAGCAGAACAGCAGAACAGCAGCAGCGGCCAGCATAGCAGAGCAAGCGGAGCGGAGCGGCCTCCCTACTCCGCTTGCACGTTTCAGGAGGCCAGCAGCGCCGGCCGTCACGCTTTGGAAAGGGGCGACGGCCGGCAACATAAGAGGATTGTAACATGACTAACGATAAGCTAGAAAAATTGGTTGACACGGTGATGACTTTCCACGATAGCGACGTGGCAGCAGCGGAGCGGGCGCTATTTGCCGCTTTGGGCGTCAATCCAGATGACCCGGCGGTTAATGGAGGCGTTTTTGGCCTATGATAGCGCGGTGGCTAAGATGTGGCGTCAGGCGGTCCAATTGGCCCATGATCGGGCGGCGGTGGTCGCCCTGGGGGCGCTGAATAACAAGCGCTTAGTGGAAAGGGCGGTGATTGGCGTTAGGGCGTTGCGGCGGTAAAGGATACGGCCGTCAACCGGGAAAGGCTGACGGCCGTCTACATTATCTGGAGGTAGGGACATGAAAACAAATAAGGCGACAGGGCTAATATTTGCGGCCTGGGGCGTTGCTTTTGGCGCGGCAATAGCTGGTATAGTCTACCAACTAAGCGGCGCTGACATGGGCGTATTTTGGCCTGTTCTGCTGTTGTTTGCTGCTGTCGTGGCCGGCTTAACGTCGGCTAGATTGTTAAGATTTTAGGGGCGGCGCTGGAGGTGACATTATGAAACGGGCTGTTATTTATGCCAGAGTTAGCACAGATGACCAGCGATCTAACTACAGCATACCGACACAAGTTGCCGGTTGTCTGGCCTACATTGAAGAGCGTGGCTATACGTTGGTAGGCGATCAATTCGTTAATCCTGATACCGGGCAAGACGTGGCAGCGGGCGGCCTTGCAGCTTATGTTGACGACTTTACCTCTCGTGAATTGTCACGGCCCAGCCTTGACGCGGCGCTAAGGTTTGCCGAAACAGTAGGTTATGATGTGTTAGTCGTAATGGTTCTTGACCGGCTAGCGCGCGATCAATATATCAGGCGGACGTTAGAACTAGAATTTGAAAAGCAAGGGGTAATTGTCGAGTATGTACAGGGTGATTATGACGAAACGCCAGAGGGGGAAGTCAGGAAAGACCTAGACGCAACGTTTGCCAAGTGGGAAAACGCTAGGCGGCTTAAAAGGTCGCTAGGCGGCAAGCACACAAAAGCAAAGCAGGGCGTTTATGTTGGTGACGGCGGGCGCGGGCCTTTTGGTTACACCGTTGATCAAGACGCTCCTGGCGGCCTGGCAGTCAATCAAGAGCAAGCGGCCGTAATCGGGCGGATTTTTGACCTTTATACTGTGGACAACTTGTCTATACGGGGGATAACTGCCCTGTTGACTTCTGAGGGCGTCAAGAATCATTCAGGGAAAACGAGCTGGGCGCGGTCGGCAATCAAGCGGATTTTACACAATGAAACCTACGCGGGGAGCTGCTATTACAACAAAAATAAGCGCGTCAAGAATGGGCGGGCCATAGTCGAGCGGGATAGAGAGGATTGGATAGAGATACCAGTTACGCCCATTATTGACCGGGCTACTTTTGACCTGGCGCAAAAGCGGTTAGTTGATAACAAGAAACAGCGGCGGCGTGAACCGAACCGGACATATCTTCTCACGGGGATGATTTTCTGCCAGGATTGCCGCAAAGCCTATATTGGCTACACGGCCAAAGCAGGGCGTAACCGGCGGGCGGTTGACGGGCAAGGATACCGGCACAGAGCAAAAGAGGGGCATTGTCTTAACAAGATTGTTTCAGCTCAAAAGATTGATCCGATTGTCTGGCAGGCGATAGAAAATCTGTTACTTGACCCGGCGTCCTTGCACGAGGGTTACGAGGCAGCGCGCGCGCAATATGACGCCAGGACACTCCGCTATCGGGAGCATCTGGCGCGGTTACAAGATGCTTTGCAGAAAGTCGAGGCCAAACGTCACAACCTAACAGCGGCCTATATTGACCCAGACGTTCCGATTACGAAAGCGGATTACTTGACCCAGCGTGATCGGCTTGACAGAGAGGAAAAGAACTGGCGCGGCAAATTGCCGAAACTGGCGCGGACATTGGCGACGCCCCTAACCCGGCAGGGCTGGAAACGCTAGAGAATTTTGCCCAGGGCATAAGGGCAGCTTATAACATGGGCGGTCTAAACCTGACAAAAGAGGAAAAGCGCAAGATTCTACAGCTGCTTAACGTTCAGGTATTTTTGAACCAGGAGGGGGAGTTAACCAGTATTGAGGGCTGGTTCACTCCTGTTAGTGGCGATTGTCTATTGGACACTGTATCAGAACATTGTGCCCGCCGGCCGCGGCCACCTCCATGGCCCGTTTGACATGTTCCTGACCCATGATGTCGGCAAAATCAGCGGCATAGGTCAGCCCCTCGTCATGCAGCTCTTGAATATCGACCGTGTAGGGCGCAAGCGGCCGCAGGCCGGTCAGATGGCCGACCAGTTGGGTCAGGTTTTGTACCGGGATGACCTCGACATCGGGCATCAGGGCTGCTTCCCCGGCATTAATCGCTGGCACATACACTCGCTGTAAGCCGAGCGAGCGGGCCAGGGCGGTCATGGGCAGAATCCCTTTGGTGTGGCGCAGCGCGCCGTCCAGCGACAGCTCGCCCAGAAAAAGCGAGCCGGCCAATTTGTCGGCCCATATCTGCTGCGAGGCGGCCAGAATTCCGACGGCAATGGGCAGATCGTAGACCGGCCCTTCTTTGCGCAGATCGGCCGGAGCCAGGTTGACGGTCAGCCGCTTATTGGGGGGAAAGGTCAGGCCGCTGTTCTTGATAGCCGCATGCACCCGATCTCGGCTTTCGCGCACGGCCGCATCCGGCAGCCCCACCAGCGTAAATAGCGGCATCCCTTGGGCGATATCTACTTCAACTTCTACCAGTTCTGCTTCCAACCCGACGATGGCACAGCTCAAAACCTTTGCCAGCATATTCTTGCTCCCTGGGTCATTGGTAACTGGTAACTAGTTCCTGGCGTCACTTACCAGTTACCAATGACTCCTTACCGCCGTTCTCCGCCCCAACTCCGGTTAGGGTTCAAGTTATCCAGTTCGGTGTCGCTGAGGATGGCGAAGGTGGCCGTGGCCGTGGCTACCAATACCTCCTCCTGGGTAATCCGGCAGTAGGTGGTGATGGTGCGCCGGCCGTGATGCACTACCTCGGCGCTGGCCTGAAGCTGGCCGGGCCGGGCTGGGCCATGGTAGCGGATTTGCATATCCTGGGTAACCATGCGCGGTTTCCCCAGGGCCGAAAGTGCCGCGCCGCCGCTGGTCGTGTCGGCCAGGGCGTAGGTGGCCCCGCCGTGAGCAATATTGTGCGGGTTGAGCAGATGGGCAGTTATGTCAAGATGGGCGGTGCAGCGGCCGTGACCAAACTGATCAAACCGGATGCCGAGGAGCTGGGCAAACGGTCCGCCCACCCCCTGGCTCTCCCCAATCGCCCGCAGGGCAGCCAGCGCGACGGTGCTGGCTTGATAATTGAGGCTGTCAACTGTCGTGTGGCACTGGGCAAGGATATCTTCGATCATGGTCTTATGGATGCTCTTTCTTCAGCGTCAGAATATGACCAGATTGACCTACGGGCGCCAGTACGGCCGTCCAGTTGACGCCATCGGCCAGGGTAATAGGGGCTTCCTGGCGGCTTTCCGTCGCCGGTTGGCTCTCGTGTGCCTCATCTGGGCTGTCATCACCGTTTGTGGCTATTGTTTGTTGGCCGTGGGTGGTGGCCTGACGCAGGAAGGTGGCCAGGGTTGAGTCCGGTAGCAAATCGAGGAGCGGTTTACCCACGGCGCTGTCGGTCAAGCCTAAAATTTCACGGGCCCGCTGGTTGAACAAGGTGAGCCGATGGGCCTCGTTTAAGAAGAGGATCGCATCGGAGCTATTTTCCAGGACGGCGGTTAGCTGCTGTCGCCGCCCCTCTGACTGGCGGTACAGGTTAGCATTAGTCACGCCGATGGCCACGGCCGTGGCGACGGTCATCGCTCGTTCCAGATCCTGTTCGTCAAATTCGCCGTGAATCTTGTTGAGCAGCTGTAAAGCGCCAATCGTTGATCCCCCAAACGTCAGCGGCACACAGAGCAGCGAGCGGGTGTTGAAACCAGTTTTGTGGTCAATCTGGCTGTAATGAAGAGGGTGATCCGTCACGCTGTTGGTGAAAATGGGGGTGCCCGTTTGGGCCACGTGACCCACAAAGCCGCTGCCCAGGGGTACGGTGACATTCTGGAGCAGCTTGGCCGGCGTACCCACATTGGCCAGAACCCGCAGGTTGCTGCCCTGCTTGTCCATAAGCCAGATAGAAGAAGCCTCGATTTCCCAACTGTCATGAATGTGCTGAATGGCTAACTGGACCACCTTTTTTAGATCCTTGGCTGAGGCCATGGCGCTGGTGATCTGGGACAGGAGGCGCAAATCGTGCAGCCCCATAGAGAGGGCTTTGTCCGCTTCCTGAAAGGTGCGCGCATTTTGCAGGGCAATGGCGGCATAATCGGCCAGAGCCGAGAGCAGATATTCATCTCGCTCGCTAAACGCCCGCGGGGCGACATGATTGAGGACGCTGAGGACGCCCAGGGCATTGCCGCGCAGCATCAGGGGGACATACAAAACGGCCCGAGCGTAGTAGCCGGACTTGATCTTGATCCCCCGCCCGGTAAAGACGGCTTGCCGCAGCGGACGGCCGGAGCGCAAGACCTTGCCAATCATGGAGCTGCTTTCCGAGGCGTCAAACTGCTGTGGCACTTCACCTTTGCTCCCTTTGCTGGCAAAGGTATGGAGCTGATTGGTGGCCTTATCTAGCAGCCAGATGGCGCTCTCTTCGGCATTGCTCAGGTAGATAGCTGCTTCCAAAACACGCTCTAGCAGCTGGTCGACGCTTAGCAGGCCGGCCACGGCTTTGCCAATGCCCAGCACCGTGCTCATTTCATTCATGCGCCGGCGCATGTCGGCCTGCGTTCGCCGCAGCTGGTGGGCTAACTGCTCTTTGTCATGCCGCAGGCGGCCCTCCACCAGGGCATGGTTAATCGCTTCAATAATCTCGTCAACGCTAAAGGGCTTGATCAGATAGTCTCTCACCCCCAGCCGGAAAGCCTCCACGGCGCTCTTTTCTGAGCCATAGCCGGTCATCAAGATGACGGGTATGTCAATTGATTCGGCGACCATGGCCTGCAAGACGTCCAACCCGGTCATCACCGGCAGGTTGAGGTCGAGCATGATCAGGTCGGGTTTATGGGTGCGAATCGCTTCCAGGCCGGCACGGCCGTCGGTGGCCGACAAGGCTTCAAAACCAAACGTCGGCAGCACCAGCTCAACCAGGTGCTGCACGATTTGGAGGCTATCATCAATGACCAGAATTCGTTCGCCGCTCATAAGGATTTCCGATAGTCAATAGACCACGTAGATTATAACATAGGCCTGGTAATCTTGACACTACACTCCCCCAGACTATAATCCAGAGTAGCTGTTACGTTGTTAGCCCGCGGCCGTTGGCCGTTGGCCGTTAGCCGCCAGCCATTAGCCAGGGAC
>Ga0209498_1002490_pt1 | contig 11091 bp, 9 predicted proteins | sample WalLakDeSediment_FD_184131 | JGI IMG/M metagenome (GOLD analysis project Ga0209498, IMG submission 184131) | Lake sediment microbial communities from Walker lake, Nevada to study Microbial Dark Matter (Phase II) - Walker Lake 11/02/13 Deep... | ecosystem: Environmental > Aquatic > Freshwater >...
TCGGCATCACCGGTCTTGCTACGGGCTACATCGTCATTTAGCGTGGCCGGGCTGATGAATCCTAATCTCACGCGGATTTCAGGCGGGTCCATGGTCATCCGTTTTCTCAGTTACCTGGCCATCTGGCTGATCATGGTAGGCACAGGCTTCGGCGACCTCCTGGCCGGGCTTGCCGCCGCGGGGCTCGCGACCTGGTGCAGCCTGGTGCTGTTGCCGCCGCTGCGCGGCCCCGGGGGCGTCCGGCCGCTGCTCCTTGTGCGCCTGGTGCTTTGGTTCGTGTGGGTTTCCGTGCTGGCGGGCCTCGACATCGCGCGGCGCGCGTTCAGCCCGGCGCTGCCACTGGCGCCCGGCTGGCTGGTCTATTCGTCACGCCTGCCCCGGGACGTTCCGCGCAACCTGTTCACGTCGATGGCCAGCCTCATGCCCGGCACCCTGTGCACAGGCACCGATGACTCTGGCGCCTTGATCTTCCACTGTCTCGACGTGGCACAGCCTGTGGCGAGTCAACTCGCAGACGAGGAGGGCCGGCTGATCGCCGCGCTCGGCCTCCTGCCTGAAGCCGAGCCCATGGGGGGCGACGCGCCAGGGGTCCCGCCGCCGTCATGATGAGTCCCGAGTTCCTGGTCGCGTCCGCAGGCTTCATCATGATCACGGTGATCGTGGGGCTGGCCCGGATCCTTTATGGGCCAGGCGATGCGGATCGCATCATGGCGGCGCAGCTGCTGGGCACCGGCGGCATCACGAGCCTGCTGCTGGTCGGCATTGCGCGGGGGAACCCGGCGGTGATCGACGTGGCGCTCACCCTGGCCATGCTGGCCGCCTTCGCCTCGATCGCCTTCGTCAAGCACGCCCCTGCTGCGCAGGATGGCGACGAGCGTGCCGGCGGCCGGCGCGATGACGGTCCGGGTCGATGAGCGCCCTACTGGACCTGTTCACGATCGTCGTCGTCCTTGCCGGCGCCGTGTTCTTCCTGGCCGGCGTGGTCGGCCTGCTGCGCTTCCCCGACACGCTGTCCCGCGTGCACGCCCTGACCAAGGCCGACAACGTCGGGCTGGGGCTGGTCGTGATCGCGCTGCTGCCGCAGGCCGGCAGCATGGGCACGGGACTCAAGCTGTTGCTGGTCTGGCTGCTCGTACTGCTGGCCAGCGCCACCGTCGGCCAGCTGATTGGCCGGGTCGCCAGGCGCGCAGGGCCACCGGCATGAGTCTCGCCTACATCCTGGAGACCTCGCTCGCCGGGCTGGTGCTGGGCGCCGCCGCGTGGACGATCCTGGCGCGCAACGCATTCGCTGCCTCCGTCGGCTTCGTGAGCTACGGCCTGCTCTTGGCGCTGGTCTGGGTGCTGTTGGGCGCGATCGACGTGGCGCTCACGGAGGTCGCGATCGGCAGCGGGCTCACCGGCCTGCTGCTGCTCAGCGCGGCGGCCAGGCTGCGGGGCACCGAGTCCCAGGCCGGCGCCGGCCCCGGCAAGCCTGCGCGCGTGCTGGTGGCCCTGTGCTGCGCGACGATTTCCGCTGCGCTCGCCTTCGTGGTCCTGTCCCTCCCCGAGGCCGCGCCGACCCTGGCGCCCGACGCAGTGGCCGCGTTGCCCGCGACCGGGGTCGGCAATCCGGTGACCGGCGTGCTGATGGCCTTTCGCGCCCTCGACACGTTGCTGGAGAAAGCGGTACTGGTGCTCGCGCTGGTCGGCGTCTGGTCACTGGCCCCCGACGGCTACTGGGGCGAGCGTCCCGACCTGCGGCTCCGCCTGGCCGACGACAGTGTGCTGCCGTTTTTCGCCCGCACCCTCCCGCCGCTGGGCGTGCTGCTGGGTATCCACCTGATGTGGACTGGCGCCGACGCACCCGGTGGCGCGTTCCAGGGAGGCACCGTGCTGGCCGCGATGTGGCTGATCGTCATGCTGGCGGGCTTGCGCGACGCGCCCGCCAGCAATGCGCTCTGGATGCGCATCGGGCTGATCTCGGGTCCCATGGTGTTCCTCGCCGTGGGGTTCATCGGGCTGCTGACGGCCGGCGCGTTCCTGGCTTATCCGGTTGACTACGCGAAGCCGCTGATCCTGCTGATCGAAGTGCCGATGCTGCTGACCATCGCGCTGGCGCTGGGCTTGCTGGTGGCTGGCCCGGCCGGCCCGCCGGGCTCGGCCGGAGGCACTCGATGACGACCGTGACGCTGTTCGGCCTGTGCGGCTCCGTGCTGGTCGGCCTGGGGCTGTACGGCCTGCTCACGCACCCGCAGCCGCTGCGCAGGCTCATCGGTTTCAACCTGATGGGCAGCGGCATTTTCCTGATCTTCGGCGTCATCGCGAGGCGGGGAGGCGCTGCCGCGGTGGGAGCCGACCCGGTGCCGCAGGCACTGGTGATCACGGCGATCGTGGTCGCGTTCGCGGCAACCGCGCTGGTCGTGGCCTTGTTGCTGCGCGTCTTCACCCCGGACCAGCAGTCGTCGTGACCACGCCCCACGGCGCATGGCTGGTCGCCGCGGCCCTCTGGCCGGTGCTGGCGATGTTGCTGGTCGTGCTCGGCGGCGGGCGTCATGCAGCCCGGATTACGCTGCTGGCAATGCCGGTGGGCCTTGGCATCGCGCTGATCATCGGGGCGCACGTGCTGGTCGAAGGTGCGCCCCTGGGCTACCACCTTGGCGGCTGGTCGCCGCCGCTCGGTATCGGGCTCGCGGCGGATGGACTCTCAGCCCTCATGCTGCTCACCACGGCCGTGGTGATCGGCGCGGCGGGACTTTACGCGCGTGCCGATTTCGCGGCCGCAGCCGGCGCGCCCGAGACCCGCACGTCGTTGGTGTTCTGGGTGCTGTTGCTGGCGGTCTGGGCCGGCATGAACCTGGTCGTCATGGGCCGGGACCTGTTCAATCTCTATGTCGCCCTGGAACTCCTCACCTTCGCCGCCGTGCCGCTGGTCTGCCTGGACGGGCGCAAGGAAACGCTGGAGGCCGCGCTGCGCTACCTGATGTTTGCGCTGCTGGGTTCGGTGCTGTACCTGCTCGGCGCCGTGCTGCTCTATGGCGCCTACGGGACGCTCGATATCGGCCTGCTCGCCGCGCGCGTGCAGCCGGAACCCGCGGCCTGGCTGGCGGGCGCCTTGATGACCGTGGGCCTGCTCGCCAAGACCGCGCTTTTTCCGCTGCACCTGTGGCTGCCGCCGGCGCATGCCGGCGCGCCGCCTGCCGCCAGCGCCATCCTCTCGGCGCTGGTCGTCAAGGGCTCTTTCGTGCTGGTGATCCGGCTCTGGTTCGAGGTCATGCCGGGCCTGTGGAGCGTGGCGGCCACCCAGCTGCTGGGCGCGCTGGGCGCGGCCGCGATCCTGTACGGCAGCGTCCTGGCGCTGCGCCAGCAGCGACTCAAGCTGCTGATCGCGTATTCGACGGTCGCCCAGATCGGCTACCTGTTCCTGGTGTTTCCCCTGGCCTTTGATGCGGAGATGGTGCAGCTCGTACCGGGCATCGCGCTGACCGGCGGGGTGCTGCAGCTGGTGTCCCATGCCTTTGCGAAAGCCGGCATGTTCATGGCGGCCGGGCTCATCGCGGTCGCGCTCGGCCACGACCGGGTGGCCGACCTCGCCGGCGCCGCGCGCATTCTCCCGGTCAGCCTGTTCGCCTTTGCGCTGGCCGGCGTGTCGCTGGTCGGCCTGCCGCCCAGCGGCGGTTTCGCGGCCAAGTGGTTGCTGTTGTCGGCCGCCCTCGGCACCGGCCAGTGGTGGTGGGCCGTGGTGATCGTGCTTGGCGGCCTGCTCACCGGCGGCTACCTGGTCATGGTGCTGATGCACGCGCTCAGCCCGCCGGCAGCCCCGCTGACAACAGTGCGGCCCGTGGCGCGCTCCCGCGAGGTCATCGCGCTGGCGCTGTCGATGGGCGCGCTGTTGCTTGGCCTTCTGGCGCTGGGTCCGTGGGAGCTGCCGCCGCTCATCGCGAGTGGGACCGTGCCGGTGGCAGGGTCGTGAGTACCCCGGTCGCAAGCTGGCTGCTCGGCGCCACGTGGGCCTTCCCGTTGCTGTTGCTGCTCGCCGGCGTGTCCGCGCCGCTGCGCCGGCGCCTGCCGGGCCTGCTTTGGCTGGCGCCCCTGCCGGGGCTCGCGGCTGCCCTGCTCGCGCTGCACGCGCCGGCGCTCGAGTTTGGCGCGGGCCGGCTGACCCTGCTGTTCGCGCTCGATCGGCCCGGGGCCGTGCTGCTCTGCGCCGCAGCGCTGCTGTGGACGGCCGCAGGCGCCTATGCTTCTGGCTACATGCGCGAGACCGCGCACCGGGCACGCTTCACCGGCTGCTGGTTGCTGGCTGCGGCCGGTTGCCTCGGCGCCTTCGTGGCCGCCGACCTGGTCAGCCTCTATGCCATGCTGGCGATGCTGACATTGGGCGCCACCGGCCTGGTGATTCACGACCAGACACCGCGTGCCTGGCGTGCCGGCGCCATCTACCTGCTGCTAGCGCTGCTGGCCGAGTCTCTGCTCCTGGTCGCCTTCATCCTCCTCGCCGCCGGGATCCCGGGTGACAGCCTCGCGATCCGCGACGCCGCGGCGGCGCTCGAAACATCGCCACAGCGGGGGCTCATCCTGGCCCTGCTGATCGCGGGCTTCGGCGCCAAGGCGGGCCTCGCGCCGCTGCATTTCTGGATGCCGCTGGCGCATGCCGCGGCGCCGGTGCCGGCCTCCAGCGTGCTAAGCGGAGCGGTCATCAAGGTCGGCATCATCGGCCTGATCCGCTTCCTGCCCGGCTCCACCGCATTACCGGACTGGGGCCTCGCGCTCGCGACGGCCGGTTTCGTCACCGCCTTCTACGGGGTGCTGGTCGGCCTCACCCAGCGCCATCCAAAGGCCGTGCTCGCCTACTCGAGCGTGAGCCAGATGGGTGTCGTGGCGGCCGTGCTAGGCCTGGGGCTCGCCGCGGGCGATGGGTCGGCAGGCGTGGCCGCGGCCTTCTATGCCTCCCATCACGTACTCGCCAAGGGTGCGTTGTTTCTCTCGGTTGGCGTCATTGCTTACACCGCGGTCCCGCGGCGCGCCGTGGTGCTGGTACCCGCGGCACTGCTTTGCCTGGGCCTGGGCGGCCTGCCGCTGACCGGCGGATTCCTGGCCAAGTATGCAGTGAAGGGCCAGTTCGACGCCGGGCTCGCGGCAGGCCTGTCCACTGCCTCCGCGATCGGGACCACGTTGTTGATGCTGCATTTCCTGAACCGGCTGGCCCGGGCTGAGGCCACTTCGCCCGCGCCTGCCGCCCCCGCCGAACTGCAGCTGCCATGGCTGGTCACCGCCATGGCAGCGCTGCTGCTGCCGTGGCTGCTGTATCCGGCCACGGGGCTTGGGCAAAGCGGGGCAGCGCTGGCGCCCGGCGAGTTGTGGTCGGGGCTGTGGCCGGTCGCGATCGGCGGCGCGCTGGCGCTGCTGCTGCGTGCCGGGCTCGCGCGCCTGCCGCAGGTGCCGGAGGGTGATATCGCCCAGGGGATCGAGCCGGCATCTCGCGCGTCGCGGCGCTGGGGACGGCAGTTCGACCTGCTGGATGATTTCGTCCGCCAATGGCTGGTGGCTGCGCTGTGTATGCTGCTCCTGGCGATCGCCTTCGGCCTGACCTTCGTCCTGGCCCACGGCCCGGGCAGCCCCTAGACCCAGCGGGAGTCGCCGGTCAGGGCGATCAGAGCGGCAGCAGAATCGGCACCAGCAGGACGCTGGCGACGAGCACGACCAGGCTGAAGGGTACGCCGATGCGGATGAAGTCGGCGAAGCGGTAATTACCGGGGCCCACCACGAGGGTGTTCACCGGCGAGGACACAGGGGTCATGAACGCCGTGGAGGCCGCCACGGCCACGATCAAGGCGAACGGCAAGGGCGATGCCTCGAGATACTTGGCCACGGCGATGGCGACCGGCGCCATCAGGATCGCGGTGGCGGTGTTCGAGATGAACATGCCGATGACGGCCGTGATCACGAAAATCGCCGCCAGCAGCATGCGCGGCGAGCCCTCGCCGAATGCGGCGAGCAGCGCTTCCGCCGCCAGGTCCACCCCGCCGGTGCGCTGCAGGGCCAGTGAGAACGGCATCATGCCGACGATGAGCACGAGGCTCTGCCAGTTGATCGAGCGGTAGGCGCTGTTCATGTCGATGCACTTGAACGCGCCGAGCAGCAGGCAGCCCAGCAGCACGGCATGCACGTTGGGCACGAGCCCGGAAACCATGAGGCCCACCACCAGGGCCAGGATCGCCAGCGCCTGCGGAGCGCGGTCATGGGCCGGCAGCACGTCATCGAGCTCCACCGGCATGTTGAGCGGGACCAGCTCATGGCCGTCGCGCTGCAGGTTGCGGATGTCCCGCCAGAATCCGGTCAGCAACAGCGTGTCGCCGACCCGCAGCCGCTCCTCGAGCAGCTCGTCCCCGATCACCTGGTTGCCGCGCCGCAGGCCGATGGCCGTGAGCCCGAGGTCGCCGCGCATGCGCGCCTGCAGCAACGATTTCCCCAGCAGGCTCGACTCTGCCGGCACGATCGCCTCGATCATGCCCAGGTCCTGTGCCCGGTCCGTGAGGTAACGATGGCTGGGGCACAGCGGCAGCTGTTCCACGCGATGTTCCTCGGCCAGTTCCTCGATCTTCAGCTTGGAGGCGATGATGTCCATCAAGAGGATGTCGCCCGCCCGCAGCTCCGTCGTCGGGGTCGGCCGCCGCAGCCGGCCGGCGCCGCGCTCGATGGCCAGCAGGTTGACGCCGGAGGCGCGCAGCCCGACCGCCTCGAGACGGCGGCCGACCAGCGGCGAATCCGGCCTGACGCGCGCCCGGACCTCGCGGTCCGCGAGCTCGTAACGCTCGATCCAGTCGCGGAAGCTCGGGCGGCGCGGCAGGTCCGACTTGTCGGCCTTCGCGTCGGGCAGCCAGCGCCTGGCGAACAGCATGTACGCGATCGCCAGCACCAGCACCGTGATCCCCATCGGCGTGATGGTGAAGAAGTCGAAACCCGGCTTGCCCTGGCGCAGCAGCTCTGCGTTCACGATCAGGTTCGGCGTGGTGGCAACCAGCGTCATCATGCCGCTGATGAGGGCGGCGACGCTCAGCGGCATCATGAGGCGCGAAGGCGCGGTGCCGGTGCTCTGGCAGATCCGCAGCACCACCGGGATGAAAATGGCGACGATCGCCGTCGAGCTCATGATGGACCCCATAATCCCGACCGACGCCATGAGCAACACCACGAGCCGCACGTCGCTGCCACCGGACGTACGGGTGATCCAGTCCCCCATGCGCCGCGCGATCCCGGTGCGCACCAGCCCCTCGCCGAGGACGAACAGCAGCGCGATCAGGACGATGTTCGGATCCGAAAATCCGGCGATGGCCTCGGAGATCGTGATCACGCCCGTTAACGGCAGGGCGGCGATCATCAGCAGGGCGACCACGTCCATGCGTGGCCGGTTGCGCATGAACATCACGACCGCGGCCGCCAGCAGCAACAGGACTAAGATCAGTTCTGGATTCACTCCGCTTTGCTCCTGCCCGAGGACGGCGCCTCCGCCTTGTCCAGCCACTCGATGACGGCTGACTCGAGATACGCGTAGAAAGGATTGTGCCGGATGCGCAACACCGTCGCCGCGACCAGCAGCAGGGCAATCGCATGCAGCGCTCCCCTAGCGGCCACGCGTCAGCACCTCGGCGCGCTGCAGGACATAGCTCACGGTATCTTCTCCGCTCTGGCGCATCGTCAATTCAAGGGCCCGACCACGCCGAACGCGGCGCGCACATACTACCATCCACCGCGCCGGGCTCAGTCGCGCTCGACGGTGTGGAACAGGTCCGCCGCCTGCTCGTCCCCCGAGGTCGCCTCGAGCGACAGCCGACGGTTGATCTGGAACCGCAGCCGCAAGGTGTTCACCGTATCGAATAATCCGAGGCCGTAGCCGACATAAACGCCGCCGCCGAGGTACCGGCTGATGACGAGGGCGGCGCCCTCCCCGCCATCACCGGCGGCCAGAGTGACCTCATCGAAGCCGAGTCTCCTCCCGAGGTCCTCGGCGATCAGGCTGCCGCCGGACAGGGCCAGGGAATTCGCTGCCTGGTTCACGGCCCCTTGCTCGCTCGACTGCAGCTCGTTGAGGCTCCGACCGAGCGTGAGGTAGGACAGGGCCTCGGCACGAGGCATCGGCGGATCGGAGTAGACGGATATCTCCGGCTGCTGCAGCGTGCCGCGCACCAGCGCACCCGCGGTCACCTGGTCGACGCGGCGCACCGCCCGGATCTCCAGCCCGGGGTTCTCCAGCGGCCCGCCGGTATAGATCAGCCGCCCTGTCTGGATCTCCAGCCGTTGGCCGAACGCGCTGAACGTTCCGTCCACCACGCGCAGTTCGCCGCGGCCCCACGGCAGAATCTCCGGCTGGATGACCGTCAGGATGCTGCCCTCGATGCTGCCGCGCAGCCCGGCGGCCTGGATCTGGACATCAGGCCCTACGCTGACGCGCACCCGGCTACTCACCCGCACGCCCGCGGTCTCGGCAACCACATCCGCGCCGACCAGGGCCTCGTCGGGACTCGCCGTGATGGACGTGGCGCCGCCGAGCTCGGTGATGCGCGCGAACGGAATGACCACGTCCCCGCCGATGGTGATGTCCCGGCCGGAATAGTCCAGTTCCAGGTTCGGGCTGGCTGTTACCCACGCATCCGCCAGGTTCGCCAGCAGCAGATCTTCCCCGGTGAGCGTGGCGCGACCTTCGACGCCGTCCGCGGTGAGGTCGAAGCGGCCTTCGGTTGCGAAAGTGCCCTCGCCGGAGCGGCCCGTGGCCGTAAAGCTGAGGTCGCCCGCCACGAGTGTCGCGAGGACCTGGATCTCATCCGGCTGCAAGCCCAGCGTCGGCATGGCGACGGAACCGTCCCGCAACTCGAACCTGGCCTCGAGGGTTGGCGCGTCGAGCGTGCCGGCGATGCTGGCGTGCAGGCTGGCCTTGCCCTCCAGCTCGGCCAGCTCCGGCACCAGCGCGGGCAGCAGGTGAAGCTGGGTCAGCGTGGCCTCGATATGCCCATCGAGGGGCGTGTCCGCAGCATTCCAGCCAACAGCCAGCCGTCCGACGACGTGGTCGGCGCCAGCCAGCTGGAGGTGCAGCGCCGCCCGCGCCGTATCCTCGTCGCCCGCGAGTTCGAGGCTGCCACCCACCCAGGAAATCAGCGTCTTGTCGACCTCATCGGCAGGGCGGATCTCCCCGGCCGTCAGGTCCAGCCGGCCGGACAACCCGCGGAATCGCTTGTCGTCGGCCTCGAGTCGTACCTCGCCGGTCAGGATCCCGGTCGCCAGCAGGTCTCCGACATAGCGCCGGCTGAGCGGCTCCAGGTCCAGTTGCGACAGTGTCGCCCTGCCGCTCCAGGGTCCCGCCCGATGCCACGCTCCGCCGATGCAGAGCAACCCGAACGTGCCATCCATGCAGGCCTCATCGAGCGCTACGGCGGCGGTGTCCGCGCTGAGCTCCGCCGGCGCCCGCAGCGACCAGACCGGCTGTTCCGTGTCGGTGAGCACGAGCTCGGTGAGCCGTCCGTTCCAGCGCTGCCCCGCCAGGCTTCCTTGCAGCGCGAGCAGGAAGGTCTGCTCGAGATGGGGCCGCTCGAGTTCCAGTCGCGCGCGGTGCTCCTCCGGAACACCCGCCGCCTCCAGCCGCAGGCTCGCGCCCGGGCCGGTCCCCGTCGCGACGCCCGTGAGCTCCGCCAGCACTGCCGAGACGGCGGCCCCGGACAGGTCGACCATGGCGTCGATGCGCAGCGTGTCGGCATGGTTGTCCTGCCAGCGCAGGCGTTCGCCATCGGCCTTGAGCTCGAGCCGCGGCGCGCCACGCGCGCCCGCGATGTTCGCCGCCGCGCGCAGTCTGCCGCGCGCCCGCGGATCGATGGCTTGCAGCGCCGGAACATCTAGCACCGCCGCCGCGGAAATCGCGGCCTCATCGAGCCGGCCGCTGGCTTGCAGCGTGGCGTCGCCGATGGCGATGGACAGGTCGCGCAACAGGTATTCGCCCTCGCCGAGGTTCAGGCGGGCGTCGCCGGAAAACGGCAGCGATCTCAGCTCGCCGCGCAGCGAACGCAGCGTGACTTCCAGTCCGTCCGCCGCAGCTGGCAGGCCACTGAGCGCAAGCGAGCCGCCCAGCCGGCCGGGCCAGTCCGGCAGCACCGCTGCCGGGTCCAGGTCGGCAAACTCGAGCTCGAAGTCCGCCGCCTGGTCGCCGGCCCAGGCGATCCGTCCGCTGCCCGTGACGGTCCCGCCGAGCAGCTCGGCGGCCAGCGCCTCGACCTGCAGGCCCCGCGCATCGCCCGCCGCTTCCAGCGTGACGGCGACCGGGGGAAAGTCCGGTAACCTCGCATCGGCCGTCGCCACGACCCGGTACTCGAGACGGTCGTCCGCGGTCTCGAGGGCTCCGCTGGCGCGGGCGGTGACCGTGTCGTCCTCCGAGCGCACCTCCAGGCTCTCGATGGTGAGCAGCGAGCCCGCCAATTGCAGCACGGACTCGAGCGCCAGCTCCGGCAGGCCCTCGCGCCGCGCCCGGGCGCTGGCGACGAAATTCCACTGCGCCCCCGCGCCGTTGCCGCGCAGTTCCAGGTGCGGCAGATCGATCTCGCGGCCGGTCCCGTCCAGCGGCCATCCCAGTCCGGCGCCGCTGAGCATGAACTCCGCCTCGGGGTCGTCGCCCGGCGCGAACCAGCCGCTGGCGCTCAGCGTGCCGCCGTCCTGCAGCGCGAGCTCAAGGTGTCGCACCCGGGCGACGTTCTCCGCCCAGCCGCCCTGCGCCTGGATGCCCGTCGGTCCCGCCAGGTAGGCCGGCAGTTCGAAGCTGCCCGAGACAAGGCTCCCCCCGAGTTCGCCCTCGATGCGGAGGCGTGTCGCGAATCCGTCGAGGGCGGCGGACCACACGGCGGCGCTGGAAGGCAACGGCTCGACGGCCAGGTCCAGCGCCCACGCCGGCGCAGCGGGCAACCCCCGCACGATCCCCTCGAGCCGCGCAACCAGCGGCGCCGAGATCTCCTGCGCCACGTTCAGCTCGGCGAACAGTCCCTTGATCCGCGTGCGACCCGCGAAGCCGGTGTCGTCCAACGCGAACTCCCAACGCACGTCGATGTCCCAGGGTTGCGCCGGGTCCAGCGAGACATG
>Ga0209498_1002491_pt1 | contig 11084 bp, 7 predicted proteins | sample WalLakDeSediment_FD_184131 | JGI IMG/M metagenome (GOLD analysis project Ga0209498, IMG submission 184131) | Lake sediment microbial communities from Walker lake, Nevada to study Microbial Dark Matter (Phase II) - Walker Lake 11/02/13 Deep... | ecosystem: Environmental > Aquatic > Freshwater >...
CAAGGAAGACCAAGGCCGCAGCGGCGGACAAGCCCGCAAGGAAGACCAAGGCCGCAACGGCGGACAAGCCCGCAAGGAAGACCAAGGCCGCAACGGCGGACAAGCCCGCAAGGAAGACCAAGGCCGCATCGGCGGACAAACCCGCAAGGAAGACCAAGGCCGCATCGGCGGACAAACCCGCAAGGTCGAAAAAAACTGCAAAGATAGAAGAGACTGACGCCGTTGCAAAAACAACATCGAAGGTGCCGAGAACGAGAGGCAAGAAAGCGCAGGCATCGAAAGAGGAAAGCGAAGAGCCGAAGAAAAAACGAAAATACACTCGCCGATCAAAAAAAGCACCCGCGCCAATCCCGAAATACCACGGCAAGCAGGCTACGTTATTGAAAAGAAAGGGCGACCGCGAGCATGTCATCCTGGAAGCTTCGGAAATACGCAGTTATCCAAAGGCTGATCTTGAGTATTTCCGGGATCTGATTATCGGGAAAATCCATGACGCGAACGAGGAATTGCTGAGCATCGAGGATAGGCTGATGGATTCAGCTACCGGCGAATACACGGATGACTCGACATATTCGCTTCACATGGCCGATCAAGGTACTGATGCGATGGAGCGTGAGAAGGCCTATTTGTTCGCCGCGCGCGAACGAAAATTCATATCTCATCTCGCCGATGCTCTGCAGCGCATTAAAAGCGGCAACTTCGGTATCTGCATAATCTGTGGCAACCTCATTGAAAAGGGCAGGCTCGAGGCGGTTCCTCACGCTCGCATGTGCGTTGCCTGCAAGCAGGAAACAAAGATACGCTGAGGATGATACGCTTCATGAGAATTGGATGAGAGTTCTGTTCGTCACTCTTGCATTAGTACTACTCGATCAACTTAGCAAGTTGCTCGTAAAGGGCTTCAGTTTGCCTGTGCTCAACATTTCCGTGCGCGGTATGAATTACGGCGAATCGATTCCATTGCTCGGCGACTGGTTGAAGATAACCTATATCGAGAATCCGAATATGGCCTTCGGTATTGAACTTGGTGGAAAACTTTTCCTGACCCTGTTCGCCATGCTTGCCGCCGTCGTCATTGTCGTGCTGCTGTATCGACACAGAAAGGAAAAGTTTGCATTCAGATTGTCGCTTGCTCTTGTTCTTGCCGGAGCACTTGGAAATCTCATTGATCGCACGTTGTACGGGGTACTCTATGATACTGCACCACTGTTTTACGGGAATGTTGTTGATTTCATCAATTTCGATCTCTTCGTCATCCGTATAGCTTCCTCTGCGTTTAAATTCTGGCCGATATTCAATATTGCGGATGCAGCCGTGAGCATTGGCGTCGTCATGCTGCTGATAGCTGGATTCCCTGTCAAGAAAACTGCCGACGCATCAGCGGACGAGGCAGCGGAACCGGCAGCGGAACAGCCGTCATCCAAACCGCTTGATCGTGAATCACCAATATCCGAATGAAGCGGTTTTATTCAGCACTCACGGTTCATGCCACATATTCCTCCAAGCCTGACGATGACGAGAAAAAAACCCCGATGGACGATACCTCCTCCGACAATGATCACTCTATCGACGACGATGTCCCAGATTTGCTCGTGTATGAACTTCGTGCCGCATCGACGGCGGAACGGATACGACTCGACCGCTTCTTGACTCGAAGCATAGAGCATGCCTCTCGCACGAAGATGAAAGCGTTGATAGAAGGAGGCTACGTCACAATTAACGGTGCAATCGTCGAGCGAGCAGGACGACTGGTGTTGCCTGGCGATATTGTCCGGTGTACACTTCCCAAACCTGCACCGCCAGAAGTATTGCCCGAGTCTATCCCGCTCGATATCGTCTACGAGGATGAGGCGATTATCATTGTGAACAAACCTCCAGGCATGGTGACACATCCTGCCTACGGCAACTACAGCGGCACGCTTGTCAACGCGCTTCTGTATTACGGCGGCGAATTATCAAGCGAGCGGGGGGAGGACAGGCCCGGAATACTGCATCGTCTCGACAAGGATACCTCCGGATTGCTTGCAGTAGCCAGGACTGATGTGGCGCATCGATACATCGCGCAGCAATTTTCCGAGCACAGCATAGAAAGAGAATATGAAGCGATAGTCTGGGGAAGCATGCCGTCGAATAGAGGGATCGTGAATGCACCGTTACGTCGGCATGCCAGCGATAGAAAAAAAATGGCCGTGGTCGAAGGCGGAAAAGAAGCGGTGACGGAATACAGCGTCCTGCGGGATTACGGTTTTCTGTCGCATATACGATTGCGCCTGCGCACTGGACGAACGCATCAGATACGCGTTCATATGTCGCACATACGACATCCGGTATTCGGCGATCCTACGTACGGTGGGAGGCGCATACTGTACGGTACCGTCACCACACGATTCAAGATGCTCATCAATGAGTTACTCGGGATTCTGCCGCGCCAGGCACTGCATGCCAGGACGTTGGGGTTCAAACATCCGTCGTCCGGCGAGGTAGTAGCTTTCGAGAGTTCCCTTCCTGATGATATGCGACTCGCTTTGGAGCGTATCGAACAGTTCATCCATGCAGGGGTCTGAGAGGCATGCAGTAGCGAAACACTCGCGTGTATGCTTTCCGCAATCCGGTCTCATGCAATGTTGCGATACGTCGCTGAAGAACCGAAGGGCTGCCGGTCTCCGGATGATTTCATCGCACCGGGATCTGCGGAGCGGAAAATGCGTGGGCTAGTTCACCGCACGACCGATATCATGGTACAACCGGGAAAAGTGCTCGGAAGGCCTAGATGCTGGTCCAAGACGGAATGTGAGAATTGATACGTGCTGCAATGCGCGGATCACAGACGCCGGCATTCGATTCTCGGTTTCACGTTTCGCGATTTTTCTTCGCGACCAATAACTGTCTGCTCATCGGTCGAAACGAGGCGCTTGTGTGAGAAAGGCGGCATTGAGCATACTGTACACAAGTTTCGCCGCCAAAAACGAGGAGAAAGGGTGAGCCGGAGCAGGCGCGAGTTCCACGACGTCGAAGCCCACGATGCGTTTGTGTGTTCCGATGAGTTCGAGCAACTGTAGAGTTTCATCCCAATACAGCCCCCCTGGTTCCGGTGTACCGGTTGCTGCCATGATTGAAGGATCGAGAGCGTCGAGATCGAATGTGATGTACACTTCTTCATCCAATGCATCCAGCACGCGCTCCTTCCATGATCGGCCGTACACTCCCTGGCGGATTTCTCGAGCGAAAAATGTTCGTACACCTCGTTGCAGTATCAATTCATATTCTTCTCTGCATTGGGCACGTATACCAACTTGCACGAGGTGATGGGGAGGAAAAAACTCGATGATACGCGACATGACCGATGCGTGTGAATACGATGATCCACCGTAGGAGTCCCGAAGGTCGGAGTGTGCATCGATTTGCAGAATGCTCATGTGCGGAAATCGTTCGAAATGCGCCGCTACAGGTGCCGTTGAAATCGTGTGCTCCCCTCCAAGAGTGACGACGAATTTGTCCTGAGCGAGAAGGGCGCGAATATATGATTCCAACGCATCCAACATGGCCCTTCCGGTTGCTTGCCGAAAATCCAGAGCTTCGAGTGTCGCGATACCCTGCTCGAAACACAGTTCTCGACCGAATTGCTCGTCCCAGAACTCCACGAAATGCGATGCCTCGAGAATGGCCGATGGCCCTTTGCCTGCTCCTTTCCCGTAAGAAACAGTCTCCTCGTACGGTGCGGATACGATGGCGATGGTGGAGGTTTCCAGTTTGCTGTACTCTTTCTCAAGAGCTAAAAAATTCTCCGTTGGACCCAGAACACGCATAGCAACATCAATAATGTACAACGGATACAGTATAGCGTTTCAACACTCCCTCGGCCTCGACGAGCAACGCGTGGAGACCTGGTGATACCCCTTGAAATCGTATCGCTATCTCACCGTTTGCGCTGTAAGGAATTCCTTGCTGAGAAAGGACGCGGCGGCCCAACAAATCGAAAACGGTGACGGATGCGTTGCCCGAACGAGCCGCCTGAACGGGTATGCGCAGCACAGACCCCGCAGGTAGCGGTTGCGGCCAAGGGGATGCAAGGGCGATATCGCTGTCAGGGATAGGAGACAGTTCCAGAATAGCAGGTAGGGAATATCGTATTCGAACCGTCGCACTGCTATCCGTCAGTTCTTCAAGCGTTATACGAAGATTCGTCCGAATGGTGTCGGAGCCGAACATGAAATCAGGAGTTGGATTGCGCAGTGCGGAAAGCTCCGGTCGCGCCGGTGTGAACGCACAACGCTCATCGCCCCACCACCCCTCAGCCCAATAGTTTTTTCCGTCGATTGTAATTCGTTGTACTCGAGAGTACCCCTTCAGCGGGTTGGCTACGGACTTGACGGGTTTGCCGCTGATCGAATCGAGCACCCAATCGAATTTCCCTTCGGCGGAGACGATGTGTACTTCCTTGCTGTTTCGCGAAAAGGAATCGTATATGCGGTATATGTAGAGTCCAGGAACTGGTGCACTGTCCCAATGGCTGTGTTTGCCTCGAAATTCCATAGCATAGTAACTACGAATTGCTTGAGGAATCGGTAACAACACGGCATCGCCTGTCGTTACGTAATCGTGCAAGACTACTGTGGTATCACGACCGGGAACGAGCACACGATACTCGATGTATCCGGCAATCTGCCGCTCGAAAGAACTCATCGCCAGACCGTTTCCGGAATTCGCCATAATACCGAGCGAGGCGTACAGTGGTGTCGGATGCGACTCGCCGAACAGCTTATGACCTATTTCATGTATTGAAACCCCGAATGCGTAATCCTCTTCCGTGATGACTCCGAAGCCGGGTCGTTGGCACAGTGTAACACCGGATGCACCGGCGTCGTTGTATTGACCGCTTCCTCCGTAAACGAAACGTTCCGTCGAGCCGCCAACAAAATGATAGCCCGCGAAACCAAGATCCGACACTCCGGCAAATGGAAGGAACATCGCTCTTGTTGTGCGACGGAAAATGAACACGAGCAGATCGACTTTACCATCAGGACGAGCTTGCGGATGATACAATTTGCTCATCGAGTCCCAGAGATCGTAATCCGCGAAGTCGATCTCCTTGTCAAGATCGTCGATGATCTCGCGAATAGCGCGGCTGAAATTCGTTTTCCAGTAAAGATAGTGGTCTTCCGAACCTCTCGTTATCATACAGTCGGGATGGATATCGAGTTGCATATCCAATTCACCCATGGACATGTAGTCGAAATACTCCCGTATTTTCTTGCTGTAACTCTCAGCCCATGTCGGGAGCGATCCTAAAGGCCATGAAGCATCCTGCTTATCGTCGTTCAATGTTTGCACGAAGATGACGAGACCGCGTATCATTCCCTTCGTTGGCAGATGTGCCCCAACGTATGATTCGATACCATACGACGAGACTTGATCATAGCTTGCCGCTCTCATCCCGCCATCGAAGTGCTGCGCGGGAAGTGGTACGCTTGAAATGAGCAGGGTATGTACTATCAGAAAAGAAAAGAGAAATCCGAAGTTGGGCTGATGCGCGTTGCTCATAGAGGGATATGGCAATGGTGATACTTCAAGTGTATGCCGTGCGTCGCATCGCCCGGACCACTATTGTGGTACACTTTCTGAAAAACAAGTTACAGAAACGGTCCAACATTCGCCAAATCGAGTAGGGAAGCACTCGAAGAAAGAATGACGCTCTCGAATAAATGAACAATTTGTTGCCATGTAGTCTGTAGCGTATACCTGAGAATCCGGCGGTTTCGAACATCAGTTGCAGTTGTGTTTCATCGAAACTATGGATATGCGCGTTGAGGGGGGTTTTCTGATTACAGTGAATGCACAGGGAGTAGCGCAATGTCTCTCGCCAGGGAGTACTTAGCACGCAACGCCCTTGTTCCGAGAGTACGCGCCGGGCTTCACCGAGTGCGATAGCGGGTTCATTGAGATGCTCGAGCACTTCGGAGCAGACGAACAGGCTGAAGGAAGCATCGCGAAAAGGGAGAAGTGTTGCATCTGCTGCGACGCAATGAGCAACAGGGCCGTATAACTCACGGAAGCGTTTCAGATTTTTCAATCCGATATCTATAAGGACGGGTTTGTCGTGGCCCTTACGGTGAAGTTCCAGCGCAAGCCAACCGTTGCCGCTTCCGACATCGATAACGCGGTCGCCGGGGACGGGATGGGCCTGATGAAACACCGCCTGTTGTATGCGCAACGTTGCATCGTTGTCGGCACCGCTGCGTTCCTCGAAATAATCGAACAACTCCGCGTCGCGTTTGTAATGCAGTGTATGGTTGGAAAGCTTCATCGCGAGCAATCTATTGGCAAGTTGCTTATGAAACAAATTGCCTGAAAAAAAAGCTCTGCCTATTTTCCATCACGGCTCCTCCATTGCAGACGAGGAAGCGGATCACGTATTCACGTGTAGCAGCGGCGTTTTTTAGCGGACGTGCTATTCAAATCGGGCAACCCAGGTACAACGACGTATGCACTTACTCGCCGCAAGGCTTCATCCATCCAACTCCATTCGAATCGATTTCTCCGATCCTCCAGCCGCACTGTCCGGTGCCGACATTTTTCTCGCACCGGCTGCACCTATCAGATCGTTCCGCATCGAGGGACACTCCGCCATCATCACGACCGATTCGCTCGATCCATCTCGCAGCTATACGGTGTTCGTTCGTGGCGTTGGAATGATGACATTGGACCCAATGCCTTGGCTGGAACAGCAGAAAACGGCTGAGCGTCTCGGCTGCACATTGGAAGAGAACAGACTGGTGTTTCGACTTTTCGCTCCTCGTGCTTCCAGGGTTCGCCTTCATCTGTTCGAGCACGTTGAGGATTCCGTAGGGGACGAGTACACTATGAAGCGTCGCGAGGAGGGAGTGTGGGAGTTGTCCATCGAGCACGACCCAACCGACGCATTCTACGCATACAGTATCAACGGTCCCCGAGGCGAGGGCGAGCAGTTCAATCCGCAAATTCTCGTCCCTGATCCTTACTCGATCGCTGCTGTTTCGAAGAATACGTTTCGTCATGAAGCACGGACATTATTGCCGTCGAAACTCCAGAAGTACTCTTGGGGTGACGATTCGCATCTTACTGTCGCGCCGGAAGACCTCGTATTGTACGAGTTGCATGTGCGAGACATGACTATTCATCCTTCTAGCGGCGTACCTCGCGACATTGCCGGAACGTATAGGGGTCTGGTACATGACGGTGCTTCCGGCGGCTTCGCCCATTTGCGTTCGCTAGGTGTCAATGCGGTCGAGTTGATGCCATGCCAGCAGTTCGCATGGATGGAGCCTCCATATAAACGAAAAACGAGTGGGAATATCTACAATCACTGGAATCCCTATGAGAGAAATCATTGGGGATACATGACATCGCTGTACTTCGCCCCCGAAGCACGCTACGCAAGCGGAGCGCTGCTCGATGAGGGTGCATGGAACAACGTTCACGGAAGGCAATGCGTTGAATTCCGGGACATGGTCAAGGCATTCCATGCTGCGGGTATTGCCGTGATTCTCGACGTTGTGTACAACCATACCTCGCAATACGATTACCAGCCACTCAAATACCTCGACAGGAAATACTACTACAGATTGGACGCGCATGGCAATTTCATCAACGGAAGCGGCTGTGGAAACGATGTTCACACTGCAAGACCGGTAGCGAGAAAGCTCATTCTCGATAGCATACGTCACTGGCTCGAATACTACCATGTAGACGGTTTCCGTTTCGATTTAGCTGCAATGATAGACGAGGAAACACTTGCGAGTATACGCGAGGAAGCGCAACGTATTCATCCTGGTGTGCTCTTGATCGCTGAGCCGTGGGGTGGCGACCGCTACGATCCTTCCGGATTCTCCGATCTCGGATATCTTTCATGGAACGATGTGTTCAGGAACGGGGTCAAAGGGTGGGACCCGGTACACGCATCGGGTTTCGTGTTCGGCCATTGGGGCGCGAACTCTCCGTCGGATTACGGAAAATGGGTCTGCGGTAGTATCAGGGAAAAGGGTGGGCCTTTCGCTCGACATGCCCACGCGCTCAATTACCTGGAATCCCATGATGGATATACCCTGGGCGACTTCATTCGTATTGTAGACGGCAGTGTTCGTCCCGGTCAGCAGATCGGTGACATGCAGCACTACGCGCAATTGACCGACAGGCAACTCAAGATTGCGCGACTTGCTGCATTCATGTTGCTCACGAGCAGGGGAGCCGTGATGTTGCACGCTGGTCAGGAATTCGCGCGTGGAAAGGTGATCGTTGATCGAGGCATCCCGGATGTGCTTCCACGAACTGTGGACGCAAACAGCTACGAGAAAGATGATGAGACGAATTGGCTGGATTACTCTGTCGCAGATTACAACAACAAGCTTCTCGAATACTACCGAGGGTTGATAATGATGCGTGACGCATTGCCATCATTGCGACGCGGGACTTCGGAAGCTTGTCGCTTTCTCGTACCCGACATCCCGATTGCCAGTGGCTATATCCTCGAGGATGATGGGAAGCGAGAACTGCTCGCGGTGCTGACGAACGCGAATCAACACGAAGTTGCTACGTACGATCTTGATGCGGAACTGGATTGGGAAGTACTGGCGGACGAAACGCGTGCGGGGATGCAGGTGCTTGCCATGCAACGCGGCGGTGGAGTTCGTGTGCCGCCATGCAGCGCCATGCTGCTGCGCGCCGTCATTCGCGTTTGAACATCAACACGGCCAACGGTGGAATTCGAATGGTCAGGGAGTGCTCCCTGTCATGTTGGGGTATGGGTTGGGATTGGACACTTCCGAGATTTCCCACCTGGCTGCCGCCGTAACATTCCGAGTCACTGTTGAGTATTTCCTTCCACCGTCCCGCTTCCGGAACACCGAGCAGGTAGTTGTTGTGCACTTCGGGAGTGAAGTTGCAAATGAAAATAAGCCGTTCGCTTCCGTCACGTGAGATGCGCTCGAATGACAGCAGACTCCGAGAGGAATCGTGCAATTCGATCCATTGAAACCCGTCCCATGAGAAATCCTCCTCATGCAACGCTCGTTCGGTTTTATACAGCGAATTAAGATCTCTGATCAATGAGAGCAATGCCCGATGAGCATCGAAATCCAGCAATGTCCAATCAAGCTCGCCGTCATGATCCCACTCGTTCCACTGACCGAATTCCTGGCCCATGAACAGGAGTTTCTTTCCGGGATGTCCGTACATGAAACAGAAAAAAAGACGCAGATTGGCGAATTGTTGCCAATAGTCACCGGGCATTTTGCTAAGCAGCGATTTTTTTCCGTGTACGACTTCGTCGTGCGAGATAGGGAGCAAGAAGCGTTCGTTGAAGGCGTACAATAAACTGAACGTGAGATTGTTGTGATGGAAGCGCCTGAATATCGGATCCTTCTCGATATACTGCAAGGTGTCGTGCATCCAACCCATGTTCCATTTCAAATCGAAACCAAGTCCGTTACTGTCCACGGGATGCGTTACACCGGGGAATGCAGTCGATTCCTCGGCCATGACCATCACACCGGGATAGTTGGCGTGCACCACCCAATTGAGTTGACGGAGGAAGTCTATTGCTTCCAGGTTCTCACGTCCGCCGTGCTTGTTCGGTACCCATTCTCCCGTCGTTCGGGAGTAATCGAGGTACAACATCGATGCAACCGCATCAATACGCAGGCCGTCGATATGAAAATGCTCGATCCAGTACATCACATTCGCGATGAGAAAATTTCTGACTTCATTGCGACCGAAGTTGAAAATGAATGTGCCCCAATCCATGTGTTGTCCCTTGCGGGGGTCGTCGTGTTCGAACAGATGTGTCCCGTCGAAGTAGCCAAGCGCGTGGGCGTCTTTCGGAAAATGCGCGGGGACCCAATCAAGAATGACTCCGATACCGGCTTGATGAAATGCATCGATCAGAAACATGAAGTCGTCCGGTGTTCCGAATCGACTGGTCGGTGCGTAGTACCCCGTGACCTGGTAGCCCCAGGAAGCATCGAAGGGATACTCCATGATGGGCAGGAGTTCGACATGCGTGTACCCGAGTTCCTTCACGTACGCAACCAAATCGCGAGCCATCTCCCTGTACGACATCCTTTCCCCTGGCTGCTCGCGCGACCGTTTCCACGAGGCGAGATGCACCTCGTAAATTGACACGGCGTCGCGCAGCGGGTCGCTGTCCCGACGTTGTCGCAACCACTCTTCATCGTGCCATTCGTGATACAGGCGGGAATGCACGACCGACGCGCAGCGAGGACGAAGCTCGAATCTCCTCGCGAAGGGATCGGATTTCTCAAGCACATGCCCGTCATGCGTTTTGATCTCGAATTTGTATAATTCACCCTCGCCTACGCCCGGTATGAAAATTTCCCACACGCCGGAGGATCCGAGGACGCGCATCGCATGGCGGCGGCGATCCCAGCCGTTGAATGTGCCGACCACACTGACACTGCGTGCATTCGGTGCCCAAACGGCGAACTCCGTACCGCCGATACCGTTGATTTCACGATAGTGCGCTCCAAGCTTCTCGTAGACCCTGAAATGATTCCCTTCACCGAACAAGTACAGGTCTAGATCGCTAAGCTGGGGGAAAAAAGCATAGGAATCGAAAAAAAGATGTGTCTCCTCAGAGTAAGTTCGCCGCTTCAGTTTGTATGGGAAAGGTTCGGCTTCGTCCTCGAATATGCATTCGAAAAACCCGTCCTCGTGAATTTTCGTCATTGGATATTCCCGAATAGTCGCGGAATCGAATTCCCGGACGACCCAAGCCAATCGCGCTTGCGGAAGAAAGGTACGCACCGCAGTGGCGGGTTTTCCGTCGATGTTCACACTATGTATACCGAGAACGGTATACGGGTCGTGATGCTCGGTGTAGATGATTCGGTAAATATCCTCGATGGAGGCTGTGGATTTCATGGAATCCTCGTTCATGAATACTACCGCAAGCTACAAAAAATGCGGTGCAAACGAGAACGTTTCGTTGAAGCGATATGCGTTTCCCTTGGGGCATGCGGGAACTTCTCGACGGAAACGCGTGGTTTTCAACTCATGGATGCATGCAATCCTTTTTGCATGGAGAATTCTCC
>Ga0209498_1002492_pt1 | contig 11084 bp, 7 predicted proteins | sample WalLakDeSediment_FD_184131 | JGI IMG/M metagenome (GOLD analysis project Ga0209498, IMG submission 184131) | Lake sediment microbial communities from Walker lake, Nevada to study Microbial Dark Matter (Phase II) - Walker Lake 11/02/13 Deep... | ecosystem: Environmental > Aquatic > Freshwater >...
AGCGTCTTAAGCTGCGGGGCAATCGGTTGTTAAAAAATTACACGGTATAAACAATTGAAGAGGAGTTTTAGAATAAAATGAAAATCCAGTCCTTTCAGTCCTTTGTATACCGACTTAAAATGGTTACAGCCCCCTTCGGCGGGAAGCGGATGAAGGTTCTTGTTGTTATGCTGCTTGTATTCTTGCTGCTGGCGACCGCCCTGGGCCAGGCCGGGCTGGCTGCCCTGCCAAACCCCTTCACCAAGCTGGATGGCCCGGTTGCGGCCGACCTGCCCGCCGGCACTGGACGCGGGGCAGCCTTCAGCCATGACTCCACCTACCTGGCGGTAGCTAATGATAACCCCTCAATCACCATCTATAAGCGGTCCGTCGACACCTTCACCAAGCTGAGCAACCCGGTTGGCCTGCCTAGCGGCACAGGATATGGGGTAGCCTTCAGCCCCGATTCTACCTACCTGGCCGTTGTCCATAACAACAGCCCCTATCTCACCATCTATCAAATTGGAGGAGGCGACACCTTCACCAAGCTGCCCGGTCCGGCTGCAGCCGATCTGCCCACCGACGTAGCATATGGGGCAGCTTTCAGCCCCTGCTCCAACTACCTGGCCGTTGTCCATAACACCAGCCCCTATCTCACCATCTATCAAATTGGAGGAGGCGACACCTTCACCAAGCTGCCCGGTCCGGCTGCAGCCGATCTGCCCACCGGCACTGGACGTGGAGTGGCCTTCAGTCTTGACTCAAATTACCTGGCGGTAGCCCATGGCGTCAGCCCCTTTATCACCATCTACAGGCGGGACGGGAACACCTTCACCAAGCTGGCCGACCCGACAGGAGGCCTGCCCGTCGGCGCTGGATGGGGGGCAGCCTTCAGCCATGACTCCGCCTACCTGGCCGTAGCCCATCAAGACAGCCCCTATCTCACCATCTATACAATTGGAGAAGACGACACCTTCACCAAGCTGGTTAACCCAGCTATCCTACCTGGCATAGGATATGGGGTGACCTTCAGTCATGACTCTGCCTACCTGGCGGTAGCCCATGTTAATAGCCCCTTTATTACCATCTATAAAACTGGAGAAGGCGACACCTTCACCAAGCTGGCTGATCCGGATATCCTACCTCCCTTAAATGGACTGGCGGCAGCCTTCAGCCATGACTCCGCCTACCTGGCCGTAGCCCATCTTAATAGCCCCTTTATCACCATCTATAAAAAGAGTGAGGCCGCCGCTCCAACCCGCGTTGGTGTCCACCGCGACAACACCTTCTACCTTGACGCAGACGGCGATTTAAACTTTGACGCGGCAAGTGACCGCTATAGCAACTTCGGCACCCCTGCCGACACCCCGGTCATAGGGGACTGGAACGGGGACGGGTTTGACCAGATCGGCATCAGGCGCGACAACACCTTCTACTTGGACTATAACGGCAACATGGCCTGGGAATATCCCGGAGACATCTTTGGCAACTTTGGTGTGGCCACCGATACGGTCCTGATCGGTGACTGGAACGGAGACGGCAAAGACCAGGTCGGAGTCTGGCGCGAAGGCACCTTCTATTTAGACTATGACGGCAACCTCGACTTTGACCCCGCTGTTGACAAGATGTATAGCTTCGGCGCCGCCGACGGTACCCCGATCACCGGCGACTGGAATGGCGACGGCAAAGACCAGATCGGGGTCCGCAGCGGTTCGACCTTCTACTTAGACTACGACGGAGACGGTGTCTTTGACCCGGCTGTAGACAAGATGGGCAGCTTTGGCCTGGCCACCGACAAGATTTTAATCGGCGACTGGAACGGAGACGGCAAAGACCAGATCGGGGTCCACCGCGACAACACCTTCTATCTCGACTACGACGGAAACTTAAACTTTGACGCCGCCACTGACAAGTTCGCCAACTTCGGCACCCCCGACGACATCCCGGTTATCGGCAACTGGAACGGGGACGGCCGTGATCAGATCGGCATCCGCCGCGGCCCGACTTTTTACCTGGACTATAACGGCAACATGACCTGGGAGTATCCGGGGGACATCTTCGGCAACTATGGCATTGCCACCGACAAGATCCTGCTCGGTAAATGGAAAGGAAAGCAGCCGCCAGCAGTAGAATCCATCAGTGTGGATGATTTCGATTCTAACTGGATCATGTTTTACGTACTCGACGAAAATAGTGATTCTTATGATGGTACGCTGCCTGGAGCGGTCACGCTAGCGGAGGGGGACGGGGGCCTTACCGATGATTCCAGAGTCCGGGCATCATCAGTTGTTTGGGATCCGAACATCGATGCATCTGGTTATGCTAAAATAACTTATAATGGTCTTGAGTTCGATCACCTCGGTGGGGGCGGCGGCACTTATCCCGTCAGATTCTCTATTAGAACCGCTGATAATTCTGTTTTGCTTTCCATTACAGTAACATTATCTTACCCAGGGGGTACGGCAGGCTGGCAAACAGCCACAATTACTAGTGTCGCAGTAAATTAGCCTTGCCGTATGCGGCCCAGCCTCTGAAGGGGACGCCTGCTAATGTTTTTCGATAGCTAATAATAAGAAGCCCTCTGGTTTAGGCTTTGTTACCAAAACCAGAGGGCTTTTCCAAACCATGGTACAAAAAATCAATAACCCCTTATCGCAGGGCATTTTCTGGATTGCCGAAATGACAGCTTAAACCTGTAGTAGTGTTTATTACCCCGGGCGGAGCACCCGTCTGGGTTTGTTTTTGATCAGGATAACCGGCCGTTAGTTTATGTCTCCGGGTCACCTCTTTCGATCCCACCTGGTTACCCTTCATTATATTTAAGTTAGAATGGCACACCATTAAAACAGCAGTCGAGCTTTAGAGAAAATATTTTGAAAAAGCAGGATTATTAATAACGGTTACGAATTAAATAGATAATACTTGTTCTTAATATTCTAGACTTGACAATGTCATTCCTCTTAGGCTCAATTGCCAAGTTCAGAGGAGGCTGGTGCCCCGGCGCAGTGGTTTCTAGAAGCAGTTCCGAAACCAGTGAGAGGGGATGATCAGGAATCAGTTTAGGACACGACTGCATTGTCGGGCAGGGTTGCGCTCGCAGCTAAGCTGGGCTTAAGAAGAATTAAGGCCCTGCAAGATAATATCCGCCTCAAACCACAGCCACCGCTTAATATAAAACGTAGCATATGCGTGCTATCTCGCCCCTGAAAAAATTTTGTTTCAAGCATCATTGCTGTTCCTTATATTGGGTATGCCATATAATTTAAGAAGGTGGTGGCTGGAAAAATATCCAGAGGCACAGAATTCTTTTCAAACAGGTGACGATTATTGAGTGTGTTTCATTAAAAAGGAGGTGAACTGTTTTGTCTGCTTTTAACAGGAAAAAGGTTATTTTATCACTCGTATTAACGATCTTTTTGCTGTCAATTGTAGTTGTACCTATTGCAGCAAACGAAAATGAATGGGAGCTTCGGAACTCGGGGACAACTTCATCTTTAAGAGGGGTAGCGTGGGGCGATGATAAGTTTGTAGCAGCTGGTGTTACCGCTTCAGGTTATGGAGAGATCTATACCTCTCCTGATGGCATATCCTGGACACAGCAACCTATAGACTTAGGTTATGGGAGCATATATGATATAATTTATGCAGGCGGCTTATTTCTCGCAGTGGGTGGTGTTGGTGGTGATGAAGGTGTAATCTTTTCCTCATTGCACGGTGAGACTTCCTGGACAAAGGAAACCTCTTCAGCGGCAGGACCATTGAGAAGCATCACTTATGGCAACGGTAAATATGTTGCTGTCGGTGATAACGGAACTGTCCAGACTTCAACAAACGGGTACACCTGGGAAGCACATGACCTAGCACCAGAATATGGTTTTTTCTGCATTGGTTGGGGCAACGGCCTTTTCGTAGCTCACGGTTATTATTGGGATGATCCGACATATAATACATATGCCTTTACTTCTACTAACGGTGAAGTATGGTCTCCGCATCCATTTCCCAATAATTATGATCTACATGGTATCGCCTATGGCAACAATCAATTTGTTGGTGTGGGTAATAGCAAAATATTTACTTCAGTTGATGGCATATCCTGGACACTGATATTGCCAACTCCGACTACTTCAATCTTAATGGATATTGCTTGGATCAACAGCAACTTTGTGACTGTAGGCTCCAGTGGTACGATACTAACTTCTCCAGATGGGAATACCTGGACTTTACAAGACACACCACTAACAGCATACTATCTCTTGGGTGTAGACTGGGGTAATGAACAGTATGTGGCTGTTGGCCAGAATGGAACAATACTGGGCTATCCACCAGTAGCGAACGCTCCCACCCGCGTCGGTGTCCATCGGGACAACACCTTCTACCTTGACGCAGACGGCGATTTAAACTTTGACGCGTCTATTGACCGCTACAGCAACTTCGGCACCCCTGCCGACACCCCGGTCATCGGGGACTGGAACGGGGACGGGTTTGACCAGATCGGCATCAGGCGCGACAACACCTTCTACTTGGACTATAACGACAACATGGCCTGGGAGTATCCCGGGGACATCTTCGGCAACTTTGGCGTGGCCACCGATACGGTCCTGATCGGCGACTGGAACGGAGACGGCTCTGACCAGGTCGGGGTCTGGCGTGACGGCACCTTCTATTTAGACTATGACGGCAACCTCGACTTTGACCCCGCTGTTGATAAGATGTATAGCTTCGGCGCCGCCGACGGTACCCCGATCACCGGCGACTGGAACGGAAACGGCTCTGACCAGATCGGAGTGCGCAGCGGTTCGATTTTTTATCTCGATTACAACGGTGACGGTGTCTTTGACCCGGCTGTAGACAAGATGGGCAGCTTTGGTCTTTCCACAGACACCATCCTGCTCGGCGACTGGAACGGGGACGGCAAAGACCAGATCGGGGTCCACCGCGACAATACCTTCTATCTCGATTACGACGGAAACTTAAACTTTGACGCCGCCATTGACAAGTTCGCCAACTTTGGCACCCCCGACGACATCCCGGTTATCGGCGACTGGAACGGAAACGGCGCTGACCAGATCGGCATCCGCCGCGGCCCGACCTACTATCTTGATGACAACGGCAACATGGCCTGGGAGTATCCGGGGGACATCTTCGGCAACTTTGGCATTGCCACCGACAAGATCCTGCTCGGCAGTTGGGGCCCATAAGCTAAACCAGCCGATTAGGCATGAAAACACAACGGGACGGCAAATAATTGCCGTCCCGAATTGTGATTAAGAAAATAATACAAGAATCGATCAGATTACTTAATTGTAGGAGGAAAATTTAATAGAGTATCATCGTTTTTAAAGCCGTATTTATCAGACATTTTTTGCTTGACGTTGAAAGCAAAGCGCCGCGTTAATTATTGACAATTAATATAAAAAACATTACGATGGTTCAAAAGGTGAACGACATTGAGCTTTTATGGAAACCGAATACTAGGTTCTTGTACATCTACAGAAAAACGAAATTACCACCCAGCGGATCATAGCAAAATGAACCGGTCTTTCTTTGGGTGCGGTAAACTTGCTATTAAAAAAAATGGTAAGTGAAGGTTTGATCAAAGTTGAACGGTTAAATGCCAGAACCTTACGTTACATCTTTACCCATATGATTTGCGAATAAGCTTTCCTGCTCTTTAGATCCATGAAAAATAAAAGAAATTGCTAAGCGACAGGATAATACTTAAACTATTAGGAGGTCAAAGCAATTAAGGGAATTATATTAGCCGGTGGATCCGGCACCCGCCTTTACCCATGCACCATATCGACCACCAAGCAGCTTTTATCGGTTTATGATAAACCGATGATCTACTACCCGCTGGCTACGCTGATGTTTGCCGGTATCAAGGATATTTTAATCATCTCAACCCCGGAGGATACGCCCAAATTCGAGGTTATTCTCGGTAATGGTCGCCGCCTCGGCATGTCCTTTTCCTACAAGGTTCAGATAAAGCCGGAAGGCATCGCCCAGGCTTTTATCATCGGTGAAGAGTTTATCGAATCTGATTCGTGCTGCCTGATTCTCGGGGACAACCTCTTCTACGGTCATGGCCTGCCCGAAATGCTCAGAAAGGCCGGTCGGCTGACCGAGGGAGCAATTATTTTTGGCTACCGGGTCAAGGATCCCGAGCGTTACGGGGTGGTTGAATTCGATGATGAAGGAAAAGTGCTGAGTATTGAAGAAAAACCACATCAGCCGCAATCACTTTATGCTGTACCCGGCCTCTATTTTTACGATCACAATGTAGTTGAGATTGCAAAAAACCTTAAACCTTCGGCCCGCGGTGAACTGGAGATAACCGCAGTAAACAAAGCCTACCTCGCTAAAGGGCTGCTGAAAGTTGAACTGCTCGGCCGGGGCACTACCTGGCTCGACACTGGCACTCCTGACAGTCTGCTGGAAGCCGCCGCTTTCGTCGCCACAATTGAACGCCGGCAGGGCTTGAAAATATCCTGTATCGAAGAGGTAGCTTACCGGATGGGCTATATCGACCGGGCAGGATTACAGGACTTGATCAATGCCATGCCCTGCAGCACCTACAAAGATTACCTTGGAAATTTACTGTAAGGCAAGTTATTTTAGGGGTGACAGACTTGAATAACAAATGGACTAAGGGCCAAATAGACGGGTTGGTCATCAAAAAACTGACCAAACACTATGATCAGCGCGGTTTTCTCTGTGAAACTTACCGCCTTGACGAATTGCCGCTTAATCTTAAGCCGGTGATGAGCTACGCATCTTTCACCGATGCAGGTATTGTCAGAGGCCCACACGAACACCAGGATCAGACCGATATCTTTGCCTTCATCGGACCCGGCAACTTTTTGCTCAAGCTGTGGGATAACCGCCCGACTAGCGCCACATATGGTATCTTTATGGAGATAATCGCCGGTATAGATAATCCCCTTACGGTGATAATTCCTCCCGGTATTGTGCACGGTTACAAGAATGTCTCGACTACCGAAAGGGGCATGGTCCTTAACTTCCCCGATCGGCTATACAAAGGCTGGGATAAAAAAGAAGACATAGACGAAATCCGTCACGAAGACGAGATAGACAGTCCATATCAAATGGAGTAGATAATCAAATGAAAATTTTACTGCTCGGAAAAAATGGCCAGGTAGGATGGGAGCTGCAACGCACCCTAGCCCCCCTGGGCAAGCTTATTGCCATTGACCAGGAAGATCTTGATCTCGTCGATACGCGGGCTATCCGCAGCACTGTCAGGGCGGTCAAACCAGACCTGATCGTCAATGCTGCGGCCTACACCGCAGTTGACAAGGCTGAGGAAGAGGCTGATCTGGCCATGGCTATAAACGGTTTTGCCCCCGGCATTCTGGCCGAGGAAGCAGCGCTCTGCCGGGCAGTGCTGGTTCATTATTCGACCGACTACGTCTTCGACGGCACGGGTAAAATTCCCTATAGTGAAAACGACAAACCCAACCCGCTAAACGCGTACGGCAAAACCAAGCTCGAGGGTGACAAGCTTATCCAGGAGAAAGATATGCCCCACCTCATTTTCCGCACCAGCTGGGTTTATGGCCTGCGGGGCAGCAACTTCCTGTTGACCATCCTGCGTCTGGCCCGGGGAAAGAAAGAGGTGAGCGTTGTAAACGACCAATTCGGAGCGCCCACCTGGTGTAGGATGATCGCTGAAGCAACTTCAATGGTGGTTTCCCGGGGGATAAAAGATATATGGGCTTATACAGAAAGTAACCGGGGTCTCTACAACCTTTCGGCTGCGGGGCAGGCAAGCTGGTATCTTTTTGCCGAGGAGATCTTGCAGCTTGCCTCCGGAAGCGATATCAAGTGCCGGATGATCAATGCTATACCAACCAGTGAGTATAAAACCCCGGCCAGTCGCCCTTTTTATTCTTTGCTGGATAACAGCAAGTTTAATAAGCAGTTCGGGTTTAAACTACCTGCCTGGGAGAACAGCCTTGCCCTTGCATTATGCGATTATCATTAATAGACACCTGAATAACGACGGGAGTAAAAAATGCTTGTAAAGCAGATTGAAAATTTTCTGAAATACAGGTTCCTGCTGCAGGAACTGGTGGCAAGAGATTTTAAGATAAAATATCGCCGCTCAGTGCTTGGAATTTTATGGAGCCTGCTTAACCCCTTGATCACCATGACTGTGATTTCCATTGTTTTTTCCCAACTGTTCCGCTTCGATGTTCCCAATTATCACGTTTACGTTTTAACCGGGCTGGTCTTGTTCTTTTTTTATTCTGATGCGACCAGCACAGCGATGAATGCAGTTTTAATCAATAGCGCGTTGATAAAAAAAGTTTATATTCCGAAGTATATACTAGTTTTCTCCAAGCCGATTTCTGCAATGGTTAACATGCTTTTTTCTTGCATTGCTCTGTTTATTATTTTGCTATTTTCAGATGTCAGGTTTCAGTTGGTTAACCTGTTGTTTCCTTTGCCCCTGGTTTATATATTTATTTTTTCAACCGGAATCGGCTTGATTCTTTCCGCTTATACGGTATTTTACCGAGATCTGGCGCATCTTTACACTGTCGGATTAACGGCCTGGATGTACCTTACCCCGATCATTTATCCGATCGAGATTGTGCCGGAAAGATTTCTCTTTATCGTTAAGACCTACAATCCGCTTTACTACTTTTTACTTTGCTTTCGAGAAATAGTCTTTTACTCCCGGGGCCCATCACTGCAATTGCATTTGACCTGCCTAAGCCTGGCTCTAGGGGCCCTGGTGATTGGCATTTATATTTTTTATCGAAACCAGGATCGCTTTATACTGCATATCTAAAGAGGTTGCCCATGACAAACGGAGACAATGCTAATTATATTGTTGAAGTAAATAATGTATCGATGCGTTTTAATTTGACCAAAGAAAAAGTTGACAGTATCAAAGAGTATGTGATCAAGCTGGCTACCAGGAAGCTTTTTTTTGAAGAATTCTGGGCCTTAAACGACATTTCTGTCCAGGTTAAACGTGGTGAGGTGTTCGGAATCATTGGTTATAACGGGGCTGGCAAGAGCACCCTGTTAAAAATTATTGCGGGGGTGATTAAACCAACTAAAGGGAGTGTTATAGTCAAAGGGACCATGGCACCCCTGATCGAGCTAGGGGCCGGATTCGATATGGATTTAAGCGCCCGGGAAAATATTTATTTAAACGGGGCGATATTGGGGCACTCAAGAAAGTATATTCACGATAAATTTGATGAAATTGTTGACTTCTCCGGACTGCATGACTTTATCGATATCCCCGTCAAGAACTATTCATCGGGGATGGCAGCCAGGCTCGGCTTCGCCATTGCCACGATTACCGAACCAGATGTTTTGATTGTTGATGAAGTTCTCGGCATCGGCGATATCAGGTTCCAGAAAAAATGTGAGCAAAAAATTAATGCCATGTTGAAAAAAAAAGCAACAGTGATCATGGTTTCCCACTCGATTAGTGAAATAGAAAGTATGTGCGACCGCGTTTTGTGGCTGGAAGAGGGCAGTTTCAAAATGCTGGGGCAAGCGAAAGAGGTATGTGCGGTATATCAAGCCGGATAACAGCAGATAGCGTTTAGATATACGGGCCGGATTGAGTGGTCAGTCCGGATTGGTTTAAGTACTCAGTCGCACTATAAAAAAGCGGCCTCTTCGGAAACAAACGCTTGTTTTTTATAGGTAAAGTACAAGTGCTAAAATGAAAAAGATCAACTGATTACGGCTTTAATGTCCGTTTATTACTGTAAAAAATACTTTTTCAGTAGCCATTGATAGTATTTTGATCCAGAATAATCAATTGCCCTTAAGGGAGAGTAAAACAAAGGCCATGCCAATTTATCATGGTCAGGTAGATGTTATAAAGAATTGCTTTTAGGTTGTCTTTGGAGAGTGAGCCTTTAATGTCTAAAAAAACACTGGTAAGCATTATCATTCCCTGTTACAACTATGCCCATTTCCTCGAGAAATCAGTAGGCTCGGTACTAAATCAAACCTACAGCAAATGGGAATGCTTGATTATCGATGATGGTTCCAAAGATAATACAAAAGCTGTGGCCTCCAAACTCATGGAAAAGGATTCAAGAATCAAATATTTTTATCAGCAGAACAAGGGATCGTCTGCATCGAGAAACCTGGGCTTTACCCTGGCACAAGGTGAGTATATTCAATTTCTCGATGCCGATGACATCATTCATCCTTGCAAATTACAAGAACAGGTAGACATTTTAGATAGCGATCCATCAGTTGGAGTTTCCTATACCAACTACCAAACCTTCCAAGAAGACCTTTCCAATCTTACCGGCAGATACTCCCATCTAATCTTAGGAGGCGATCCGCTTGAAGATTTTTTATTCAAATGGGAAAGGGGGCTTAGTATACCTATTCATGCTGCTCTTTTCAGAAGATCAGTATTTGAGAAGCATGAAAAACCTTTTGAAGAAATATTAAGAGCTCAAGAAGATTGGGTCATGTGGGTGCAGCTGGCAGCAGATGGTGTATCATTTAATTTTTTGGACAAAGACTATTGCTATTACAGAGAACATGGTTTTAGGAAAACTACAGATTATAAGAGCATGTACAGTTCTTTCATGAAAGCAGTATTTATTATTTTAACTATCGTGCCGAGCCGCTATCATAAAAAGTTTGTTTTTAGTTCATTAAAACATGCTGAAGCTACTTATCTAGATATAATTCTAAATTTAAAAGCAAAAGCTACTTTGTTTTATGACATTGGAGAGAATTTCCATTCTGGTCATGCTTTGACCCAAAGCATAATAATAAATCAATATTTTAATTTTAGCTTAGTTTTTGATTTATCTCAAATCGACTGCATCAATCAGCTTCGTTTTGATCCTCTTGAAGGACACTTGATTAGAGCCAAGTTGTACAAAGTTAATTATCAATCAAAAGCAGGTGAAATTAAGGAGCTCGATTTGTCAACAGTTACCTCTAATGGTTATATATTAAATGATGGTTATACCTTATTTCACACATTTGATCCCATTTTCTTTATACCAATAGCGGGAAAATTAAAAACAGTAATGATATCGGGTGAAATATATGTCCTGGAAAACCGGGAAATTGAGAATTTG
>Ga0209498_1002493_pt1 | contig 11083 bp, 5 predicted proteins | sample WalLakDeSediment_FD_184131 | JGI IMG/M metagenome (GOLD analysis project Ga0209498, IMG submission 184131) | Lake sediment microbial communities from Walker lake, Nevada to study Microbial Dark Matter (Phase II) - Walker Lake 11/02/13 Deep... | ecosystem: Environmental > Aquatic > Freshwater >...
TGCCCGGACTGAGTCAGGAAGGCCTGCTGGCCAAAGTAGTCTGTTCCGAATAGAGTGCTCGTGCCCTCACAGGCGGCCGGTGTCAGCACAGGCGCATCGACCAAGAGGAAACCGCGGCTATCCAGGTGGTCGCGGGCCGCCTTGATGATCTCGGCCCGCACGCGCATGATCGCCGCTTGACGCGGCGTGCGCAGCCAGAGGTGGCGGTTGTCCATGAGAAACTCGACTCCGTGCTCCTTGGGAGCCAACGGATAGTCGGCCGCGGCCAGCTGGATGACCTCAAAGCCGGTCAGCTGTAGTTCAAACTCTCCAGGGAGTCTAGGATGAGGCTGCACTGTGCCGGTGACCCACAGCGAGGTCTCCTGAGAAAGGGAGTCGGCCAGCTTGAACAGCTCGGGGCCCAGGTCGGCAGCGGAGGCGACACACTGGAGCTGACCGCTTCCGTCACGGAGCACGAGGAAGATGATCTTGCCTTGGCGGCGCTTCTGGTGCAGCCAGCCGCCGATTCTGACCTCTTCGCCGGCGTGCGCTCCCACTTGGTCGATCCTGACCCTCTGCTGACGTGTGCTCACTCTCTGACTCCTCCTCCGCTGCGGTCCTTGACGACCGCTCCTTTGTGCATCACCCAGACAACCCGGCTGGGGAGAGACTCCAGGTCGGTCATGGCATCGCCGGATATGGCGACGAGATCGGCCTGCAAACCCTCGTCGACGGACCCGAGCGTGCCTGACAGCCCTAGAAGCGACGCCGACCCGGTCGTCGCGGCCCGCCAAGCGTCAACCACCCGCATCCCGGCGCGCACCAAGTAGGCCACCTCATCAAGATTGTCTCCGTGCCGGTTGGCAGGTGTGCCGGCATCGCTGCCCATGGCTACTCTCACCCCGCCGGCAAGAGCCCGCCGGAAGCTGGCCTCGTGGGCCTCGTAGAGGCGCAGGGTCTTGTCGACCACGTGACGCGGCATCTTGCCTTCAGGCGCGGCGGCCAGGATCTTCTGTGGTGCGCTGAACGTGGGCACCAGGAACACCTCGCGCCGGGCCATCAGCTCAATCAGCTCATCAGAGAGATCAACGCCGTGCTCAAGCGAACTGACGCCGGCCAAGACCGCCTGCCGTGCGCCAGTAAGGCCCTGCGCATGCGCCGCCGCGGGCTTGCCAGCCTTGCGCGCCTCGCCCACTGCCGCAGCCAGCTCCTCCAGCTCCAGCTGAGGCAGACCGGCCTCGCTGCCCGCTGTCAGCACGCCGCCCGTAGCCATCACCTTGACGAAATCGGCGCCAGCCTGCAGCTGCTCGCGGGCCGCACGCCGGCAATCATCTATCCCATCGGCCTGCCGGCCGAAGAACCAACCGTGCCCGCCGGTCATGCAGATGGCCCGCCCCGCGGCTCGAATCAACGGGCCCCGGAGCTCGCCGGCGGCGATTGCGTCACGGAGGGCGATGTCGCCAAAGTCGCGCCCACCGCAGTCGCGAACCGCTGTGATTCCCCCGTCCAGCGTATCGCGCGCATGCCTGGCCGCCCGTAAGACGGTTCGGTGGGACGTCTCACGGGCCATCGTACCGGCCGGGTCGGCCTCTCCGGTCAGCGAAAGGTGCACATGCGCATCGATCAGGCCCGGTAGCAGCGTTGCGTCACCAAGATCGCGCCGCGGCCATTGTGCGTAGAGCTTCGGGACAGAGCCCTGCCCGCGGCCCATGATTCGCTCTCCCTGAACCAAGACATACCCGGGTTCCAGAAGCGCATCCGAAAGCCCGTCCCAAAGGCGCGCCGCCGCGATGACTAGTTTGGTTGGCATCGGCCGAGACATTGTATCAACTCCCGACAGAGTGTCTGTAGCCTTTCATTCTACGCATCTTTAGCTGCAGCAAAAGAAAACCCTCCTGCCGCCGTCAAGCCACAGGAGGGTCTGGCAACTCGGTCTAGGGTGTCTGTAGAGCACGCGACTCGAGCTCGGTGAGGACCTGGCTAAGCTCGGTCTGCAGGCGTCCGTACTCGGCCCAGTTGCCGTCTCGGAGCGCCTGTTCGGATCGGTTGAAGAGGCTAACCGCTCTTTCAATCAGCTCAGCCACCGTTTGATCATCACCGGGTTCGGTTGGGACACCCGGACTCTCGCCAAAGATGCGAGCCAGGGCGCGGTCTAAGTTCTCGTCCATCACTACACGGTCGCGGTATGAAACAACCACCTGTTTCATCTCCGGCAACCCCGTAGCGTCGGCCTGCAGGTATATAGGCTCCACGTAAAGGATCGCATCGTTGATCGGAATCACCAGCAGGTGACCACGGATAACCTCCGAGCCGCGCTGGCCCCAGAGGGTCAGGTCACGCGAGATTACGGTATCCTGGTCAATCCGCGCCTCGATCTGTGCCGGCCCGAAGACGAGCTCCGCCCGGGGGAAGCGGTACAGGATAAGCTCACCGTAGAGATCTCCGTCTGAGCGAGCGGCCATCCAGGCGACCATGTTGTTGCGGCCTCGCGGCGTAAACGGCAAGAGCAGGGCATACTCGGGTTCGACGGAGTCAGCTAGCTTCATGATCAGGTAGTACGGCTCAACAGCCTGGGTCCGGGCGGCGTATGTCTCCTGCGGGATGGTCCAAACATCCTCCTTGTTGTAGAAGGCCACCGAGTCGCGCATGTGGTAGGTCAGGAGCATCTCCGATTGCCATTGGAAATAGTCGATTGGATAGCGCATGTGAGCACGCATGTTAGCGGACATCTCATCGCTCGAACGGAACAGCGCCGGGAAGATCCGCGCGTAGGTCTGGACCAGAGGATCCTCATGATCGAAGACGTAGAAGACGGTGTCACCACTATACGCATCGATTACGACCTTGACCGAGTTGCGAACGTAGTTGGCGTTGATCCGTCGCAAAGGCTCGGAGTACGGGTAGCCGTTGCTGTGCGTGTACGCATCGATTACCCAGTACAAGCTGCCGTCGACCACGATCGGATATGGATCCCGGTCATAGCGCAGGAACGGTGCAATCCGGCGAACACGCTCACTGATGTTGCGGTAGAACATGATCCTCGATTCGGGCGTTATTACGTTGGCCAGGAAGATCTGGTAGCTACGCATCCGCACGGCGAACGCCAGCCTGACGAGTGGTGACGACAGCTGGACGCCGCCCGGTCCATCGTAACGGATGGTGGCATTGATCTCACCGAGCGGGTAATCGAACTCCGGAGATTCGGTGTTGACGATCGCATAGGTCCGAGTCAGCTCACCGTAATACGACCGCACCTGATCGATGGAGAAGCCGGCCGCAGCCGGGGGCCCTGACACCACCGGGGGCACATCGCGGATCCAAAACTCCGGCAAGCCCTCCGACGTGGCCCGGTTGACGGGACTCATGATCACGCCATAGCCGTGGGTGAAGACCAAGTGCTGGTTGATCCAGGTGCGCTCGGGCAACAGGTTGATGTCCAGTTCGCGCACGGAGATGGCCACCTGGCGGTACTCGTCGCCAAACCGGTAGCGATCAATGTCCGCGTCGTTGAAGGCGTAGTAAAGCCGTATCTCCTGCAACTGGCTGTATGTCGTCTTCAGGGGCCGATAATCCCAGAGCCGAATGTTGTCGATGGTGGCGCGGTTAGCTTCAAGGTCCTCCAGGGTCAGCTCGCCCCTGAGGGGGTACTCGAGTTCCTGGATGCGGTCGAGGCCCCAAGCTGCCCGGGTGTAGGATATGTTGTAGCCAATGTACTCGCGCTCCTTGTTGAGCTCATCCGGCTCGACCGTGAACTGCTGCACGAATGTGGGATACAAGGTGCCGAGGATGAATGAGACCGCCAGCATAACCACGACGCCCCCGGCGATCAACGCGGTGCGGCGGAGGCGTATGTTAACCAGCAAAAGGGCCGCGACGGCCAGAGTGATTACCATCAGCAACCGCAACGCCACGGCCTGGGCGTTGACGTCGGTGAAGCTGGCGCCAAAGACCTGACCGCGTGGTGAGTAGAGCAGAGAGTAGAGGTTCACCCGGTAGCCGATGGCCTTGACGGCAAAGAAGCCTGCCGCCAAAAGGGAAATGTGGGCCCGGGCCTTGCTGGACAGGCGCACACGGCGTGCATCGAAGGTCAGGTCGGCTGTCAGCACGTAGAGCAGAGCCACGCCGATGACCGCAAGAACCAGCGCCGACATCAGATACTGGTAAAGAAGTGACAACATCGGCAGCGTGAACACGTACGTGGCCACATTTTGATTGAAGATCGGTTCGGTCACGCTGAACGGCACCTGCCGCAAGTAGCGCAACACCGGCAGCCACTGGGTGGACAGGTTGAGTCCGATGAAACCGCCAAGCACCAGACTGCCCACGAGCAAGTAGCGCCGGATACGCCGCGGCGCAACGAGTGGCCCGATCGGCAACTCGATGATACCCGGCAGAGTACCCGCCCTGCCAGCCAAGGCCGTCCGGAGGTTAACCCACAAGAACAGGGCCAACAGGCCGCCGCTGACGATGCCGAGCAGCCAGCGCGCCTGCACCCCGAGAACGAAAACCGAAGAATAGCCGAGATTGGAGAACCACAGCCAATCGGTGTAGAAGCCGGAGCCGAACATCACCAAGAGGAGTAGGACTCCGACGATGGCGAGCACGATTGTGAAAAGCGTCGGACCTCGATTTTGCAAGCTTGCATCTCCCTCCACAGGGCTTCACGCCCAAGTCCAGGACCATAACCCGAGGGCCCGTCCAAGCATCAATGCTGGTTGGGCTCTTGATCCAAAGGACCGTATCTTTCCGTGTACTGTTCAATACTCATCAATACGTCCCTAGGTTTCACCCCATCCGATTTTGCCACGATGCCCATCTCCTCCATCATGTCCACAATGCGTGCTGCCCTAGTGTAGCCAATGCGCAGCCGGCGCTGGAGCATAGACGTGGAAGCCTGCTCGTGGTCGAATACGACACGCAAGGCGTCGGCCCAGCGGCTGTCGGTTTCGCGCTCGCCGCCGGAGCTTGACTCGTCAGGTATCGGGAAGCTCTCCATGTAGGCCGGATCAGCCTGGCGTTTGACGTGACGAACCAGATCCTCCACTTCAGGATCGGTTATCCACGCACCCTGCACCCTGATCGGTTTGGCCGCGCCCACCGGGTAGAACAGCATGTCACCCCGGCCCAGTAGCTTGTCGGCGCCTCCCATGTCCAGGATGGTCCGCGAGTCGACCTGGGAAGCCACTGCGAAGGCGACGCGCGATGGGATGTTGGCCTTGATGACGCCGGTGATCACGTTGACTGAAGGCCGCTGAGTCGCCACCACGAGGTGGATGCCGGCCGCCCGCGCCATCTGAGCTAGGCGCCAGATAGAATCCTCGACTTCGACCGGTGCAACCATCATCAGGTCGGCAAGCTCATCGATCACGATGACGATGCGAGGCAAGGGGAAGCCCGCGCCTTCGGCGGCACTGGCGCCGACAATCACCGGCGTCCGAGCGTCTTCGTTGTCAACCGCAACCTCGTCGGCAGCGGCCTGCTGTCGTTCCTCCATCAACCTGTTATAGTCGGCTATGTTGCGCACACCGGCCTCCGAGAACCGGTAGTACCGGTCTAGCATCTCCTTTACCGCCCACCGGAGGATCTGCGACGCTTTCTTGGGGTCGGTGATCACCGGAGCCAACAGGTGCGGTATTCCATCGAAGACCTGCAGCTCGACCACCTTGGGGTCGATCAACAGCAGCTTGACTTCGTCTGGGCGCGCCTTGAAGAGTATGCTTGCAATCAGCGCGTTCAGGCAGACGCTCTTGCCGGAGCCGGTGGCGCCGGCGATCAGCAAATGCAGCAGGCGCTCCAAATCGGCCACCACCGCCTGCCCGGCTATGTCTTTGCCCAGGGCGAAGGTGAGCCGGGACTGGGCGCGACTGAACTCGGCTGACTCAAGCAGCTCGCGGAGATGGACCACCGAGATTTCCGTATTGGGTACCTCGACCCCCACGAGGCCCTTGCCGGGAATGGGCGCGATGCGCACGTCCGCCGCGGCGAGGCTGAGGGCGATGTCCTCTGCCAAGGACTCAATCCGGGCCACCTTGACCCCGGGAGCCGGCCGGACCTCGAATCGGGTCACGGTGGGCCCGGGGTTGATCTCCATCACCTTGACCTGAACCCCAAACGAAGCAAAGGTCTCTTCAAGCAGCTGAGCTCGGGTCTCCGCATCCTGGGCAGCTCGGCCCAAACCTCGCCGTGTGCTCCGGCTAAGGAGGTTGATTGGCGGCAGCGAATAGGAGTCAGGCACACTGGGTCGCGGGCCAGAGGCCAGGCCAACCGGAGGCGCCGAGTGCACACCGCTCGCGGTGAGCTGCTCGGGGGTCGCCTTCGGTCGCCCCGGTCCACCTGACGGCGCCTGTACGGTCGCGGCCTCAGCAGCTTTGTCGGTGGCGTTGCCCGCCGGTGGCCGCTGCTCGGCAATGGGGCGCGCGTCGTCTGGCGCTGGGCTGCGCTTAGCCTCCCGGGCCTCCGCCCGGACCAGCCGGCCGTTGCCGGTATCGGTGAATGAGGCGCGAACAGGACGCTCTGCAGGCCGAACCCGCCGGTAACCGCTGGCAAACTCGCGCAGCTGCCTGCCGATTGCGGTCGCCAACCATCTGACCGCACCCACCACCATGCCGACAGCGTGGGCCAGCGGCACCCGAACCACGGCCAATGCGGCAACGATGGCGAGGCCGGCCATGACCACTGCCCTCCCGCGGACGCCAAACAGCACCACAAGGGTGCGAGCGCCGACGGCGCCAAGGATTCCCCCGAAGATTCTGACATGTCCAGTTTCAAACTCCAGGCCCATCGGGACGGGCAGATGGAGCGCAACCAGTGCCAACCACGCCAAAGCAGCGAGGCCGACCACCCGGGAGCTGAGTGGAAGCGGCTGGCCTTTGGCCACCAGCCAGAGGCCGGTCGCTAGCGGAGCGACCCATGCGGTGCCTGCGCCCCTGCCGAACAAGACATAGAGCCAGTCGCCCAGAAAGTCCCCGACCAGGCCGGCCGAATCAGAGAACACCGCCAGCCAGCACAAGACGCCACCGGCTAGCAGAACAACCCCCCAGAACTCACACCAGGGGCGTCGCTTGGCGGCAGGAGACTTCTTGCGGCGCCGGTACTTGGCCAATTGACCACCTCTCCACTCCACGCAAGACATCGATTTCGCGGTCAGCCGGCTTTTTCCCCCGCCGAATGGCAATCATCTAGGTCAAGGCCAACGCGACAACGGCGACAACTGCGCAGTAGAGCCCGAACCAGGCCAGCTTAGCACGTTGCACGGCAAGCAACAGCAGCCGAATCGCTACCAGTCCTAAGGCGAAGGCCGTGAGCACACCAGCAAGGAGCGGCCCGACCTGCAGCGCTCCGGCGGCCAGTTCGGGGACCGGCTGCCGCGCCAGTTTGAAGAGGTCCACTGCGGCGCCTCCCAACATCACCGGCAGCGCCAGCAGCAGCGAAAAGCGAGCCGCTTGCCGCCGCTCCAGTCCGCAGAGCAGGCCGACAACGATCGTCGACCCTGACCGTGAGATGCCGGGCAGGATGGCGAAAGCTTGCGCTAGGCCAATCCAAAGAGCCTGAGACGGTCGCATGCTGACGGCCTTGGGCGTACCCGAAGCCATCCGCGGCCCCAGCACCAGCAACCCTGCGGTAACGAGCAGCATGCCAGCAGCGAGGCGGGCCGAGTCCATCGCGGCCCCCACGGCTTCTCCGGCTACTACCCCGATCACCGCCGCGGGCAGGCTCGCCAAGACCAGCAACCCCAAGAATCGTGAGCTTGCCTGTTCTCGGCGCATCGCCCCTCCAAGCAGACGGGCTAGGTCCGCGCGGAAGAAGACCGCAATGGCCAACGCTGTCCCGGCGTGCAGCATAATCTCCAACGTCAGACCCGGCAGTTGCAACCCTAAGAGGGCTTGCGCCAGCACCAGATGACCGGACGAGCTCACGGGCAGAAACTCCGTTAGACCCTGCAAGATGCCCAGAAAGATGGCCCGCCCGTAGGTCAACTCCACCCAACACTCGCCCCCTCGCTCTTTACCGATTGTATAGAGCAGCACATGATGAAGCAAACCCCGCTGGCCTGCTCCTAGCTTTGGGTTGTTGAGCAAGTGGTTTGGCAGCCGCACCGCGATGTCTGCCGGGGCGATCTGCTCACTGCTTCTTGACACTTGCGTCTGCCTACCAAGACTTGCCCCCACGCCAGGGGGCGCGCGGCGTTGCCAACCCCCCCGCCCTGGGTCTATAGTTGTTGTTGTTGTGAACCTAGCTCGCTGCAATGAGGTGAATCTATCCAGATGACCACCAAACAGCCAATCGTGGAGATCGTCTTGGCACCGGTGTCGGCCGAGATTCCAGCGGGCGCCGATTGCTCGGCATGCGGTGCTTCCTGCCAATCGGCCTGCAAGACTTCGTGTACCGTCGGCAACCAGCCGTGCACGGCCCTGGCACCAGAGCAAGCCTGAACTCAGACCAGAGTCATCAGCTCACGCACCTGTTTCGCACCGCCGACGGGTGTTTTCTGGTGGACGGATCCACCGCTGCTCTGGTGAGGCTCGATGCAAGTTCCTTCGCCGCCTGGTCCGACTACCTCTTGGGACTATCCGACGACACCGTCGCCCAGGACCCGCCCGGCCTCACCGAACTCCGGCGGTCCGGCTTGTTTCGCCAGACGCAGTATCCGGCGCCAACGGCCGCCCCCACCAGCTTGCACTCCCTCTGCCTGAACGTTGCCCACCTCTGCAATCTGGCCTGTCGATACTGCTTTGCCGGCGAAGGCGGATATGGGGATACGGCGGCAGACATCATGGCACCGGCGGTAGCCCGTCGCGCGGTGGACCTCCTGCTGGAGTCCTCAGCCGCCAGCCGCACCGTCAACATCGACTTCTTCGGCGGCGAGCCCCTGCTCGCCTGGGATACAGTGGTCGACGTCGTCGGTTATGCCACACAGGAGGCGCGAGCAAAGGGCGGGACGGTCCATTTCACCCTGACCACCAATGGGGTGGGACTGACGGCGGCCCAAGCCCGGTTCGCCGCCGAACACATGGCGACGATCATCGTCTCGCTGGACGGCCGGCCTGAGGTGCACGACCGGATGAGGGTGCGGCGTGACGGCGAGGGAAGCTACGCAGCCGCACTGGCTGGGGCAGGTCTGCTGCAAGACGCTCTCAGCGCCGCTGGACGCCGGGCTAGGAAGCGCGGCCGGATGGACGGGTCGGTTGTGCTGGAACGGCCGGACCGGCCAATCGACTCCGCTCCCCTTTGGGCTCGCGGCACCTTCACCCGGCACAACCTCGACTTCTGGCGCGATGTCGAGCATCTGCTGGCTCTGGGCTTTGACCAGATTTCGCTGGAACCGGTCAGCGCGCCGCCAAGTGCCCCCTATTCTCTCCAGACTGCGGACCTGCCGCAGATTCGCGAATCCTACAGCCGCATAGCCGATCTGATGAGGCAAGGCGGCCTGCGCTTCTTCCACTTCGAGCTTAACCAGCGGCAGCCGGCCTGTGCTGTCAAGCGTTACAGCGGTTGCGCCGCCGGCGCCGGCTATGGCTGCGTGGCGCCCGGCGGCGAGCTGTATCCCTGCCACCAATTCGACGGCGATGCCGCCTTTGCGCAAGGCAACGTTCTTGAGCTGGCCAGCTATCCCACAGCGGAGCGCTTGCTGGGGACCGGCGTTGGCGCCAAGCAGGCCTGTCGCCAGTGCTGGGCCCAGCTGTTCTGCGGTGGCGGGTGCCACTACGCTTCCTGGCGCTACGGCGGCGGGCTTCTCGAGCCGCCGCCTCTCTACTGCATGCTGACGAGAACCCGCTTGGAGTGCGCCCTGTCGTTACAGGGGACTCCGGCCGGGCCGGCCAAAGGGCTTTAGACAGAGCACCGCGGCAGGTTGGGTGGCCATCACGGTTTCGGCCGTCCACGCAAAGCGCCCCGGGGCGTGCGCGGGAGCTCCGGGGCGGGTGCGGTGCGGTGACTTCTGTCAGCGGCTCAGCCGCCGGCTGACTTACACTCCATGATCACCGGCAGGACCGTCGGTTGGCGCCCCGTTCGCAGCTCAACCACTTGAAGCGCCCGATCGCGAATGACGCCCTTGAGCAGGGGCCAGTCCATCGGACTGCCCTCCAACTCCTGCAGGGCGCGGGTCAGAGTTTCCTTGATCTCTGTGAGCAGTGCCTCCGACTCCCGTACATAGACGAAGCCGCGTGTGACCACGTCGGGCCCCGCCAGAATCCGCCCTTGGCCGAGGTCTACCGTAACGGCCACCACCAGCACCCCATCCTCAGAGAGCCGCGTACGCTCGCGGATGACGGCCGAACCGACGTCGCCGACGCCGCGGCCGTCCACGTAGACCGCGCCGGAGGCAACCTTGCCGCTTATCCGGCCGTGGTAGGCGGAGAACTCGAGGACAGTCCCATTTTCGACCACGAACACGTGATCTTCGGCCACCCCGAGTTGGGTGGCGAGCTGTCCGTGACGGACCAAATTGCGGTACTCGCCGTGAATCGGCACGAAGTACTGCGGTTTGATGAGGTTGATCATCATCTTAAGCTCTTCTTCGCTGCCGTGGCCGCTTACGTGGACCTGGTGATAAGGCGGCCGGACGACGGTGGCGCCTTCCCGGTAGAGGTCATCTACGGTGCGGGCCACGGTGCGCTCGTTGCCGGGGACCGGGGTCGCGGCCAGAATGACCGTGTCGTGCGGCTTGATCTCCACCCGCGGGTGTTCATGCCGGGCGATGCGGGTCAAAGCCGACATCGGCTCGCCCTGGCTGCCACTGGCCAATAGGACACACTGGCGATCCCGCGTTCGCAGGGCCTCCTCAAGTCCCACAACCGTGCCGGGCGGGATGTTCAGGTAGCCGAGGCGCGAGGCCACGTCAATCGTGTTGAGCATGGAGCGCCCGATTACGCCGACCTTGCGACCGCGGCGGTCGGCGCCGGTCATGACCTCCTGAATGCGGTGCACGTTGGAGGCAAAGGTGGTGACGATGACGCGCCCGGGAGCCTGGCTCAAGATCCGGTCAATCTCCTGGCCGACAACTTTCTCCGACGGGGTGTAGCCAGGGCGATCGGCGTGGGTGCTGTCGGACAACATCACCAGGACGCCCTGGCGTCCGTATTCGGCCAGGCGATGGTAATCGGTT
>Ga0209498_1002494_pt1 | contig 11081 bp, 13 predicted proteins | sample WalLakDeSediment_FD_184131 | JGI IMG/M metagenome (GOLD analysis project Ga0209498, IMG submission 184131) | Lake sediment microbial communities from Walker lake, Nevada to study Microbial Dark Matter (Phase II) - Walker Lake 11/02/13 Deep... | ecosystem: Environmental > Aquatic > Freshwater >...
CAGGCAGGTGCCGGTGTCTGATTGCTGGGCGCGTCTCACCGGTGAGGTCAGCGCAGAATCAGCAGGGATTGATGTTGCGATCCGCCTGACAGACGCGTTTGGGATGATCCACAATTAATTTGTGAAACAAACCGCTTAAAAGAACGGCAAACTTATCCCATCGGCTCGTTCGGGTCAATCGGTTCCCGTTCGGTGATGGTAAAGAGCACCTCAAAGTCGCCATCTACGCCGATATCCGCCTCGATGCGGATTTCGTATTCGCCCCAGGAGTAATAGCCACCATTGTTGCTGTCGAAGTCGTCATGCTCAGCGACCATCATCTCGTACCAAACGTTGACGGCGTTGGAAAAAGACTCAAAATCCCTGAAGTCGCCTTCTGCTGCCACCATGACCCAGGATCTGGCGTTGAAGCGTGTGTTGGTATCTTCTACATCGAAGGATGAGGTTCCGAAATAGACAAATACTGTATTGGGCACTTGCATCCAATCCTCCGGCAGCGGGGGGATGGATGGGTCGGAAACGATATCTTGTGCAGGCTGGCCTGCGTCAGGGGGGTCGCTGACCGGGGGTTGCGGGGGCGTCTCGGCAGGTGAGCCGCAGGCGGTCAACCCGATCAATACAGCGCTGATGAGTAAGAACAGGGTCATTTTTCCAGGCATGTTATCTCCTTGTATCGCTTGTGTTTGACGTCTTTCAGCCTGTGCATCGTGCTAATGGCCGTCTGATTTCCCTCTCTGACGGTCTCAGCAGGCTGCCCCATTGAACATTATAAGATTAATTTTAACTGAAGTCAATATTGAGGGGTGGTTGGTTGAGACCCTATCCCCAGCCCTTCGCCTCCTGAAGAAATGGGTGTCCAAGCAGATCGCTATTAAGCTCTACATTCACCCAAATTAGTAGCGGTGGGGGTACCCCTAATACCTAAATCCTAATGCCTCATACCTAATATAACCTGCAATAGCCAGATAATACGCTCGGTTAAGTGACCGACACGAACGGGGGATAACTTGACAAGATGCTGGTCAATCCCTTTTATTAATAATAAGATAAAGACAATCTAATAAGTCTAATAAACAATAAGGGAGTCTAAAGATGAACAATTCACTGGTTTTCGAAGTACATTTACCGTTACCTTATAATCAAGCCCTGAAGGCGGTTGAAGTGGCGTTTAAAGGTGAAGGCTTTGGGATTATGACCCATGTCGATGTGCGCGCCACGTTGAAGGAGAAGCTGAACGAGGATTTCAGACCCTTCAGCATTATCGGCGTGTGTAAGCCAGCTTTAGCCCATCGCTTATTGAAGGTTGAGCCAAAGATGGGCTTGCTGTTACCCTGCAAGGTCACCGTTGAAGCGGCTGAAGCTGATGAGAGCATCGTCAGGATCATCCATCCGCAAAATATTGTGATCTTAGGGATCGGTGATGATCCTGAGATTGAAAAGGTCGCAGATGAGGTAGAAGGGAGTATTCGCCGGGTGGTGCAAGTATTGGAGGATCTTCAGGTATAAGTTGAAGGGATAAGAATGCTTCACCCCCATGTTTCGTTTGGTGGAGCCCCTTGGCTTGAGTCCAGGCAGCCACACGGCCCTGGCTGCTGATGATCCCATCGACTTGTCCGTTTTGAGCGGTTCAAAAAAAGATATCGAGAAGATCAGCATGTATTCGACTTCTGTGCCGATATCAGTTTCGATGCAGGCATTGGATTTTCCCTGGGTGTCGTCTCCTGTTCTGGTAGCGATCAAGGGAAGACCATTGGGGACATGACACTTCATACCAGGACAGGTCACGATTGCCTCCCAGGCGTTTCATATTCTGCTATCTGTGTGTCTTGTCATGTGACAGGGAAATGAAAGCGGAACAGGTTGTCACATAAGAAAGGGCAGACACGCAGGTCTGCCCCAACAAAGAATACCTAATTTCCAACCCCTAATACCTGATTCCAAATACCTGGAACCATCGACGAAAGGCTTCCAGCTTTTAGCTTTGAGCTGCCAGCTACGAGCAACAAACTAACCCAGCTTGCCCTCAATATAAGCAACTGCATCCTGGACGGTCTGGATCTGACGGGCTTCATCATCGGAGATGGGGATGTCGAATTTCTCGCAGAAGCCGTCGATCAAAAAGAACTGATCCATCGAGTCTGCTTTTAAATCCTCGACAAACCGGGTCTCTGGGGTAATATCATCGACTTCAATCTTGAGCACATCCGCGATGACTTCTTTGACCTGTTCTAATGTATCTGACATAAAATATTCTCCTATCTGGTTTATAATACTATAAATTCTAACAAGCCTTGGGGAACTGTCAAGGCTGAGGGTGACCTCAAAGGTAATTAACACCACGCGATGAAAAAAGACACGCAAATCAAAAGTCGTAAAGGGGAACACATCCAGATCAACCTCGAAAAGAACGTTGCCTCCGCGCTGACGACCGGGTTGGAAAAATACCGTTTCGTCCACCAGGCGCTGCCGGAGATGTCGTTAAATGAGGTGGATATGACGCAGGTGCTGTTTGGGACTGTACAGCGCGTCCCGGTGCTGGTCTCGTCGATGACGGGGGGGACCGATCGGGCGGCGCGTATCAACCGCCACCTGGCGGAGGGGGCCGAGGAAGTCGGCCTGGCGATGGGGGTCGGGTCACAGCGCGCGGCGATTAATGATCCCAACCTGGCGGCGAGCTTCCAGGTACGCACGTACGCACCGGGGATCCTGTTGTTTGCCAACCTAGGCGCGGTTCAGCTCAATTATGGGTACGGGGTGGAGGAGTGCCGCAGGGCAGTCGAGATGATCGAGGCGGACGCGCTGATCCTGCACCTCAACCCGCTGCAGGAAGCGCTCCAGCCCGAAGGGGATTTTGATTTCCGCGGCCTGGCGGGGAAGATTGCTGACCTGCGATCTAAGCTGACCGTGCCCCTGATCGTTAAAGAGGTTGGCTGGGGTCTCTCGGTGGAGGCGGCGCAGCTGTTGTATGACGCTGGCGTTGACGCACTGGATGTGGCCGGCGCCGGGGGGACATCCTGGTCTCAGGTGGAGATGTACCGCAACCCCGATCCGTACCGGGCACAAACGGCGGGGGCCTTCATCGGTTGGGGCATCCCCACAGCTGAATCACTGTTGGCTGTCCGCCAGGTTTACACGGACCGGCCGGTGTTTGCCTCCGGGGGGCTGCGCACGGGGATCGAGATTGCCAAGTGCCTGGCGCTGGGCGCCAGCCTGGGGGGCATGGCGGGTCAATTCCTCAAGGCGGCTGACGAATCGCTGGAGGCAACGGTCAGCACGATGCAGATGATGGCTGACCAGGTGCGCATTGCCATGTTCGCGTGCGGGGCGCGTACCCTGGGGGAACTGAACCCTGACAAACTGATGGAAACGCCCTGAAAGGATTGAGACGATGAACCTTGACGATAAACTGGCTGTGCTTGCCCAACAAATTGAGGCGCGCTTACGGAGCTTCCTGGCATTATTTGATTTTGGGCTCAGCGCTGAGCTGGGACGGATGCTCGCGTACCACATGGGCTGGGATGGTGACGAGGGCGGGCGCGGTAAACGTTTACGGCCGGCGCTGACGCTGCTGTGTGCCGGGGCGTGCGGCGGGGATCACGAGGTAGCCATGCCGGCAGCCCTGGGCATCGAGTTTTTGCACAATTTCACCCTGATCCACGACGATATTGAGGACCGTTCCGACCTGCGGCATGGGCGCCCAACGCTGTGGACGCGCTGGGGGCTGCCCCAGGCGGTCAACGCAGGGGATGCACTGTTTTGCATTGCCCAACTGGCGCTGCTGGGTCTGGGGGAGACCTGCGGCGAAGCGGTCGCCGCCCGGGCGGCACGTGAGCTGAACCAGATGTGTTTGCGGCTCACCCAGGGGCAGTACCTGGATATTGCCTTTGAGGACGATGATGGCATTGATTTGGAGACCTACCTGGCGATGATTCAGGGCAAGACCGCCGCACTGATCAGCTTTTGTGCCGCCATGGGTGGGTTATCAGCCGGTGCGGATGAGGCGACCTTGACTCAGTTGATGGATTATGGTGAGAGCCTGGGGCTGGCCTTCCAGATCCAGGACGACTACCTGGGCATCTGGGGTGACCCCGCTGTGACGGGGAAATCGGCCGCCAGCGACCTGCTGGCACGCAAGAAGTCCCTGCCGGTGTTGTTCGGCTTGCAGGAATGTGTTGAATTCAAAGCCCTGTGGGGGGTGGAAGCATTGACCCCGGTGATTGTCGATGAGATGGCGGTTATGCTGGAAGACTGCGGCGCGAAGGATTATGTTAAGGTCAAGGCAGAATTGTATACACGGCGGGCATTTGAGGGGTTGGATGGATTGTTTCCCAATAAGAACGAGGATGCGGAAGTATTAGCTGCATTGACGGAGAAATTGCTCCATCGGGAGGTGTAGGGGTAACTCCCCCCATCCCCCCGCCTGCAGGGGGCTAAAAAGACTTTCCCAACCTCTCTGTTTATGGAGGGGTTACAAGCTCCCCCTTATCCCCCCGTCCACGGGGGGCTAAAATGGCTCTCCCAATCCCTCTGTCTATGGAGGGGTTATTAGCCCTCCCTCCCAACCCTGGAGCGCAGCGGAACTTCAGCAACGCAGCAGGTTGATCCTCAATTGCAAATTGCCAGGGTTTGGCGCTGTTTGCGGCTGCGGATCAATAACCACAGTCCCTGTGCGAAATGGGCGATGGTAAATCCAACAGCTGCCACGTAAACCCCCTTGTAAACTTCAGTTACAACGCCGGTGATTAGTACCCCGCCCAGTACGATCAAAAACACGACCACAGCCTCGGCAACGGGGCCGGTCTTCTCCTGTTGGACGATGATGCCCTGGAACAGGCTGATGTACACGCTTAGGATCGCTAAGGGAACCGCAAAGGCCAGGGTGAAGCGGGCTGTCTCTGCCATGTCGGGGGGCAGGTTGGCGATCACCCTGAACCAACCGCTAGAGAGGGGGCTGGCCACGAAGACAGCAGCCAACCCGGCGGTGATCAATGCGGCGTTGCGGGCAAACTTTTTCAGAAGGGGGAAGGCGCAGGGCTCTTCGAGCAGTGCGACGACCGCTTCGTTATAGGCCACGCCCGGCGTGCGGAACATGAATAAGAGGCCGGTTACAACGGACCAGATCGCCAGGGATTCGATGGGCTCAGGCATGCGCGAGACCGTGCCGCTGATCAGCGGTAGCCACAGCAGCCACAGGGATGAGGTGATGGCGAGGGGTATATAAAAGTCACCGAAGCGTTTGAGCGTCAGGGGTTGTTGGGTGGTTGGGGCCTCCTTGATCAGGGGGCGGATTTTGCGGATGCGTAAGCCGGCATAGATAGCTTCTGCGGTGACCGCTAAGCCCTGGGTCAGGCCTGCCAGGGTCGCCCCGGGGATGGTTCCCAGGCGCAGACCAATCAGCAAAATGGTGACGCCCGTTACCAACCGGACGGCGGTTGTCTCGCCGACCATTCTTGAGTGGCCGAAGCGGATCATGGTCCCCTGTTGGAAGCGGCGGTAGGCGATGGCAACCGTCCAGGGTGTCAGGAATAACAGCCCCGAGCGGCCTGGTTCGACGACAGCCTCAGGCACTTGCAGGATCACATTGACTATAAAATCGTAAATGGGGGTAACAGCCACCAACAAGTGCAGTGCTGCCAGGATCCCGCCCATCCACAAGGTGATCTTTTTGAGACGCTGGTACGAGCGCCAGTCGCGGCTGAGGGCGGTGGCTGCCGCCAGGAGCATGATCACAGGGGCTTCGATGGTCAACGCGACCGGAAAGACGATCCCGCCGTAGGCGGCCAGGTTGACTTCCGGGTTCGGCAAGCGGGCGACGATGGCATTGATGGTGGGCAGTTCGATGCTCATCAACAACCAGCTGGCGACGAGGGGCAACCAGGTTACCAGGACCTGTTTGGTAGAGAGGTTTTTGGGATTCGTGGATGGGTTTTCCTTAGTGCTCAAAGTGAGTGGCCTCAAGGTTAGATCAATATCGAATATGCTGAAGAAGTATACCCCCAGGAGCAATGAATTGTGAATGGTGAATTGGGAAATGGGAAGTGGCAATAGTAAATTGTTCCAGACTGAGGACCAAATACCTTATCACCGCATACCCAATCGCCTAATACCTAATAGCGTAACACTCACCACTCACCACAAGCTGAAGCGATCTCAAATCGCATCAGCGAAGTGCCGACCGCAAGAGCGGTTGGCCCAACCACTCCCCATTCACCAATCACCATTTACCAATTTTTTCATCTTTCAGTGAGATGGTATATAATATGGGAAAGCACATCAAGAGGAGGCTTTATGATAAAACTGCCCGATGAAGAAGGTCAAGGTTGGATCGAATGGGTCCTGATTGGGATTTTAGCGATCCTTGTTCTTGTGACTATTTACCTTCTGATGAGACCAGCCCTGACCAACTTGTGGCAGAATTTTATCCAATCATTGCAATAAAAAAATATCTAACGATAAAAAAAGGTGATGACCAGCTTTGAAAATCCAAGCGGCTGATTTGATCAATAAAGGGTTTTGGGGGACACTGGATTGGATCTACCCACCTGAGTGTGCTAGTTGTGGCGAACCTGGTTATCGTTTATGTGCGGACTGCTTCAAAAAAATCAAATTTATTAAAAATAAATATTGTCTGTTGTGCGGGGAACCGATGCACAGTGAGGTTGAGCGCTGCGCTATTTGCCAGGCCAACCCTCGCCCCTATACGGCCATGCGTAACCTCGCAAATTACACGGGTGTGATCCGCGATTGTGTGCATGCCCTTAAATACGAAAATAACCAAGGGTTGGGGGCGTTCTTTTCAGATGTGTTGGCGTTATTGGTGGTTGAGGCGGGCTGGATGCCAGACCTGGGGATGCCGGTGCCCCTCAGCGGACAGCGCTTGGCTGAGCGCGGTTATAACCAGGCGGCCTGTATTGCCAAACCGCTGACAGCACGGCTGGGCATCCGTTACCATCCCTTTGGGATTGCTCGCATTCGGGACACGCCCAGCCAGGTAGGATTGTCCGGTGAAGCACGGCGGCGCAATGTTGCCGGTGCGTTTCGGGCTGTCTCGGAAATTGTGTCTGGTAAACGGGTCTTAGTTGTTGATGATGTCATGACGACTGGGTCAACGATGGAAGCTTGCGCGCAGGCGTTAGTTGATGCCGGGACCCAGGCTGTGTACTGCCTGACCCTGGGGCGTTTTGCACAGCATGCGGGCGTCACACACGAAACCCGGCATCAAGTATAATTTGGTCAACCAATTCATAAATGGAGGCAAATATGACTGTCAAGATAGATATCTTTACCAAGAACATAGAACTAACCGATCGACTTAACGATTATGTCGTGAAGAAGGTGGAAAAACTTGAGAAGTTTTTAGATGAGGTCGATGAATGTAGAGTCGATCTTTCGCATGCAAAGACAGCCAGAAACGCCAGCGATCGCTATGTCTCACAGCTGACCCTGCGGGGCAAAGGATTTATCCTGCGCTCTGAAGAACGGTCTGATAGTATCTTTTCAGCTGTGGATGCCGCCCTTGACAAGATGCGGCGCCAGATTCGTCGCTACAAGGGGAAACGGTCTCGCGGTCGAGGGGATGGTCAGACAATTGCCGAGGCGATAGATATGGCAGCCGTAGAAGCCTACGAGATGGAAGAACCACCGGTGATCGCCCGTCGGAAGCGCTTTATGCTTGTCCCGATGGATGAACTTGAAGCTGTCGAGCAAATGAAACTCCTTGGGCATGAAAATTTCTTTGTCTTCTATAATGCCAATACCAGTGAATTTAATATCCTTTATCGACGCCGTGATGAGAGTTACGGCATCATCATCCCTGAACTTGGTTAAATTTCTGCTTTTCATCCTACGGCTTGTGCAGTTAACCTTGTACAAGCCGTAAATTTTTTATGGTTTCAAGTATGATTGATAGTGAATAAATTGAAATTGACTAGGAGGTTTTTTAAAAATGGTTGCAGATTGTAATGATCCCCTGGCGTTAGCCGCAGATTTGTTTTGTGATAAGAATATGGATACCGAAAGCATCGCTGCCGCGGTTAAGGATATCCTGGTGGGGATCGGCGAAGACCCTGAGCGTGAGGGCTTGCAACGAACTCCCCAACGGGTGGCCAAGAGTTACGAAGAGCTGCTGAGCGGCTACCGCATGGACCCGCAAGCTTTGATCAACGAGGCCGTCTTTGATGTTGCTTATAATCAAATGGTGGTAGTGCGGGATATCGAGTTTTACTCCATGTGTGAGCATCATATGCTGCCCTTTATGGGACGTGCGCATGTGGCATATATCCCCTCTGATAAAGTGATAGGCCTGTCCAAGATCCCACGCATCGTTGACTTGTTTTCAAGGCGCTTGCAGGTCCAGGAACGGATGACGACACAAATCGCCGAGTACTTGGACGTGGTGCTCAAGCCTGAAGGTGTGGCTGTGGTTGTTGAAGGGCTGCATATGTGCATGATGCTGCGCGGTGTAAAGAAACACGATGCGCGGATGACCACATCGGCGATGTTGGGCGCCTTCCGCACAGATATGTCCACCCGGATGGAGTTCCTTGACAACATTTCGCGTGGAGCAGAGCGGTTGAAATTCTAAGATCTGCGTGTCCGGGTGATCTCAACGCCGACGGTATCAGCCTGGGGGACGGCGTTTGGTTTTTCCACTCGCAACCAAATGGAGTCAATGCGCTCATCTTTGAGGATCTGTTTAGCAAGGGATTCAATCAGGGCCTCAATCGTTAGGCAGGGGTTGTCTTCAACAAACTGGGTTATGTGCTTGGCCAGGGTTGAGTAATTGATGGTTTGCTGAATGTCATCGTTTTGGGCAGCCTGATTGATATCCGTGGTGGCGACGGCGCTGATACGAATCTCCCGAATTGTACGCTGTTCATGGGCGTGAATGCCCAGGATGCCATGAACCTTTAGATTGTTGATAAATACTTTATCCATTGATGGTCTCTTTCTATTAATCCTATTGTACCGATAAATCCACATGTGAGGTGTGATGAATATCCTTGCTTTCTCGATCAACCCGATTTTCCCTGACCTCATCACGGGGGGGGCGTCCAAGCATCTTTTTCACATTGTACGGGCTTTGGGGCAAGCGGGACACCAGGTGCAGATCCTGTGCGCACAAGCTAAACACCCCCCTCCAGACTTTTTCTGGGCAGAGAATGTGCGTGTAAGTCAAAACCTTCCCTTCCATATGCCCTTTCCCCAACCCTATGCGATCAGTGCTGGAGACCTGGCATTGATCGTTGAACGGGTCGCCAAGCATTTGGAAAAAGCCGACCGTTTTTATATTCACGACGGCGAGTTTTTGGTGCCGGACGTTTATGCACAAATTCCCACGGTGACATCATTTCGAGATAATGTTTACCCCGAATCAATTTTGGGGACATTTGTCGGTAAAGCAGATGAAGTTATCTGCGTGTCGGGGTATTCTGCGGCAGTGGTCAAGCATACGGCTGCCCGCTTCTTTACAGGTTTACAGGATCGTATCCACCAGGTTAACAACGGGATCGATTTTGAGATGTTCAAACCGGTCGATTCCACCCTAATTGCTAAACAATTGGGAGTCAACCCGCAGGTTGATACTATCCTCCTCCATCCCCACCGGCCCGAACCTGGGAAGGGGCTGCCAGAGACGATTCAAGTGGTTGCGCAGCTTGTTCACCGGCACGGACGTAAACAGATTAAGGTGCTGGTGCCTGAATGGATCCAATCAATGGTTGCCAGTGAGGAATCAAGTTTTTATCAACGTATGAATGCCCTCATGGAAGAATTGGATGTACGTGAGCATTTCATCTTCATCCCCTGGATGTCGCAGGACCAAATGCCGGCACTTTACAGCCTGGGCCAGGTGACATTGTGCCTGGGGAATTTTGTGGAGGCTTTTGGTAATGTGGCTTACGAGTCCCTGGCATGCGGGACGCCCAGTGTGGTGGCCCGGGTGGGCGTCCACCGCACCATGCTGCCGGACGACTTGATTGACAAGGTCAACTTTGGCAATATTGATGCAGCAGCCGCACGCGTCCTGGCACTCCTGGATGGGGGGAGCGGGGTCCACTCGGAAGTGCTTGACTATCTAAAATCGACCATGGACATCTATCACCAGATGTCCAGCTACAGTGAAATCATTACCCGCTGTGAGAAACGGGAAGCGCTGACTTTTTCAGCACCCCAATTTAGAGAGGATCAACCCTATGCGCTTGCGCCGTGGTGTTATGTGGATGGCGAACGCATTTATCATGATTTTCATATGCGTTATGAACAAGACCAGGTTTTGACGCGATTGTTAAAGGAGTCTCCAAGGGTGAGCAGGGTCGAAACAGCGACTGATGGCATCACAGATAAGCACTGGGAGCACTGGCTGTCGCGCACCTGGCTTGTGCCGGTAGAATCAGAACATAGATAAAGAGTAACTGCTCAGGCAGGCCTGCTGCTGAAGGGTGGGGTGTGGTGTGGCGGCGGAGCTGCCACACCACACCCCCCAATTCCCTCGCACGCTGAGTAGTTACGATAAAGATTTGGAAAGGAAGCTTATGTTTGATTTTAAAGACAAAGTAATTGTTGTAACAGGGGCTGCAGGTAATTTAGGGAGCGCCGTGGTGGCAGCCTTTCTGGATGCGGGTGGGACTGTGTGTGGGTTGGATCACCGCGAGGGGCGTTTGGCGGAGATGTTCCCTGATAATGCAACGAACCTGCACATCTATGAGGGGATCGACGTCACAGATCAGGCGGCGATGCTGGCATTGGGTGAACGGATTCATGTTGAGGTCGGCCCTGTAGATGTGTTGGTTAACACTGTCGGTGGATTCACCATGGGTGAACGGGTTGACCAGATCTCTGCGAAGACCTGGCAAAACATGCTTGATTTAAATGTGCATTCCTTATTAAACACATCAGCTGCCTTTGTGCCTGGTATGCTGGTAGCCGGCCGTGGGAAGGTGGTCTCGATTGGTTCTGGTGCTTCAAAAAAGGGGGGTGCCAAGATGGGTGCTTATGCGGCCGTGAAGGGCGCGGTTCTGCGCCTCACGGAAAGTATGGCTGCAGAATTGAAGGCCAATAATATCCAGGCAAACTGCGTCCTA
>Ga0209498_1002495_pt1 | contig 11076 bp, 8 predicted proteins | sample WalLakDeSediment_FD_184131 | JGI IMG/M metagenome (GOLD analysis project Ga0209498, IMG submission 184131) | Lake sediment microbial communities from Walker lake, Nevada to study Microbial Dark Matter (Phase II) - Walker Lake 11/02/13 Deep... | ecosystem: Environmental > Aquatic > Freshwater >...
TATAAATCATCGTTGTTCTCACATCGGCACGACCCAGCATTGTCTGGATCGTCCGAATATCATAATTTGCCTGTAGGAGATGCGTGGCGAAACTGTGCCGGAAAGTATGCGATTTGACGCGCTTAGTGAGCTTTGCTCGTCTTACGGCTTTTTTCAACGCCTCCTGGGCTTGCGATTCATGCAGATGATATCGCCTGTATTCTTTGGTTCCCGGTTTCAGCGTAAGCCCCTTTTGCGGAAAAAACCATTGCCATATAAAATCCTTGGCAGCGGCCGGATACTTCTTTTCTAAAATGCTTTGAAACCCATCCCTGCTGAAATCAAGTTCCGTTACGACGATGCCCTGATCGAAAAGGGCCTCCCCCTGACGGCTCATTCCTATTATCGGAAGTGGTTAATGTATTGCCTTGATTTTTGCGCCAAGTATCATCACGAAGAATCAAAACCGGGAAAGCCTCTCCCGTTTTATTGAAAAACTGAAAGAGAAGAAGCAGGTTGAGAAGGAATGGAAACAAGCGTCGAAAGCCGCTGCCGTTTTTTACTGGGAATACGCCTGAGGCGTATAAAAATACACCCCCTCACCCTTCCCCTCTCCCCCCAGCCGGGTGGAGAGGGGAAGATGATCATGAGTGGAGGTGGTCGGTATATTGGTCATAAGTGCTTATGAATTAGAGAACCGTCATCATGATACGATAGTCGCATTAAAGAATAAAAAGGAGAATATTTCAACAAACTAAGACCAAACAAGATCCATGGGGGCAAGGAGTCCGTTGGATTTTTGAGGGGGAGAGATGGGTTTCGCGAACTCAACCCATCCTACTTTTACTTCGGGCTCGCAATGACCGAGAAAATCGCTCAATTTAAGTTAAAATCTAGGTTGATGAACTCGTAAAAAGTCCCGTTCACCCCCTTCGACAGGCTCAGGACAGGCTTCGATACCTCGCGCCGTCGCCATAGCGGCTTTGGCGCGTCGGCGACAGGGCGAACGCTTTAAAGCGACGTTAAGTGCCTGATTTTCCGTTCGTGGTAAAGCCTGTCCTGAGGTATCGAGGGACGAAGGGGATAAACGCGACTTTTTACCGTGAAAATACACCCCCCTCACCCTAACCCTCTCCCCCCGGAGGGTGGAGAGGAAATTATTCTTGTGCGCCTCGGGCGCATTCATCTATGGGGGTGGGCCGTGCACGGGTCATGAGCGTTTACGAGGCCATCAAGGTTAGGCCCCGGAAGCCTCCCGGCGGGAGAGGACCGCGATCTCGGCAGCCGGGAAATAAGCTCCATGTGCCTGGAATGGTGAAGTACTTTTTTGGATGATAATCTCGTTGAAACCCTGCCCGATTGATGCTATGTTCACACAAATATCGGTGGCGGCTTTTTTAAGAGCGTCCGGGAGGGGCGCTTTATGAAATCTGCTTCCGCGGATTTCATTGCGGAGAGATGTCCGAGCTGGCCGAAGGAGCGCGACTGGAAATCGCGTGTACCGCCTTCAAAGCGGTACCGAGGGTTCGAATCCCTCTCTCTCCGCCACTTTTTTCTTTAGAGAAGTCCTAGGGATAAGGGTTTTCCATGGCTTATGAAGTGTTGGCCAGAAAGTGGCGTCCACAGCTTTTTGAAGACGTCATCGGCCAGGAACACGTCACCCGGACGCTGATCAATGCCTTTAAGACGGATAGACTCGCTCACGCTTATCTTTTCAGCGGGTCCAGGGGCGTCGGGAAGACCTCTGTCGCCAGGATCCTTGCCAAAGCCATGAACTGCAGGCAGGGGGAGCCGGGTATTCCTTGCAACCGCTGCCACTCCTGCATCGAGACCACCCAGGGTTCCTCCGTGGATGTCCAGGAGATAGACGGGGCATCCAACCGGGGGATCGACGAAATCAGGGAACTGAGGGAAAACATTCGCTACATGCCTTCCTCAAGTCCCTTTCGCGTTTACATTATTGACGAAGTGCACATGCTCACCATGCAGGCCTTTAACGCGCTCCTCAAGACTCTCGAGGAGCCGCCCCCCCATGTGAAGTTCATTTTCGCCACCACCGAAGCCCACAAGGTCCCGGTGACCATTCTCTCCCGGTGCCAGAAATTCGACTTCAAGCGCATCCCCCTGCTCATGATCGTACAACAGCTCGAAAAGGTCACCCGCGATGAGGGGATAGAAATCAGCAAATCCGGGCTTGCCCTCATTGCGAGGGAAGCTGAGGGAAGCATGCGGGATGCCCAGAGCCTCCTGGACCAGGTGATTTCCTACACGGGCCCAAAAGTCGAAGACAAGCATATTGCCGAAATCCTCGGGATCATCGACCGGCGCCTCATTTTTGAAGCATCCCAGGCCGTGCTCGACGGTTCTGTGAAAAAATGCATCCAAATTGTAGATCAGATATACACCTTCGGTTATGACATGAAGGAGTTTTATCGGGCGCTCATGGATCAGTTCCGAAATCTCCTGGTGAGCCTGCTCGCGCCCGATGAATCCCTTCTCGACATGATCGAAAGCGACAGGGATGAACTCAAGAGACAGGCCGAGCAAGCGGGCTCGGAAAAACTTCAGCACATCCTCAATCTTCTCATTGCCCGGGAAGAAAATCTCAGGATGACGACCCATTCCAGATTGGTTTTGGAAATCGTCATGGTGAAGCTTTGCAGGCTTGGTGAGTATCTCTCCTTTGACCAGCTCTTCCAGAAGCTGGAGTCCCTTGAAAAGAGATTGTCCTCCCCCGCCCTTGAGGAAGCTTCCATACCGGCCGGCCGGCTTTCCGAGCCCGGCCTGGATTGGCAGGCCGAAAGCGCGCCTGAACCCTTTCCGGCCGAGTCTTCCGGAGGAATCGGCCCGGAAGACTGGAAGCGTTTTCTAAAATTTCTGGGCCCCGGGAATCGGGCCATGGTCAATGTTCTCAGGGAATGGCCTCTCTTGCGCACAAGCGGCGATATGATCGAGATCGGCAAAGGAAAAAGCCCCTTTTCCTCGACCTACCTGGATGAACCGGAACGGCTTCAAAAGCTCACGGAACAGGCCCGGGATTTTTTCAAGAGAGACGTGAAAATTAAAATCACTCCTCAAAAAGATCAGGAGGCGGCGGCAGACAAACCTCCGCAGGCGGAAACAAAGCGCCCCAACTTCCCCCCACCCATCCAGGACGTTCTGGACATCTTTCAGGGGGAAGTCAAGGGGGAAGTCACCGTCCATCCGAATCAGGGGGAGAATACGGGGAGGGACAAATGATGAAAGGCATCCCGAATATGGGAAATCTCCTTAAGCAGGCGCAGGAGTTTCAGGCCAAAATGGCCAAGCTTCAGGAAGAACTGGGGGAGAGGACCCTGGAAGCCTCGTCCGGAGGAGGCATGATTGCGGTCGTAGCCAATGGCCGGCAGGAAATCCTGTCCGTGAAAATCGATCCTGAAGTCATTGACCCCAATGACAGGGAGATGCTCCAGGATCTGATCATGGCCGCGGTGAACGACGCACTGACCAAGGCCCGGAACATGATGCAGGAAGAGATGGGCAAATTGACCCACGGGCTCAACATCCCGAACATGCCCGGGCTTTTCGGATAACCATGGGCATCTACCCTCCTCCTCTTGAGCGCCTGATCCGGCACCTCTCCAAGCTGCCGGGCATAGGGCAGAAGTCTGCGACCCGGGTGGCTCTCTATATTCTCAAGAAGCCCAGGAGTCTGGCTGAAGATCTGTCCCGCAGCCTCATGGACGTGAAAGAAAAAATCGGTTTTTGTTCGCTTTGCTTCAATTTCACGGATCAAGATCCCTGCGCTATTTGCCGCGATGAGACCCGGAACAACGGTGTCATCTGCATCGTCGAAGGGCCGGGCGACCAACTCGCCATTGAAGAATCAGGGATTTTCAAAGGAAGGTATCACGTCCTTCATGGGGTTCTCTCCCCCCTGGATGGAATCGGCCCCGAAGATCTGAAGGTTGCAGAACTCCTTACCCGTCTTGAAAAAGAGCAGGTTCACGAAGTGATCATGGCCCTGAACCCGACCGCCGAAGGCGAAGCCACCGTCTCCTTCCTCGCCAAACTCCTCTCAGACAAGGGTATCGCCCTGTCCCGAATCGCACTTGGCATCCCCATGGGAGGGGATTTGAAATACATGGACGCCATGACCCTCCGTCATGCCCTCAAAAGCAGGACGTCGCTGCAGCCATGATATCCAAGCGAGCGCTGAAAGAACTTTCCCGTATTCTGGGCCCTGAGCGCATCAGCACCCGCCAGGATACCTTGGACCGTTACGGCACGGACGCAACCAAGCTGGTCTACTCACCCGATGCTGTCGCCTTTCCCGGCCACATCCGGGAGATCGCGGATATCCTCCTCCTGGCCAACCGCGAGCGGTTTCCCGTGGTCCCCAGAGGTGCGGGAAGCGGAAAAAGCGGTGGGGCCCTTCCTGTGCAGGGCGGGCTTATCCTTGCCATGGACGGTTTTGACCGTATCCTTGAAATCGATGAATCCAATCTCATAGCCAAGGTGGAGAGCGGTGTCATCACCGCCCGGCTTCAGGAAGAGGTCGAAAAGAAGGGACTCTTCTACCCTCCGGACCCGGCCAGCATCCACATCTCCACCATCGGCGGCAACGTGGCGGAGTGCGCAGGGGGCCTTCGAGCGGTCAAATACGGCGTCACGAGGGATTATGTGTTGGGTCTTACCGTTGTCCTGCCTACGGGAAAGATCATCAAAACAGGCGTACAAACAGCCAAAGGCGTGGTCGGCTATGATCTCACCCGCCTCATCACCGGCTCGGAGGGGACCCTCGCCGTCATTGTGGACATCACCCTTCGCCTGATTCCAAAACCCGCCTACACAAGGACCATGATTGTCTTTTTCAAGGACCCTTCTTCAACCGTGCAGGCCGTCTCGCAAATCATTCGAAGCAAGGTCGTCCCCACCGCTCTGGAGTTCATGGACAGGGCCTGCATCGAATGCGTCCGGGATGAAATCGGGCTACCCGTTCCTGAGTCGGCCGGCGCCCTCTTGCTCATCGAATTGGACGGGGACCAGGCCCTCACGCGCCGGGAAGCCAAAACTGTTGAGCAGATCTGTATGCAAAGGGGCGCCATCGAGTTCCAGGCCGCCTCGGGCAAGAAAAAAGGGGAGAGGCTCTGGGAAGCGAGGAGAAATGTGTCTCATGCCGTTTACAAGCTGAAGCCTGACAAGGTGAGCGAGGATGTGGTTGTTCCGAGAAATCGAATGGCCGACCTGGTCTCCTTCATCAACACATTGAGCGGGACTTACGGGCTCCCGATGCCGGCCTACGGCCATGCCGGCGACGGCAACATCCACGTCAATATGATGCTGGACAAAAGCAAGCCTGATGAATTGAGGAAAGTCGACGAAGCCGTGAAAGAACTCTTTCAAAAGGTTCTGGAGATGAAGGGAACGCTTTCCGGAGAACACGGGATTGGAATCACGAAAGCCCCTTACCTGGGCATGGAGATCTCTCAGCCGGCCCAGGACCTGATGATCCGGGTGAAGAGGGCCTTTGATCCGAACGGCATTCTCAACCCCGGGAAAATCTTTCTTGCATGAAATCTGCCGCAGCAGATTTCATCAAAGGACTTGATCTTTGCTGCGGTAATACATGGTGTTGTAGAGCTTTTCCACATCCACCAGACTCAATTGATCCAGGGCTTTTTTCATGGGCACCGTGGTCACTTCTCCCAACTTGAGGCTGACCATCCGCCCGAAGTCGTCATTGGCAATCATGTCCACAGCGGCAATGCCGAATTTTCGCCCCATCCGGCGGTCATAGGCTGAAGGCGATCCCCCCCTTTGCAAATGCCGGAGCGCTACGTAACGCACCTCCAGGTTCGTCTGTTTTTCAATGTTCTCTGCAATAAAGCCGCCGATGCCTCCCAGATAAACGCGACCGAATCCGTCCTGCCCCCGCCTCTCCAGCACCTCGTGCATTCCCCGGGGCTTGGCCCCTTCGGCCACGAGCACAATGCTGTAACGCTTCCCTTCCTTCTTTCTCTTCACCAGGAGTTCGGCGACCCGCTCCATCACAAAATCATGCTCCGGAATGAGCGTGATGGCGGCCCCCGACGCTTCTCCCCCTTCAAGGGCCAGCCACCCGGCCTTTCTGCCCATGGTCTCCACAACAAAGACCCGGCTGTGTGAGCCGGCCGTGACGCGGAGCCTGTCGATATCGTCGGTAATCCAGTTCACCGCGGAATCAAACCCCAAGGTGTAATCCGTCTCCGAGAGGTCCTTGTCGATGGTTTTAGGAACGCCGACCACCTTCACGCCTTCCCGGAAAAGCTTGTAAGCGGCCCCGAGATTGTCGATGCCTCCAATGACCACCAGGGCTTCAAGGCCCAATTTTTTCATATTCTCGATGATGAGGCCCAACTGATCCTTCTTGGGGTCAAAGGGGTTGATCACGCTGGTGCCGAGGCGGGTCCCCCCGGATCGGTCCCAGGTGCGCACGAGGTCTGAATCCAGGGGCACGATCCAGCGCTTTAAGCTTTCCTTTTTCTCAGGCTTGACCTCGATGAGCCCCTTCCACCCGTCCAGGATGCCGATCACCTCGAACATCATTCCCCGAACAGGCACAAGGTCCTTGTTTAAGGCTGAGTAAGTGATCCACTGAATGGCGCTGTTGATTCCGGCGCAATCCCGGCCTGCAGTCAGGACCCCAATCCTTGTCTTCATATGCCGCCTCCCCTCTGTTCTTCCCCGTCTAAGGCAGGTACTATAGGACAAGGTCTTTCGACTGTCAAGGCGCGTACACGGTTCAGGGCTCTTCCTTCCTTGTCCCGTCCACCGTCCCTGCTCTGATTTGCCTTGCCAGGGTGGAGGCTTTTCCTGTATGAGATACGCGGGAGGAACAGCACAACATGGACATCTCCTCAAGCGTGCTTCTGGGCATCATCCAGGGGCTGACGGAATTCCTGCCCATCAGCAGTTCAGGCCATCTGGTCCTTTGGCAGAATCTCCTGGGCTTCAAAGAGCCGGAACTGCTTTTTGACATCAGCCTCCACCTCGGCACCCTGGTTGCGGTTTGTCTTTTTTTTCGTCATGACCTCAAGGCCATGATTGTTGAAACGACGGGCTTTCTTGTTTCCCTTTTGAGTCGGGAAACAGGCTTCGGACAAAGCAGAGAATACCCTCACGCCTCCATGCTTCTCTGGGTCCTGGTAGGGACGATCCCCACAGGGTTCATCGGCCTGTGGTTCAAGTCGCCCTTGGAAGCTCTCTTCGGGTCCTTGCGAGTGGTTGGTTTCATGCTCCTGGTCACAGGCCTCATTGTTCTTGCAAGCCGTAAACTTTCGGGAAACGAGTCAGCCCGCACTTCGGTAGGCCTATGGGCCGCTTTGGCTGTGGGCATCGCGCAGGGCATCGCCATCATCCCGGGCATTTCCAGGTCGGGGTCGACCATTGTGTGCGGCATGGCCTGCAAACTCCCCAGAGAAACGGCGGCGAGATTTTCTTTTCTTCTCGCCATTCCGGCGACACTGGGCGCCGTGGCGGTGCAGCTCAGATCCGAGGGATTGAGCCGGGAGGCCCTGCCCACGCTGGCGGCCGGGTTCTTCGTCTCAGCGGTGGTCGGGCTCCTTGCCCTTAAAATACTGATGGGCATGGTGCGAAAAGGGCATCTCTACTACTTCGCCCCTTACTGCTGGGCTGTGGGGCTCCTCATTCTTTTTTTCTCTTTCCGGACCTGATAGAGCGGCTTTTCTCACCACGGCGAAGAAGACCCACAGGCGAGATTTATTTCTCCGTGAGCCCTGTGACTCTGGGGTGATCATTCCGTTTGGCATTCACCGCACTTATTTTGCTCCGAAATCTCCCAGCCCGAGAAGCCGGAAGACCACCATGAAGTTCTCTGCCCCATCAGCGCGTTCCGCCGTGAACCGAACACCCCAACACTGGGATTCATAGTCCAGGTAAAACCGCTCTCCCACGCTTTGTTTTCGGCTCAAATCCCTGTGGAAGGAGGCGCCTGCTGAAAACCCTCCAAAGAGATTCACGTGGCCGGTGACGCTGAGTCCGTCTTCCCCGGTCTCCTTCACATACCGGTAGTCTATGCCCAGGCTGTCTGCTTTTCCCTGAGATCTTTCGATCGACCACCGCAGAGCCGTATAGGTAAAAGCAATTTCTTTCTCATAATGGTCCCACCCTGCCTCTGCGTCAAAATAGAGGGAAGGAAAAGGGTTCACGGTGAGAATCCCTGCAAGGGGCAAGAGAGGCCTTTTTTCCCCTCCAGGCTCTTCCGTCCTTCTTTGCTCGTCAATGTCATACCCCTGCTCCAGTCTGAAGGCGGCCCACTGGCGGTAGCTGACCTCGCCCTTCCTGTTTTCCTGTCTGGCATCCAGGAAGTTTTCCAGGGTCAGGACGAGGAGGTTTTGCTTCCCGTCCATATCCATCGGTTCGAACCAGGGCTGTTCCAGGTCGGCGTCCCGGTTCATCCGGTAGCCGTAGGTCAGGGAGGGAAAGAACTTGTGCTTGAGTTTCGTGGTTTCTCCCCATTCCACATCAAAAATTCTCTCCATCACCGTGGAAAGCCTGGTTTGGAAAAAGTAGGCCTCCTTCGTTTGCCTGCGCCTGCCGTCCGCCGGATCATCGAATCTCTGGGCCGCCAATGTGTAACCGACCGAGGGTTCCAGCTCCATCACCTTTCCGAGCCACATAGGATAAGCCAACTGCGGCTTGAAAGACGTTCGCACGCCCTTTGGCCCGTCCTCGCGCCAGACGGTGTCGAAATCCGTGTCAAACCGCACGAAAAGCGGAGAACGAGGAAGGGGCTTCGGCAGAAGGGAAAAGTTCAACCCTGCCGGCGTCTGGGGGGTGTCATCGGTCGGCGGATTCTCAGGTCTCTGGTAGTAGGAAGAAACAGCCTGAAGGCTGTAATCCTCATGATCCCGATCCAGCCTGAGAGCCGATCGCCTGGTAGGCGAACGGATATCTTCCATGGGCCTTTCGAATCTCCTGACCAGATCCGGTCTGCCATAATACCCGAAGAGACCCCCTTCGAATTCCTTCAAATAGTCCTGGTCGCTCACATAATCCGTATCCAGTCTGGCCCGGATTCCCAAAGGCAATTGCTGATCGGTCCTGCTTCTGAGCCAGTAACGGGTTTCATTGGTTCTCGGGAAAGGGCTGAGGGCCGCTTCATCAGGGTCTGCGAGATCCTTTTCTTTGACTTTGTCGGAAAGGATATCGAAAAGAAAGATCCCCTTTGAGTCGGCGTCAGCCACATAGCGGTACTCCAGGCCCTGCATGAACCCCCGATCGGTCATATACCGTTCGTAGAAGGTCGCATCCATCCGATCCGAAATCGCCCAGAAAAAGGGGACCTCCAATTCAGCGCCCCTCCGGCTCGAGTATCCCGCGCTGGGCGGCAGGAGGCCTGTTTGGCGTTTTGTTTTCGCGGGAAAGATCACGTAGGGGAAATAAAGAGCGGGGTAGTCTTTGATCCTGAAAACCGCATGCTTGATCGAACCATAACCTTCGATGGTAATTTTGACTTCCGATCCCGTGATGCTCCAGTCCGGCCTTTCTCCATCGCAAGTAGTGACGCGGCATTCCTTGACCACATAACTGTTGGGACCGGTTTTTTCCATGGCTTCGCCGCTGATGTGGTAATGGTTCTCTTTAAGAAAAATTTGCCCCCCGGAGACCCGCCCTGTCTGGGTCTGAAGATTAAAGACCGCTTCCCGGGCTCTCAGGATGTCGCCGTTGGACTCGAGGACAACGTTCCCCTTGACTTCGATCATCCCTGTTCTCTCGTTATATTCGGCGCGATCCGCTGAGAGGACCTGGGTCCCCTTCCTCACCACCACCTCTCCTTCTGCCAAATAAATGCCTTCCTCCTGAAGGTAGGTCATCTTCTCGGCCGCGATCTCCCAGGGGCCGCTTTCATCTCCCAGGCCCCTGTCCCCCAGGTTGCGGCCCATTGCCCATGAGCCATGGACCCACAGGAAAAGCAATACCGTCAGGGTCAGAAAGGCGCCCGCCTTCCTGCCGGAGGCGGTAGCGCGCCTTCTATTCATTGGCACTGGCTTTGTATCACTTTTCATCATGACGGGCCCGAACTTCGCTCACTTCTTTTTCAGCGGATCTTATCGGGACGGTACCTACCGGGATCAAGGCAGGCCATGGCTTCGCCCACCGTGAAAAGAGAGCCGGTCACCAGGATCAAGTCATCGGGGTCGGCCATGTCTCTTGCCCTGTTGAGAGCGTCCGGCAACCCGGGACTGACTTCCCCTGCTTTCCAAATGGGAAGGGCCGCTTTCATCAAGGTTTCAGGCGGCGCCGCCCTGTAATACTCCGGCCTTGTGCATATCACGTAATCAGCGGCAGGCACAACCGCCCTGATGATCCGCGAGATGTCCTTGTCCGCCATGACTCCCAGCACGAGGATCAGGCGAGCGTATTTCATATCCCGGGTAACGCTATTGATCAGGCTCTTCATGGCCGCCGGGTTGTGGGCCCCATCCAGGACCACGAGGGGATTGCGGGACACCGTGTGCAATCTTCCCGGCCAACGCGGGGTCTTCAACCCTTCTCTGATGTCCTCTTCGGAGACCTTGAAGCCCTTTCTTCGGAGCACTTCGATGACTCCAAGCGCGAGGGCCGCGTTTCTGAACTGGTGCCTTCCAAAAAGCGCCACATCGAGATCTCTCAGGTCCTGATCCAGGCCGTAGTAGTGGAACTTCGAATCTCTCACCCGGATGCGGATGTCCCTTCCAAGCCTCCGCAGAGGCGCGCCTCTTTGCGCACATATCTTCTCAAAGAGCCGGAGAACGGCAGGCTGGGTCGCAGCCGTCGCCACGTCGATGCCGCGCTTGATGATGCCGGCCTTTTCGCCGGCAATATCGATCAGTCTGCGCCCCAGGTATGCTTGATGATCCAGGGAGATGTTGGTGATCGCACAGACCTTGGGTCGGATCACATTGGTGGCGTCAAGGCGTCCGCCCATACCCACTTCCATGATGGAAATGTCCGTCTCTTCTCGGGCAAAGTGGATCAAGCCCACGGCTGTTGTAAACTCAAAGAAGGTCGGCGGCTCCCCGGGGTCGACGCACCCTTGCAGCTCGCTCACCAATCGGGCCACACCCTCCGGGG
>Ga0209498_1002496_pt1 | contig 11073 bp, 10 predicted proteins | sample WalLakDeSediment_FD_184131 | JGI IMG/M metagenome (GOLD analysis project Ga0209498, IMG submission 184131) | Lake sediment microbial communities from Walker lake, Nevada to study Microbial Dark Matter (Phase II) - Walker Lake 11/02/13 Deep... | ecosystem: Environmental > Aquatic > Freshwater >...
ATGAGATTAAAGATTCACATCGTAGAGCCGTAACTGCTATCCTGCTCGAAAATCAAGAAAAAGAACTCCGTGAGGCACAAGAGTTTCTTTACGAAACCCCAACAATGAATACCGCTTCTGGCCCTGCTGGCGCTGGATTCGGTGGTAGTGCTCAAGGATTTAGTGCTGGTCCTACTGCCGGTTTCGATCCCGTTCTGATTTCTCTAATCAGACGTTCAATGCCCAATCTGATCGCTTATGATCTTTGCGGCGTTCAACCAATGAACGGTCCTACCGGACTCATCTTTGCGATGCGCTCACGCTACAATAATCAGAGTGGTCCTGAGACTTTCTACAACGAAGTCGATTCTGCCTTCTCTGGTCAAGATAAGGGATTCGATGTAACAACTGGATTTACTGGCGGCGGCGTCGGTATGGGTACTACCGCTCAGGGTGGCACCAATCCTTCTATTCTCGATCCTAGCAACCAAGCAAATAATGCTCTTGGCGCCGATCAGTATAACGTTGGTCAGGGTATGCGTACCGATAGTGCAGAAGCACTAGGTAATGCTTCAGACAATTTCTTCAACGAAATGGCTTTCTCAATCGAGAAAGTTACTGTAACTGCCAAGAGCCGTGCTCTAAAGGCAGAATACAGTCTTGAACTCGCTCAGGACCTCAAGGCAATCCACGGTCTGAATGCCGAAGCGGAACTCGCAAATCTTCTCTCCACAGAGATCCTTGCTGAGATTAACCGTGAAGTTATTCGTACCATCTACAAGATTGCTAAGCCTGGTGCTCAAGCGAATACCGCTACTGCCGGTACTTTTGACCTTGACGTTGACTCCAACGGTCGTTGGTCTGTTGAGAAGTTCAAGGGTCTAATCTTCCAGATCGAAAGAGATGCTAACGCTATCGCTCAGCAAACTCGTAGAGGAAAGGGCAATATGATCCTTTGCTCTGCTGACGTTGCTTCCGCACTAGCAATGGCTGGAGTTCTGGATTATACCCCTGCTCTCAACGCTAACCTTAACGTTGATGACACCGGTAACACCTTCGCTGGTGTTCTTCAAGGTAAGTATCGTGTATATATCGATCCTTATTCTGCTAACGTATCACCTAATCAGTTCTACGTTGTTGGTTATAAGGGTTCCAGCGCCTATGATGCTGGTCTCTTCTATTGTCCTTATGTTCCTCTCCAAATGGTTCGTGCCGTAGGTCAGGACACTTTCCAACCCAAGATTGGATTTAAGACTCGTTACGGAATGGTTGCAAACCCATTCGCTGACGGTCTAGCTCAAGGACAAGGTGCTCTTAACACCAACTCTAACGTATACTACCGCAGAGTCAAAGTCGCAAATCTTATGTGAGTCTCATATAAGACTTATACTGGGGAGGGTAAAACCTCCCTTTTTTATTGTCTAAAATTATTCCAGTCCAAAACAAATAGTACCACAATCAAAGATTTTGTTATATCCCATTTCTCTTGCCTTTTCATATTCGGTACAATCATAAGCACCTATAAGTTTTTTCTGGAACATCATTCGATTGTATCTTGTGTTGCAATTTTTATCCACATAATAATAAGATGGAGAGTTTGTTCTTATGACATCAAATCCATTTTTTAAGTATACATTACCCATAGAGTATCTTCTATCTGCATAAGATACAATATTACCTTTATATTCTTCTCTAAACCATTTCAGCAGTTTACTAAATCCACCAATCACATTAATACCTCTTTTGTTTGCAAATCTAGAAAGTTCCCATTTGTAGTTTGGATTAAATCTAGACTTACAGAAGGTCATTACACAAACTAAATCATCTTCATATAATAATCCAAGTTTAATCTTACTTTTATCTTCTCCTTGCATATGATTATCATTTAGAAAATTGTTCTTTTGATGAGTCTCTAAGATTATTTTTTTACATTTTCTTGCAAATATTTTTTGATTTAGATTCAATTTACTTGCTATGACAGATTTCACAATATCCTCTTTAAGTAACCATTCATCACTATAAAACTGAAGAAGATGGATTCCTTTATTTTCACAACCTAAAGTCTTTTGCAAATGATATGATTTTCCTTTGATTAAACATTCTTTAGTTTCACTTGGACGATATTGATGAGAATAAAGACCATTATATTCGATTGCTAGTTTATAGTCAGGTAAGTAAATATCAAGTTCCTTGCCACCCAAAATGGAACGATTAGATTGAATAATGCTACCGTCATAAATTGATTTAATATACTCATATAAAGTATTTTCTTCCTTACTTATTTTTTTAACTTTTCTTTCATATGAGTTTGGTTCTCTTGTTTCAATATCATAAATATTCAACCATCTTGATACTGTAGATTTAGTGATTCCCAATTTATCTGCAATTTGTTCGCAGGTCATTCCACTATTATAAATCTCTTCTAGTTTATTTTTATCACTTAAAATACTTACACTATAACTATTTCTTCTTCTTGAATCCATTAAATCGTGTAAGTTATGATTCTTAAGATACTTGGCAACAGGTATGGTTGAGATATTAAGATCTTTGGCAATTTGTTCGATTGATTTTTTTTGAGTTATTCTTTGATTGTAAATCCACTCATAGTTCTCCAGTTTTTGCTTTGACTCTAACTGAATTGTTTTACTTCTTCTAGAGCAAGATGGATTTGCATAAGATCTAAACCCCCTTTCAGCATAAGTTTTATCAATCGCACAAACTTTTCCGCAATTACACTTACACTTAGGAATTGTGTTCTTTGTGATTCCATTTACAAGAGCATATGCCCTAGTGCGAAGAGGAACCGAAGAATAATATTCATCAAGAAATCGTGTATTTTCTTCTATTTCTTTTCTAATAGATTGATTTAATGAAATCTTCATAAAACTAGATTTATCCCAGTTTTCTTTTAGATGCTCTACAAGATTCATTAAACTTATCAGCACAATATTGTATAGTATATATTATAGCACTATTACAAATAAATACAAATAAAAATGTCTTGTTCTTTTCCCGGTCAAATTGACAATAGAAACTTTTTATCTCCTGTAGGATTTAAGTTTTCATTATCAAAAGAACCTAAAGTTGCCTTTTTTTGTAATACGGCAAGAATACCAGATCTATCATTACCAGTCAACCCCCAACCAACATATCTCAAGGATATTGATGTTCCTGGAGATAAGTTGACTTTTGGTGACTTAACTTTGAGATTTATGGTCGATGAGAATATGGAAAACTATATGGCAATACATAACTGGTTGACTGGTCTTGGTTTCCCTGATTCAGTTCAAGATTACAAAGACTTAATCACAATCGAAAATGATATAACACAACCTCAAGATCCAAAAAGAGCATTTAGTGATGGAAGTTTATATATTCTAAACAGTAACTATAATACAACTGCAGTAGTTAAATTTAAGGACTTATTTCCAGTCTCTTTAAGTTCCCTGGAGTTCAGTTCTAATCAAACTGACGTTCAGTACTTTACAGCAGACGCCATCTTCAAGTATACTATCTACAGTATCTTAGATAAAAATGGAAAACCCTTATGATGAATCTTGAAGAAATCCAGGAAATGTGGAATAAAGATTCAGTTATTGATCCTGATAATCTACATGAAGAATCTCTTAAAATACCACAACTGCATTCCAAATATTATACAGTCTACAATACAATCACTCTTCTTCGGGAAAGATCTCTTGAGACCTACAACAAAGTTAAACTAGAACGCTATAACTACTACACAGGAAAGGCACCAGCAGAGGTCTATGCCGAAGAACCATTCCCGTATAAGTTAAGAGATAAAGACGCCTTACAGAGGCATATGGACGCTGATGAGAGATTGAATAAAGTTGAACTCAAAGTCAAATATTATGATGTGATGTTGAAGTTTTTGGAAGAGATTATTAAAACAGTTTCTAATCGCACATTCCAGATTAAAAATAGTATCGATTGGTCGAAATTCACCGCAGGATACAATTGAGGCAGAAATGCCTCTTTTTATTGCAAATAAATACTCATAACTGATATGTTATGAATGTCTCATTTGATTGTATCAAAAAAGAATGAGGTTTATCTTCAAGTAGAAGCAGAACCTCATGTATATTATGAGATAAGGGATGCATTTCAATTTGAGGTCCCTAATGCAAAGTTTTCACCTTCATACAAGAATAGATGGTGGGATGGAATAATCTATTTGTTTAATGTAAACACAAAAGAAATATATGTTGGATTGTTAGATAAACTGATTCAATTTTGTAAGGATCATGATTATACTTATGAGTTTCAGGATAATAAGTTTTATGGTCTTCCCTTTGAGATTAATGAAAATATCTCTTTAGAAGGCGTAAAGGATTATGTAAAGTCTATCTCAAAATACGAACCAAGAGATTATCAGGTACAAGGAATCTATCAGGCACTTAGATACAATCGTAAAGTGATTGTATCTCCAACTGCTAGTGGAAAAAGTTTGATGATCTATTCTTTAGTTCGTTATTATGCCAGCAAAGAAAATAATATTTTGATTATTGTACCAACCACATCTCTTGTATCGCAACTCTTTAAGGATTTTGTTGATTATGGGTGGGATGCAGAGAATCACTGCCATATGATTTATTCTGGAAAAGAAAAAGATGACCCAAAAGAAGTCTATATTTCAACTTGGCAGTCATTATATAAAATGCCAAAAAAATACTTTGAGAAGTTTAATGTAGTAATATGTGATGAATGTCATTCTGCAAAAGCAAAAAGTCTAGTATCCATTATTTCTAAAATGTGTGATGCAAAATATCGATTTGGATTCACAGGTACACTAGATGGAATAGAAGTTAACAAACTAGTTCTAGAAGGTTTATTTGGTCCTTCTTATAAGATTATTAGAACAGATGAACTGATGAAAAAAGGTCATGTTGCGAAACTTGATATCAATATTCTTTTATTGAAGCATTCTCCAAATAAATTTGATACTTTTGAGGATGAAGTTCAATATATTATCAATCACGAAAAAAGAAATAAGTTCATTAAAAATCTTGCTTTAGATCTAAAGGGTAATACTCTTATACTTTTTTCTAGAGTTGAAGGTCACGGACAACCACTATACGATCTCATAAATAATGGTGCCGCTGATAATCGTAAAGTCTTCTTTATTCATGGTGGTGTGGATACTGAAGAAAGAGAACTAGTTAGAGAAATTACTGAGAGAGAAAATAATGCTATCATCGTTGCTTCCTATGGTACTTTTTCTACTGGTATCAACATTAGAAATCTGCATAATGTTATATTTGCTTCCCCTAGCAAGTCAAGAATACGAAATCTTCAATCAATCGGAAGAGTACTCAGAAAAGGAGACAACAAAGTAAAAGCAACTTTATATGATATTGCCGATGATATTAGTTACAAGACTAGAAGAAATTATACACTCAATCATCTTGTTGAAAGAATTAAAATTTATACGGAAGAAAACTTTAACTATGAAATTATAAACATACCACTCAAAAATTAATGGAAGAAGAGTTTTACTGCATAATTAAATTAGTTTCATCAGAAGAAATATTTTCTTTAATATCAATCGATGAAAATAATGAGGACCCTATTATCATTCTACACAATCCAGTAGTAATGAATGTGATAGGATCCTCAAACGACTCATCTTACATTAAAATAAAACCTTGGATGGAGATCTCTGATGATGATATGTTTTTTATTAAGTTAGATAAAGTTATTACAATGACGGAAACTAATGACAAAAGACTTATTGAATTATATGAATATTATTTGAATGATAGTTCAATAGAAGTTTATAAACCACAAGGTCAAGTTCCATTAAACTCAGAAATGGGTTATATAGATTCGGTTAAAGATGCTAGAAAAAAACTAGAAGATCTTTATAAGAAAAAATTTAATTAATTTTCCTAAGTCCCTAAGTCTTAAAGCTTTCTTACACCCTATCTTCATCGGGGACAAACCTAGTCTACACATATTATTGATACTTGTCAAGCCCTCAAATATGTGATAAAATAAACATAACTTATCAAAGATATAAATGTTATGCCTAAAAAGAATTCAGAACATTATGTGAATAATAGAGAGTTATTAGATTCTATTGTTGTTTATCGAAATGAAGTAAAAAAGGCATCTCAAGAATATTATGAAAAATATGATGAGTATCCTCCAAAATCTAAAAGATGGGAAGGAAAACCACTTATTCCAAATTATCTTGGAGAATGTTTTCTTAAAATTGCAACTCATTTATCATATAAACCAAACTTTGTAAATTATATGTTTCGTGATGATATGATTTCTGATGGAATTGAAAACTGCGTTCAATATATTCATAATTTTGATCCAGAAAAATCAACCAATCCATTTGCTTATTTTACACAGATTATTCACTATGCATTTTTAAGAAGAATACAAAAAGAAAAAAGACAACTTGAGATAAAAACTAAAATTATTGAAAAAACTGGTTTTGATGAAGTTATGACTATTGATGATGGGTTGCTTTCTGGGAACAATAGTGAATACAACAGTATGAAAGATGCTATTCAATACAGGAACAATCGATGACACGAGTTGCTGTAATCACGGATACCCATTTCTCGGCCAGGAAATCTTCTAGGCATTTACACGATTACTTTGAGTTATTTTATAAGAATATATTTTTTCCTGCTCTAGAAGAACACGGAGTGGAAATAGTGATTCATATGGGTGATGCTTTTGATAATCGCAAAAGCATCGATTTTTGGGGACTAGAATGGACTCGTAAAGTTGTTTTGGATCCTCTTAAAAAATATGAAGTTCATATGATTGTAGGAAATCACGATATATTTCTTCGTAACTCTACTGAAATCAACTCTCCATCTTTGCTATTGAGAGATTATCCTAACATCAAAGTTTACAGTTCTCCAACAAATACAAAAGTTGGTGGAATCGATATGACTTTTATTCCTTGGATTTGTAGTGAAAACTATGATGAAACACTCAAGGTCATCAAAAAGTCAAAAGCAAAGATTGCGATGGGGCATCTTGAACTTCAAGGATTTCGAGTCAATAAGCATCTTGTAATGGAAGATCACGGAACAGATCCTAAGATGTTCGATAAGTTCCAAAAAGTCTTTTCGGGTCATTATCACACTCGCTCAGACAACGGTAAGATTTTTTATCTTGGAAATCCTTATGAGATGTATTGGACTGATGTGAATGATACTCGTGGATTTCATATTTTTGATACTGAAACATTAGAACATACTCCAATCAATAATCCATATAAACTCTTCTATAACATCTATTATGAAGATACTCCTCATCAGTTGTTTGACCCAACTGAATATCAAAATAAGATCGTAAAAGTGATTGTTCGTAAGAAGTCAAAACCAAAAGACTTTGAGAAGTTTGTGGATAAACTTTATTCAGTAGGAGTTCAGGATCTCAAGATTATTGAAAACTTTGAGATTCAAGAATCTGAAGATTTTCAGGTTGATGATGATGAAAACACGATTACAATCCTCAATCGATATATAGATGAATCAGAAATCGAGTTTGATAAAAATCGTATCAAAACTATCTTTCAGGACTTATATAAACAATCTTGTGAGGTTGAATAATGTTCTTGCTTACTCTCAAAGGTCGTAAAGATGATGGAGCATTTGCCGTTCAGGATAAGTATGGGGAAAAAGTTTTATTTCTATTTGAGGATGAAGATGATGCTACTCGATATGCTATGATGTTAGAAGAAGATGAAAAATATAATAAAGAAATGGAAGTGGTAGAAGTAGATGATGAGTTAGCAATCAAAACTTGTAAAATGCATCACTACAAATATGCTGTGATTACTCCTAATGATATTGTGATTCCACCTCAACTATGATTATTTTTAAGACACTCCGTTATAAAAACTTTCTTTCTGCAGGACAACATTTTACAGAGATTGATTTTCAGAAACATCATACCAATATTTTGGTTGGTAATAATGGATTTGGAAAAAGTTCGATGATTGATGCTCTAACATTCGCATTATTCAATAAAGCATTTCGTAAAATCAATAAAAATCAACTCATTAATAGTGTAAATGAAAAAGATTGCCTAGTGGAGGTTGAGTTTTCTATTAACAATAGAAACTACTTGGTTCGTCGTGGAATCAAACCGAATGTTTTTGATATTGAAGTAAATGGCAATCTTCTTCATAAGGAAGCAGATGATCGAGCAAATCAAAAAATACTAGAAGAGAATATTCTTAAAGTCAACTACAAATCCTTTACTCAAATTGTGATTATGGGTTCAAGTGCTTTTGTTCCTTTTATGCAATTGACTACGGCAAACCGTCGTGAGGTGATTGAAGATCTTTTGGATATTCGCATCTTTTCTGCGATGAATAATCTTCTCAAAGAAAAGATTAGAGATCATAAAGATAATATTAAATCATTAGAACTTGCAAAGTCAAATCTGAAAGAAAAAGTTCAGATGCAGAAAAACTTCATCGAAGAACTTGAAAATCGTGGTAATGATAATATTAATAATAATAAACAAAAGATTATTAAGTTGATGAATGAAGTTGATTCTTATTCTCATCAAAATGCTTTGATTGAAGAAGATGTTTTTAGATATACAAAAGAACAGGAAGAAGTTTCTGGTTCTGATGAAAGGTTAGGAAAACTTAACAATCTTAAGGGTAAGATCTCTCAGAAAGTATCCAACATTACTAAAGAGCATAAGTTCTTTAGTGAAAATACGGTATGCCCTACTTGCACTCAATCGATTGATGAAAAATTTCGTCTAGATAAGATTACTGACGCTCAAAATAAAGCAAAAGAGTTACAGGATGGATATAAAGAACTTGAAAGTACTATCAAAATAGAAGAAGAAAGAGAGCGTCAGTTTATTGTTCTATCTAAGGAGATTACAAAACTCAATCATGAAATTTCTCAAAACAATACTCGGATCTCTCTCAATCAGAGACAGATCCGAGATCTTGAATCTGAAGTTCAGGAGATTGCCAAACAACTTAAGAATAGAAATACTGAACACGAAAAGTTAGAACAGTTTAGAGAAAAGTTACAAACAACGATTGAAGATTTATCAGAAAAAAAAGAACAAATTGTCTACTATGATTTCGCACATTCTCTTCTTAAAGACGATGGAGTAAAAACTAAAATCATCAAGAAGTATCTTCCTTTTATCAATCAGCAGGTCAATCGTTATTTGCAAATGATGGATTTTTACATCAACTTCCATCTTGATGAAGAGTTTAATGAGAGTATTCAGTCTCCTATTCACGAAGACTTTTCTTATAGTTCTTTTAGTGAAGGTGAAAAGGCAAAAATCAATCTTGCTCTAGTTTTTGCTTGGCGTGAGGTTGCCCAAATTAAAAACTCTATTAACACCAATATAATGATCTTTGATGAAGTTTTTGATTCTTCACTTGATGAGTTTGGGACAGATAGTTTTCTTAAGATTATTCGATATGTGATTAAGGATGCTAATATTTTTGTCATTTCTCATAAAGACGGAATTCAAGACAAGTTTGATCGTGTGATACGATTTGAGAAAAAGAACGGATTTTCTTATAAATCAGAGTCTTGACGAATCATTTCCTACATAGTATGATGATCTCACCGTCACCAGGAAAATGCAAGTTCCAAACCGCTATCATCACTCTAAAAAAGACCAAAAACGAAAATTAAAACCACAAGCACTCAGGCAAGCAAAGGCACGACTGAGACACTTTAAAAAGCGTCTCAATCAACGAGACGCTTTTTTTATATAATAAATAGTTGAACCTAATACGACGGCAATCTGTTAGGATGGTTAAGGCACTTTCGGGTGCCTTTTCCCGTATAAATACTTGTGCCGTTGTATTAGAGTAGAAATGAACTATCTAAAGGTTTATTGTAACCTCATCAGGAAAGCAGAGAACAGAACTCTTCCTGATGGATATGCAGAAAAACATCATACATTCCCAGTAAGTATTTTTGGTAAGAATAAACGAATTGTAGTTCTTACAGCAAGAGAACATTATATTGCTCATGCATTATTGGAAAAAGTTTATATCCAAAGGTATGGATTAAAAGATAAAAGAACTATTAAAATGATTACTGCATTTTGGTGTATGAATAATCAAAATACACTAAATGAATATTTTAATTCTTATTTTTATGAATATTCAAAAATAAGATTTATTGAAAGTATTAAAGGTAGAAAACTTACTGAAGAGCAAATTGAAAGAATAAGAGAAAGAAATTCTAAAAGAGTTTGGTGGACTGATGGTATTAATAATAAACATTGTGAAGATTGTCCTGGAACCAACTGGTATAGAGGTAGGTCAAATATTAATGTAGGCAGAAAATGTAGTGAAGAAACTAAAGAAAAGATTAGAAATAAAAATAAGGGAAGAAAATTAACAAAAAAACGTAGAGAAGAAATTCAAAAAGATTCTTCTGGTAGAAGGTGGTGGAATGATGGGATTAATGATAAATTCTCTAAAGAATGTCCCGGTGATGGTTGGGTCTTGGGGAGATTGTATACTAGAAATAATCAAAAATATAAGACGGAAGAATTTAAAGAAAACTGTAGGAGAAGTAAATTAAATATAGTTGTGAGTGAAGAAACAAGGAAGAAACAAAGTAAGCAAAGGAAAGGAAATAGATGGTGGAATAATGGAACAACCAATAAACTAGTAAAAGAATGTCCTGGTGATGGTTGGGTCTTGGGTAGGTTGTGCCAGTTTTAAAACTGTCTGCACTAATCTTAAAGTGCGTGGATATGATGTATGATTAGGGAAATCTAAATCAAACCAAATGGCAGTCAATTTTGAAATCAAAGGAATGCTTGCTCGCCTTCTCGCCACAGAGAATTTAATTGTAGAAAATAAGAACGTTGAAACTGCTTGTTTTAATGTTCACACTCGTGTGCTTACTTTACCCCTATGGGAACGTGCTTCTAATGTTGTCTATGATATGTTATGTGCCCATGAATGCGCCCACGCAATCAACACTCCTGATGAGGATTGGACTGAAAACACTAAGGTTCCTCCACAGTTCGTAAATGTGGTTGAGGATGCCCGTGTAGAGAAACTGATTAAGCGTAGGTATATGGGTCTCG
>Ga0209498_1002497_pt1 | contig 11067 bp, 9 predicted proteins | sample WalLakDeSediment_FD_184131 | JGI IMG/M metagenome (GOLD analysis project Ga0209498, IMG submission 184131) | Lake sediment microbial communities from Walker lake, Nevada to study Microbial Dark Matter (Phase II) - Walker Lake 11/02/13 Deep... | ecosystem: Environmental > Aquatic > Freshwater >...
AGTTGGGGTAAATCGCTATAACAGCGGAGAACCTGTGCAGATTGAGCTTTTAAAGATTGACCCGGCTGTTGAGGAGAAGCAGGTTAAGAGGCTCAGGCAGTTAAAAGAAAAACGCGACAGCCAAAATGTGACTCGCTGCCTGGAAAACCTGAAAAAATGTGCTGCCGGCAGTGACAACCTGATCCCGAAAATATTGGAAGCAGTTAAAGTTTATGCTACCGAGGGCGAAATTATTGCCGCTTTGAAAGAAGTATTTGGCGAATACAGGGAAAAACCACTGTTTTAAAAAGCAGGAGTCAGTAACCGGGATTTGGGAAATCATAGCCTGATAGAAATGTTTGGCCTTATAAGCAATGGGACCGCAATTCAGTAGGGGGTGCTAAAGTGGTTGCCAAGAAGATCAGAATTCTGGTGGCGAAGCCGGGCCTCGATGGCCACGATCGCGGTGCCAGGATTGTCGCCCGGGCACTGCGCGATGCCGGAATGGAAGTAATCTATACAGGCTTGCACCAGACTCCTGAACAAATAGCCGAAACAGCCCTGCAGGAAGATGTTGATGTAGTCGGTTTAAGTATCCTGTCTGGAGCTCACATGACCCTGACGCCGCGGATCAAAAAGCTTTTACAGGAAAAAGGTATGGGCGATGTGGCACTGGTCGTCGGAGGGATAATCCCGGAGGAGGATGCTGTCGAACTATTAAACGGCGGTTACGCCGATCAGATTTTTACACCCGGTGACCCCCTGGACAAAATAACCGCCTATATCAGCGGTATTTTTAGCAGCCACCGGCGTTCCTGACCGGTTTAGCCCGGTGAGCCTTTACTTTTTTCTGCCTGTTTTTTCTTAGAGAATCTAATTGCTGCAGTTTGTGCCAGGTTAAAAAATCAGAAATAGCTTCAGCAAGAGGGCGTGGCCTGTAACCTAAATCGCGAAAGGCCTTCTGTGAACTGAACAGGGAATTGTCGATCAGTGTTTGCAGCGAGTAAACAGTGTAGGATGAATTTATTTTTAACCAATTATAGAATCTCTGCAATATGGCAATGGCAACCATCGCCAGCCTGATCGGTATTTTTAAACTGGGGGCATGACTACCGGCTGCATTCAGGGTCATCTGGTGCAGTTTTTCAACTGTGACCCGGGAGCCGGATAAAATATAGATCTCTCCACTGATACCCTTATCCCGGGCCAGGATTAAACCCTGTGCCACATCACGGACGTCAACAAAATCAAAAGCCCCGTCGATAAGAACACTAATTTTGCGGGCGGCAAAAGATGAAAGTGTTCTGCCCATTTCGGAATCCAGGTAGTCATGCGATCCGATAATGCCACTGGGACAGACAATGACGGCATTGAGCCCCTGTCTGGCCACTTCAAGAACGGCGCTGGTTCCTTCGGCCTTGGTGCGATCGTAAGAGCCAACGGGGCTGTCCAGGGCCAGCGGGGTGTTTTCATCCATAACAACACCATGTGGTTCCCGGCGAAAGGCGTGAACCGAACTGACATGGATTAGTCTGTCGACCCCGTTTTCAAGAGCTATTTCGGCAACATTACGCGCGCCTTCAACGTTAACGCGGTGCATAATATCTTCCATGCCCGGCCTGATTGCGATTACTCCGGCCAGATGAAAAACTGTTTTGATATCCTGCATCGCTTTTCCGATCGCATCACGGTCAAGAATATCCCCGACAACAACCTCGATTAACATACCCTGCAGAGATTGTAAAGATTCCCCGGGACGGACAAGGACCCGTACTTTTTCTCCAGCAGCGATCAATTCCCGCACGAGAACATTACCTAAATGTCCTGTTGCTCCTGTAACCAGAATCATTATATTTCCCTTCCTTTTTTTAAGCCGTTTAAAAATATATTGATACTTTCCTGCAGAATTCTACCCCAATCTGTTCCGGTTGGTTCCAGGGAAGCCTGTAGAAATAAGCCGCTGGAAAGCGATAAAAGCATCTGGCCGGCGGCAGCAGGATCGACCGGCGCGATGGTGCCTTCGTCAATGCCCCGTTGAATTAATGATGCAAAGATATCCTGATAGCGGCGATAGGGGGCGAGAGTGGCCAGGCGAACCTTTTCGTTTCGGCTGGCATGAGTCCATAATTCAAGAAAGAGGCCCATGAACTGGCGGTTATTTTCGAATACCTGCTGGACCATACCGGCCATATCCAGAAGCCCGTCAGGAACTGTTTCTGCCTGTGCTGTAACTTCCTGAAGGGTAGCTTCAAGAGCTTTGAGCCAGGAGTCAATCAATTCGAGAAATACCGCCTCTTTACTCTCAAAATGATAATAAAAGGCGCCCTTGCTGACACCGGCGGTTTCACATATCTCAGCAACGCCAGTAGTATCATAGCCATCCCGGGCAAAACAGCGGGTGGCCGAATCTAAAATTGCCGAACGTGTAATTGTGCTGCGTTGTGCGTTATTCATGCAGTGGCTCCTGAGAAAACCGACCGGTTGGTATGTATCTAATAATCATTATACAGCCGCTCTCTGAAATGTCAAGCGCAAAGAATGTTTATTTGGAAAATGGAAAAGGTAAATTGCTGATTATAAAGAATTGTTTTATTAATATGCAGCGGGGAGCTCTAAGTGATGATCAAGTTTGTTGATCGGCTTTCAGAGGCTGAGGAAGTTTTCAGAGACCGGATGCTGGGCCCGCTTGTCCTGTTTTTAATGCCGCAGTGGATTGTGCCGAACCATCTTACGGCCCTGCGTGCACTCCTTGTTGTCGTGGCCATGATCATGTATGCCCTGGGAGTTCCGCTTCAGAGGCAGGTCGCGGTACTGGTTATTGCTGCGCTAACAGACTGTTTTGACGGTATCCTGGCCCGCGCCCGCAGCCAGTACACCCAGGGAGGAGCATATTTTGACCACGCGGTCGATTGGTTCCTTGGCGGATGGGCCGGTGTTTTAACCCTGATCAGCGGCCTGCTGCCGATGACATTTATCATCTTAATTGCTCTTCCCCAATTGGGCATCGTGATTGTCGATCGTTTTCGGGCCGCCCGTATAGCTGTTGAAGATAAAAGTAAAAAAGTATTGACCATCACGATGGGTGCGGCAAATTTTCAGCCGACCGCATTTGCCAGGTTTCAATTTACCGCCATATTGACCGGTTTCTTCATGCTGCTGCTCGGGGCAACCTGGTCTGTCAGCGGTTTGAAATATAGCGGCCTGGTTTTTCTCTACGCTGCCGCTGCTATGGCCTGGGTTTTACTTGTTGATACTGTTCTGCGCCTGCACAGAGAACAGATCGATATCTCAAACAGAAACAATGTAGATGGTTAAGAAATAAATGCAGCCTGGAAAGGAATAGGAATGGGAAAGCCCGAACCGGAAAAAATAAAACAAAAATTGCTGGAACTGCGCCGTGACATTGATCTGCATAATTATCAATACCATGTTCTGGATCAACCGATTATTGATGATCAGCAGTTTGATTTGCTGATGATGGAGCTGAAGCAGCTGGAAGAGGCTTATCCGGAGCTGCAGGATCCTGAATCACCGACCCGCCGGGTCGGCGGAAAACCGCTTTCAGCTTTTACACCCCTTGAGCACAGGATACCGATGCTTGGATTGGATAATGCTTTCAGCAAAGACGATCTGGTGGATTTTGATCAACGGGTGCGTAAATTGTCCGGCCTTGACATCGTTGAATATTTTTGCGAGTTAAAGATCGATGGCCTGGCAGTTTCTCTGCGTTATGAACTGGGCACATTCAGGCATGGCGCAACCCGCGGAGACGGCTTTACCGGCGAGGAGATCACCGAGAACCTGCGTACTATTAAACAGATTCCCCTGCGCCTTCCCAGGCCTCTTACCCTGGAGGTCAGGGGTGAAGTGTATATCGACAGGGAGGCTTTTAAAAAGCTTAACCGGCAGCGGGAAGAGGAGGGTCTGCCCTTATTTGCCAATCCCCGTAACGCGGCTGCCGGCTCACTTCGCCAGCTCGACCCCCGCCTGGCTGCAAGAAGGCCGCTTAAAATTTTCTTATACGGCCTGGGTGAACATAATCTAAAGCTCAGCAGACATGCTGAACTGCTTGATGAACTGGAAAAAATGCGGTTACCGGTAAATCCATACCGGGCTATCTGCCGAGGTTATGAAGAGGCATGGCAATACTGTCGGCGGTGGGAGGATCAAAGGCATGGCTTACCATACGAAATCGATGGCATCGTGGTTAAGGTAGATGATTTGGCCCTGCAAAGAACCCTTGCCAATACAGCAAGAAGCCCGCGTTGGGCTGTTGCCTATAAATATCCACCTGAAGAAAAAATGACCCGGGTCCTCGATATCCAGGTAAATGTCGGCCGGACCGGAGCGATCACCCCGGTAGCCCTGCTCGAACCGGTCACTTTAAGCGGAACGACAGTGCAGAGAGCCAGCCTGCATAATGAGGATCTTATTGCCGATAAGGGAATTTTGATCGGTGATATTGTAGTTGTCCGCAAGGCCGGTGAGATTATTCCCGAGGTGCTGAAAGTCGTCAGAGAAAAACGCACCGGCCGGGAAAAAGAATTTAAAATGCCCGGGCAGTGTCCCTCATGCGGTTCGGAGACGATTCGTCTGAGCGGTGAAGCGGCCCGGCGCTGCCTGAACCCGTCATGTCCGGCCCAGCTAATTGAAAAGCTGGTCCACTTTGCCTCACGGCGGGCTATGGATATCGAAGGGCTGGGCCCGGCAGTTGGCGAACTGCTTTTCAAAGAGGGGTTGGTCAGAGACGTGGGGGACCTCTTTTATCTGAAAACAGAACAGCTGGCCGGACTGCCGCGTATGGCCGATAAATCAGCCGAAAACCTGGTAATGTCAATTGAAAAGAGCAAACGCAACCCCCTGCGGCGGCTGCTATTCGGCCTGGGGATTCGCTTCGTCGGTGAAAAGGCGGCCCGGCTGCTGGCAGAGCATTTTTTGACGATGGATCGGCTGTGCCGGGCAGGGGAAGAAGAATTGACAGAGCTTGAAGAAATCGGGCCGAAAATCGCCGAGGCGGTGGTTCGTTTCTTTGATACCCCGCAGACCGGCCCGGTTCTGGAAAAGCTTAATGCTGCCGGAGTAAATATGACAGAACCGGTTGTAACAGCTGATCATGTTCTGCTGGCGGGAAAAATCTTTGTCTTCAGCGGTTCCCTGGAAGGCTATACCCGCGAAGAGGCAGCTGTTTTGGTTGAAGAAAGAGGCGGAAGAATCAGCTCGGCGGTGAGCAAAAAAACTGATTACCTGGTGGCCGGTGAAGAACCGGGCAGCAAGCTGGAAAAGGCCCGCAAACTTGATGTGGAAGTAATTGATGAAGCCCGATTTAATCAATTGATCAAATAACTTCAAAGGTGGAGGTGATTCAGGGATGGTTAAGAAAGAGTTATCTTCCATGGCCGCGGCTGGAGAAAGCAAGCTCCTGCTGCAGACGATCATTGATTCTTTATCCGATGCTGTATCGGTTGTCGATGAAAAAGGAATAGGCATCATGGTGAACCGCGCCTATACCAGGATCACAGGAATGACCGAAGAACAGGTCTTAAAAAAGCCGGCAACTGTTGATATTGCTGAAGGCGAAAGTGTTCACATGAGGGTTTTACAGACCGGCAAACCAATTAAAGGGGTCCGGATGAAGGTCGGGCCATTAAGGCGCGATGTAATTGTCAGCTGCGCTCCCTTAATCATTAAGGGCCAGTTAAAGGGCAGTGTAGGCGTAATCCAGGATATTTCAGAATTGCGCCGGGTAATGGATGAACTCGAACGGACCCGCCTGCTGGTCAGAAAACTGGAAGCCAGTTATACCTTCGATGATATAATCGGCAACAGTGAAGAGATAAAAAATACTATTGAGCGGGCGAAACAGGCCGCTGCAACGCCGGCCTGCGTCCTGCTGCGCGGTGAATGCGGCACGGGTAAAGAGCTTTTTGCCCATGCCATTCACTATGCCAGCGACAGGATAGAAAAGCCGTTCATCAGGGTCAACTGCGCTTCATTAACCGATACGCTTTTGGAAAGCGAACTGTTCGGTTATGCCGAAGGCGCATTTACAGGAGCTAAAAAAGGCGGACGCAAAGGTTATTTTGAAGAAGCCAGCGGCGGAACACTTTTTCTCGATGAAATCGGAGCAATGAGCCTTGAAGCTCAGGGCCGGTTGTTAAGGGCAATCCAGGAAGGCGAAATTATCAGGGTTGGCGAATCGCGAACAAGGAGGATCGATGTCCGCGTGATTGCGGCAACCAATGCCGATCTGGAGAAATTAGTCGAAAAAGAGCATTTCCGCAAAGATCTTTACTACCGCCTGAATGTCTTTCCGGTTTATCTGCCCCCGTTAAGAGAAATTAAAAGCGATATTCCGATGCTGGCTAATAATTTTCTGGCTCATTATGCCAGGGAATACGGCCGCATAGGAGTTGAGATTGCTCCCCCGGTATACCGCCGCCTTAAAGAATACGACTGGCCCGGTAATATGCGTGAATTGCAGAATGTAATTGCCCGGGCGCTGATCAACCTGGATCGCGAAGAAAATGTTATTGAAGTAAGACACCTGATGATGCCTTTTGCCGGGGCAAAAGGTCTTGATGAAACTGATTCTGTGCTTTTAGACGGCACGCTTAAAGACATGTACAGTGCCTGGGAAAAGGAAGTTCTTCTAAAAATGCTGCAGCAGACTGAAGGCAACAAGGCTGAAACAGCCAGGCGCCTGAACATTTCGATCCGCAATCTTTACAACAAACTGCACCAACATAAGTTAATCTAAACCCCTTTTAGAGCTGGTATGAAAATTGCGATAATAGTATCCCAGAAAGCAAGTATTTTTATACTGCCGGGAGGGATGCTTATGTCCGGTTATCTGGCCAGGATGGCTGAACAGGATTTTGAAGAAGTGATCCTGGTGCATGATGCCGAGTCAGGCTTAAAAGCGGTGATTGCCATCCACAGTACAGCCCGCGGTCCTGCCCTGGGAGGAACACGGATGTGGACCTATCCGAATGAAGAAGCAGCCGTTGAAGATGTGATGTGCCTGGCACGCGGTATGAGTTATAAATCGGCGGCAGCCGAGCTGCCTCTGGGCGGAGGCAAGGGGGTGATTATCGGCGATCCCTGCCGCGATAAGTGTGAGGCCTTATTCAGAGCTTATGGCCGTTTTGTGGCTAAATTGAACGGACGGTTCATTACGGCAGCTGATATGGGTACGGAGGAACATGATCTTGACTGTGTACGCATGGAAACCGAATACGTCATCGGCGGATCTGCTCTCGGCAGCCCTTCTCCGATTACGGCATATGGAGTCTGGAAAGGGCTGAAGGCCTGTGCGGATGAGGTTTTTGGAACATCCAGCCTGGAAGGCCTGGTTGTGGCGGTCCAGGGTGTTGGCAGTGTTGGCATGGCCCTCTGCAAGCACCTCGCTGATGAAGGGGCCCTGCTGCTTGTAACCGATCTCGATCAGAAACGGGCCCAGGAAGCAGAGGAGCGCTTTAAGGCAAAGGCGATAATGCCGGATGAAATCTATGGCCAAAAATGTGACATATTTGCCCCCTGCGGGGGAGGCGGGGTAGTTAACCGTGAAACCATCCCACAGCTGCAGTGTCGTATTGTCGCCGGTGCTGCCAATAATGTTTTAAAAGAAAGAGAATTTGGCGCTGCTTTAAAAGAACGGGGTATTCTCTATGCCCCCGATTACATTATTAATTCCGGTGGAATAATCTTTGTCGAGTTTAGCCGGCAGGGCGAAAAGGATCTTGAAAAAATTAAAGTGGTGATCGATCGCATTGAAGGACGGCTGAAAGAAATATTCCGCCGTTCCCGGGAACAGCAGCTGCTTCCGGAAGAAGTGGCAGATTTGATCGCTGAAGAGAAACTGCGGGAGAAAGTCACTAAATAATCAAGGTAATAATTACAACCATGCAATATTTTGCAAGCAAACAATTTCAAATTGCAGAATAATGCAGGGAGGGGTTAGTAATGACAGATGAAATGTATGAATTCCGGCTGCACGGGCGCGGAGGCCAGGGGATCGTGGTGGCAGCGGCGATATTTGCCGAAGCAGTGTTTCTTGAAGGCTATTACGCCAGGGCTTTTTCACTTTTTGGTGCTGAAAGGCGAGGGGCGCCGGTAACTGCTTTTATTCGCGTCAGTGAAGATCGCCTGATGCCGCGAAGCCGAATTTATCAGCCGGATTATGTTGTTGTCTTTGATTCGACTTTAACCGGCAGCACCCTGATTGCCGGTTTAAAAAAGAGAGGAACGCTGCTAATCAATGCCGGGGAGAGTTGGGATAATAACCTGCCCGGGGAGACATTGGCGGAAAACCTTTTTACGGTTATTACCGTAGATGCTACAGAAATAGCCTGGCAGCATAAACTGGCGATCGGCAGCTTCCCGATGGTCAATACGGTAATGCTGGGTGCAATGGCCAGAATAAGCGGGCTTGCCTCCCTGGATAATCTGGTTGAAGCGATCAAAAAAAGAGTTACAGCCAGTCTTGAAGCCAATATCAGCGCTGCCGCCGAAGGTTACGGGAGCGTAAAGGAGGTGGGAAGGCTTGTTACCTGAGCTGATCAGAGAAAAAACTGTCTGTTATGCACGCGGAAACGATCCGATTACGGCTAATAAAACCGGGGAATGGCGTTTTATGACCCCCATAAAAGGCGGCAGACTTTCACCCTGCCGCCAGGGCTGCCTGTTGGATGGGGAGATCCCTCTCTGGCTTGAAGCGGTCAAGAAAGAAAAATGGAATGAAGCGTGGCAGATCATGCGCCTCAACAATCCATTTCCTGCCCTGACCGGCCATGTCTGCTTTCATCCCTGCAGCGAAAACTGCAACCGGGGTCAACTGGATCAGGAAATAGATATCCGGGCGATCGAAAAAGCAGTCGGAGAATGGCGCATAAATCATTATGAACGCTCCGCTAAGCCAAGAGAGGTCAGAGGCCGGGTAGCTGTTGCCGGCTCGGGTCCGGCCGGTTTGAGCTGTGCCTATTACCTTACCGAGGCAGGTTATGAAGTAACTGTTTTTGAACGCGCTTCAGTAATTGGCGGTATGCTCGCCCTGGGTATTCCCGAGTATCGCCTGCCCCGCAAAGTTCTGAAAAATGAGCTGGCAATACTGCAGGAAGAAGGGATTAAATTTGTCAGCAGCTGTGATGTTGGCAGCGCTGTGCAGCTTGCCGAGTTATATGATCATTATACGGAAGTATTTGTCGCCACAGGAGCGTGGATATCACGCCAGGCGTTCATTGACGGTGAAGAGAGCAGGGGAGTATGGAATGCTCTTGATTTTCTGAGTATGGTCAACAGCGGGAAGCCGCCTAAAGTTAGCGACCCGGTTGTAGTGATTGGCGGTGGCAATGCTGCCGTCGACAGCGCCAGAACTGCGCTGCGGATGAGCGGGATTAATGATGTTACCCTGATCTACCGCCGGAGTAAAGCGGAGATGCCGGCAGAACCTGAAGAGGTGGAAGCTGCCGAACGCGAAGGGGTCGAGTTAATTTTCAATGCCCTGCCCCGGGAGATAGAAAAAGGAGAAGCAGGTGTAAAAGCAATACTTCTGGACCACAGCAAAACCGGCCGGGAAGGTTTGATCGTTGACCGGACCCGCTCCTTCAGCAAGAATTGTGGCACAGTGATCATGGCTCTTGGCCAGGAACCTGATTACTCGGTATTCGGGTCTCTGGAAAGAGGTGTATCTCTATTTGCCGGTGGCGATTTGGTCAGCGGCCCGGCTACTGTTCCCGAGGCGATCAGGGCAGGCCGTATGGCCGCGATGGCCATCAAAGCTAAAATTGAAGGGTTGCCCGCAGCGGACTTAATTACTCCTGAGCAAAAACCGGTATCATTCGAAGAGCTAAATATGGAAGCCGGAATAAACCTTCAGCTGCAGCAGAGAATGAGCGAACCGGTTGATGAAGCCGGCCGCTGCCTGGGATGCGGGACCTGCAATTCCTGCGGGATCTGTTATCTCTTCTGCCCTGATATGGCGATTGATCGGGTTGATGGCCGCTACCAGCTTAACCTCGATTACTGTAAAGGCTGTGGGATTTGTGCTAAAGAATGTCCGGCCCAGGCTCTTGTAATGGAAGGAGGCCGCTTGTAATGCCTTTTGAATTAATCAGTGGAAGTCAGGCAGCAGCTATAGCGGTTCAGAGGGCCGGTGTTGACCTGGTTGCCGCGTACCCGATTACACCGCAAACGGCAATCGTTGAAACCCTGGCTAATTTTGCGGCAAAAGGAGAGCTGGGGGGCCAGTTTGTCAGCGTGGAATCAGAATATTCTGCTCTGGCCTGCTGTAATGGAGCTGCAGCAGCCGGTGCGAGAGCTTTTACAGCCACTGCTTCACATGGTTTAGCGTATATGCATGAAATGATTCACTGGTGCAGCGGGGCGCGTTTTCCGATTGTTATGGTTAATGTGAACAGGACAATCGGTGCGCCATGGTGTCTTGATCCTGACCAGGGTGACAGCCTCAGTCAGCGGGATACAGGGTGGATGCAGATTTACTGTTCCGGAGCACAGGAGGTGTTTGATACTGTTCTGCAGGCTTTTGTGTTAAGTGAAGAGCTGCTGCTGCCATGCATGGTTATTTTCGACGGGTTCTACATTTCCCATACTTACGAAGCGGTTGATATTCCGGACAGAGAAACCGTCAGGAGGTTTATCGGACCTCCGGCATTCCACGCGCAGGTTAAGCCCGGCTTTACAGGTAATCTGCATGGTTTATCAACAGGAGAAACACAGCTGGGGCTGGTAAAGATGCGTCATGAAGATATGCTGAGAGCACCGGCACTCTTCACGGAGATAAACAACCGCTTCCAGGAGATTTTCGGACGCAGCTATAAAGTGATCGATACTGTGATACCCCCGGGGATTAAGACTGTATTTCTGGCTGCAGGCGCAACTGCTGAAACGATCAGGTGGGCGCTGCCGGGGTTAAAAGGGGCCGGGCTGATGCAGTTGCGGATGTTCCGTCCATTTCCGACGGAACATATTTGCAGTATGCTGGAAGCACATGATATTGGAAGAGTTGTGGTTATCGACCGTAACTGCTCTGTGGGCATGGGTGGCATATTTGCCCAGGAGCTGCGGGCGGCA
>Ga0209498_1002498_pt1 | contig 11067 bp, 9 predicted proteins | sample WalLakDeSediment_FD_184131 | JGI IMG/M metagenome (GOLD analysis project Ga0209498, IMG submission 184131) | Lake sediment microbial communities from Walker lake, Nevada to study Microbial Dark Matter (Phase II) - Walker Lake 11/02/13 Deep... | ecosystem: Environmental > Aquatic > Freshwater >...
CGCGACATGCCGGTCACCGTCGCCGTCGATGCCCAGGGCATCAGCGTGCACGAGACTGGTCCGCGCGAATGGCGCGCCCGCATCGGCCGCATCCCGGTGGCGACGGCCTGACCAGAGCCATCCGCCTGCTTCGTGATAATCAGGAGCCCCCTATGGAGTGCGGCGGCTTGCCGCCGCTGTCGGGAGCTGGGCGATCCCGGCACCAAATAGCGGGAGCAAGCTCCCGCACTCCATAGGTTGGTGCGGGGCGAAGAGGCCGCAGGCCGTGCATCCGCCGTAGACCGTGGCACGGGCGTCACCGGGCCTTTCACGTTAACTACGCCGCGAACGTCCCCGCAGCCGCGGATGGCCGGACAGCAGCGCGTCCACCCCCGTCCGCAGCTCTGCCCGCACCTCCCCCGACATCAACCAGTCGATCCGGTGCGTGAACAGCCTCTCGAAGTACCCTTCCTCCTCGTCGAGGTCCCAGTCGACCGCACGAAGCAGCGCCTCACCTTCCGGGGGCACGGCCTCCGGCAATACACGCCCGGACAGCAGGCCCCAGACACCCGTCCAGCAGCGGGCGAGTGCCAGCGGATGATAGCCGCCGCCCCCGAGCACCAGCAGCCGCGGCGTCCCGTCGGCATGCCTCGGGGCATCCGTGAGGATACGCTCCACCACCTCCAGGAAGAGCTGCGTGGAGATGCGGAATTTGCCCAACGGGTCCGGACCCAGGATGTCGGTGCCTGCCTGCAGCACCACGACCGAGGGCTGGAAGGCCTCCACCACTGCGGGCCACAGGCGCCCGAACACGTGCCGGTATTCGTCGTCGTTCACGCCCCTGGGCAAGGGCATGTTCACCGCATTGGCCAAGGGGCCGGCATCCCCGACCCCTCCACCCTCGAAGGGATAGGCATAGGCGGTGTCCATGTGCAGCGAAAGGGTCAGCACCTCGGGATCATGACGAAACGCGGCCTCGACGCCGTCGCCGTGGTGGGCGTCGATGTCCACGTAAAGCACCCGCAGGCCCTCGCGCCGCAGCCGCAGGATTCCCAGCACGGGATCGTTGAGATAACAGAATCCCCGCGCGGCATCGGGCCGCGCATGATGCATGCCGCCCGCCGGGTTGAAGGCGATCAGACCCTCCAGCACCAGCTCGGCGCCCTGGATGCTGCCTTGGGTGGCGGTAGCGGGCGTGGTGAAAAAGCCGGGGAAGAAGGGGTTCTCGAAGTTGCCGACGTTGTGCCGCTGCCGGTAGCGGTGCGCGACCCGGCCCTCCGCCTCGCACTGTTTCAGCGCGCCGATGTATTCGCGGGTGTGAAACCGTTCGAGTTCCACCGGCGTCGCCGGCCGGGCGGTGCGGAACTCTGACTCCGACAGGGCCCCGTAGGCCTGAATCAGGTCCAGGGTCAGCGAGACGCGGGGAATGCCCAGCGGATGGTTGTCGCCGTAGGAATGCCGCCGGTAGCGCTCGGCACCGATCAGCACCGCCCTGCGGGTGGGGGCAATCAGGGACCCGTCGATATCTGCATTCAAACCAGAGGCTCCCGCTGCGGGAAATCCGCGATGACTCGCTACGTCGCAAGCCTTCATTTTCCCACACCAGGGTCGCTGGCGTGACAGCCCAAGACCACCGGGCTGCCCGCCGCTTCAGGGTCCTGGGAAAACGGGCGCCGCGCCCGCAATGCCGGGTCGCAGGCGGCGGCCCACGGCCTGGTGGCCGATGCGCAAAGACCGCATCCGCCCGCCCACGATCGGGATCGAGGCGCCACCAGCAACGGATTCCGAACCCGAAGCGCGCGAGTCCACAGCCGCCATGGGCGCGGACCCTCCGACTTCTTTGCCTTTGCCCCGCGTTTATGCCATAAAGGAAGCATAGCCCGCTCGTCACCGGGCCTCATCGAAACCCCTGCAATGAAGGCGGCCCGCGCTAGCGCGGGCCGTTTTTTGTTCGACCGATACAGGAGCCGTACCGGCCATGACCCAGAAGCGACCCGTGCTGACCCTTTCCTCCCTGGACCTGCACCGACTGGAGCAGTTACTGGAATCCCAGCCGCCGGAAGCGCAGGCGTCACATGCCCCGCTGCTGGAGGAACTGAATCGCGCCAACGTGGTGGATCCCGTCGCGATGCCGCCCACCGTCGTCACCATGAATTCCACCGTACGCTTTCGCACCGAACCCGACGGCAAGGAATTCGAACGGACCCTGGTCTACCCCACCGGGGTCGATGGCAGCGCGGAGAAGGTCTCCGTACTCGCACCCATTGGCAGTGCGATGCTGGGCCTCGCCGTCGGCGACAGCATCGAATGGCCGGCGCCCCGCGGCGGGACCATGACCGTGCGCATCATGGAGATCCTGTATCAACCCGAGGCATCGGGGGAATACCACCGATAGCAGGCCACAGACCAACCGCGAACCGCAAGGTGCCGGCATCGGGAGAGAGTGGCGATCATCGGTCCTGGCGCAGCAGCCAGTCGGGTTCTACCTGGACCGTGACCTCTCCGGCCGTAAACCAGATGACGCCGTCCTGGATCACGCACTGGAGACTCATGTTCCGCGCAGCGAGCGCGGCCAGGGCCTCGCTGGTTTCCGCCGGCAGACGCAGCACGGCGAGGTTCCGCTGACCCGACAGGGCCGCGCCGTGTTGGCGCCACCAGACGTCCACAGTACGGCCATAGGCCAAAACCGCCACCTGCTGCGACTGCCCGCAGGCCTTGCGGATATCGCGCGGGTCGGGCGTACCCACGTCGATCCAGCGCGCGATCAACCCGGTAGGGTCCTGTTCGAAGAGATCCGCCTCGTCCTCCGTCGACAGGCCCCGGCCGAAACGCAGCCCTTCGCTGGCATACATGGCAAAGGCCAGCAGACGCACCATCAAACGCTGATCGGTCTCCGAGGGGTGCCGGGCCAGGGTCAGCGGATAACTGCCGTAGTGCTGGCGATCCATGTCCGAGACATGCAGTTCCGCCTTGAAGATCGTGGCCTTCAGGGCCATGGGAAGGGACCATCATGGACGCACATCGCGGGCAACCTTTGTGGCGGATTACGGTCGACAGGATACGCGCAAGAGCGCGGACGGTGACGCCGGGCTTGCCAAACAACGGGAATCACGCATGACGGAACCGACCATACAACGCGGAAACCTCTGGTTCTGGCTGATCCTGAGCTTGGCCTCGGCGCTCGCGATCATCGGCCTCGGCCTCGGGCTGGAGCCTCGCGGCGCCGCGGTCCTGCGCGCCCCGCTGCATTCACCGGCGGCCGGAGCCTTCGGCTTCGGCCTGCTGCTGGTCTGGGCCGCCTTTGCCTATGCGCTGTCGGCAGGGCGCGCCGCCGGCAACCGCGATCTCGCGCTGGCCGCGATCAACCTGGGCCTACCCCTGCTGCTGATGCTGCTCTGGCTCCGGGAATCGAATGCGCTCGCATTGCTGGTCGCGGTGGGATGGAGCGTGAGCCTGGTGCTGATGGGCATCCGGCTTTTCCAGCGGGAAGCCATCGCAGGATTGATGGTGTTGCCGATCTTCGGGGCCAGCCTGACCGGCATGATGCTGTCGCTCACCCTGTGGCTGATGCCCGCCGCCGGAGCAGCCGGCCCCTGATCAGACCAGATCCCTCGGAATGGTCACATCCCAGTTGCGCGAGTAGACACGGCGCTCGCCCTCGAAGGCATCCAGTTCCGCGTGCAGCAGGAAATGCTCGGGCGTGGACCGCAACACCGTTCGGGTAATGGTGTGCACCTCCCAGTCGCCGCGCCGGAAACCGCGCTCCCAGAGGGTTTCGCCTCGGGTGGAATTGAAGTCGTCGCCGCGGTAGCTGTACCACTCCAGGGCCTTGCGCTGCATCTCCAGATCGATCTTCCGCAACAGGACGGTGCCGCTGTCATTGACGACCTCCAGCGTGGAACGGTCTTCGGCCAGGTCACGGATCACCCGCCAGTTGTGCGCCTGCGGCGTCAGCTGCCGCGTGGGGGTGGAGGCCGGACCGACCTCGGGCAACTCGAAGCCGATACGGGCGTCCTCGGCGTCCCGCGGTGGCCGCACGGGCAGAAGAAGACGGCTCTCACCGGTGATGATGCGCAGTCGGAAGGGCTCGGGCGACGGCCACGCAAGGGGCCAATAGGAGGTGGAAAGGGACAGGCGAATCCGGTGACCGGCGGGGAAGGCTTGCGCCACATCATTGCACTTGACCCGCACGCGGTAGATTCGCCCCGGCTCCAGGGGCTGCGGTGATTCGGAGCCTTCGCGGTGGGTCAGGTTCAGCAGACCGTAGGTGATCCGGGTCGCCTTGTCGTCGGGTGCCACGTCGGACAGCCGCACCGCAACCATGGCCACCGGTTGGTCCACGCTCAACTGCAGCTCCACGATCGTCGCGCCCAGGATCTCCAGCGGCTCCTCCAGCGGGGCACTGGTGAAGACCAGCGCTCCGCCATCCTCCTCGCGCTGATCGTGGGGCAGATCCGGGGTTGCGGCATAGGAGCACCACTTCCCGGCGAACAGGCCGACACTGAGCGGCGAGCGAAGGGTCATTTCGCGCTCCGGCACCGACCGGTCCTCCGGTTCCAGAACCCCCGGCCAGGCCAGCGTAAAGGCCTGACGGGTCACATGGGTCGAGGGCCAGCAGGTCTCCCCCACCCACCGGCCCGGCCGTTCCTCGTAATAGGTGGTGGGCGGCACGCTGTCCTGCATCCAGGCGCGCAGCATCGGCTCGTTCATGATTCCCGTGTCCCGGTCCTTCAGCCAGTGGTCCCACCAGCGCAGGCATTCCTGCAGGAATCCGATGGCCGGACCCGGCACCCCCTGGTGCGGATACTTGTGGCTCCAGGGTCCGACCAGCCCCAGTCGGGGCACCTGCAGATGCGCCAGCATCCGGAACACGGCGTTGGAATAGCCGTCCGCCCAGCCGCTGACGGCCATCACCGGACACTGCACCGCCGACCAGTCCTCGCAGATGGAGCCGTGTTTCCAATAGTCGTCCCGGCGTTGATGACGCAGCCATTGCTCGAGCCACAGACCGCTGCCCTCGAGGCGTTCGAACCAGAGTTCGCGCCAGCGCTCGCCCACCAGCTCCGGGTCGGGCGGCAGGGAGTTGTAGGCGAACATGGTCGAGGCCCAGGACAGATTGTCGCCGAGCAGGCAGCCACCCATGTGGTGCACGTCGTCGGCGTAGCGGTCATCGGTGGAACATACGCTCACCACGGCCTTCAGGGCCGGTGGGCGCATGGCGGCGATCTGCAGCCCGTTGAAGCCGCCCCAGGAAATCCCGATCATGCCGACCTGCCCGCTGCACCAGGGCTGCCTGGCCAGCCAGCGGATGACCTCGACCCCGTCGTCGAGTTCCTGCTGCAGGTACTCGTCCTTCAGCACCCCCTCGGAGTCACCGCTGCCGCGCAGGTCCACCCGCAGGCAGGCATAGCCGTGCCCGGCGAAGTAGTGATGCATCCGGTCGTCACGATCGCGAGTGGAATCACGCTTGCGGTAGGGGATGTATTCCAGGATCGCGGGTACCGGATCGTCCAGGGCATCCTCGGGCCGCCACAGGCGCCCCGCCAGTCGAACACCATCCGACAGGGTGATCCAGAGATGCTCCTTGGCCCGCACCCGGCGGGGAAATTCCGTCCTGGTCTTCGTACTGGTCATGGCGCAGGCGGCCGCATCGGCTCGTTGGCGCGGGCGAATTCCAGTTGCAGTCGATCAAGGACACGCTCGTACTTGCGTTGCACGCCGGCACGGTCCTCCCCGCCCACGAAGATGACGGCCACCTCGTAGCTGTAGCTGTCCTGATAGGGCAATCGCGACAGTTGGTTGCCCTCGTTCAGCGCGATCTCGATCACCACCCCCGGAATCGCCAATTCGATCGCCTCGATCTCGCTGCGGCTGGGTACACGGGTCACCAGGGCATCCTCGTACCTGCGCACCATGAATTTCGCCGCGAACCGGAACCGACCCTCCCTGCGGGGCATCTTCGGCTCACGCCCGAGCCCCAGGTCGATCATCACCGCGTGGTGATAACAGCCGTCGACCATGTGGAATAGGGGCGCATGCGACTTGGAGATGCGGCAGTTGATCTCCAGCAGCCAGATGCGGTCGGTGTCCTCCTCCCAGTAGAACTCGATGTTGAACGGCGCGTCGTCGTAACCGACCTGGCGCATCACCCGGGACGTGATGTCCACCATCCGCTGCTGCACGGGCTCCGGCAGGGTCGACGGGTACTCGTAGCTCGCGAACGAGGAGCCCGTTGCGCCTTCCCGTTGGGAATCAATGGCCCCATAGACCTGCACGCGACCCCGGTAGACGTACCCTTCCAGGGTGCACTGGCGGCCCGCCGAAATCAGCGATTCGGCGATGCAGTGGTTGCCGTCCACAGCGGCGACCTCCTCCGGAAGCTCGGCAAACCCCAGGATCAGGTTGAAGGGGTCACCGAAACGGCGGATTCCGGCACGGACCCGCTCGATCGCATGCCGAAAATCCTGCTCGTTCTCGATCAGGAAACCCAGATGCGAAAGCACGGCCTTCACCGGCTTCAGCCAGAAGGGAAACCCGAGGGTCACCTGACTCAGTGGATCCTCGGCAAAGGGATCGACCGCACAGAAATCGGCGATGTGCTCCGGCACCACCCGGGCCTGCTCCAGGCGACTCCAGTACTTGTGTTCGCATTTGAGCACGGCCTCCAGCGTCGGACCCGGCAGTCCGACCTCCTCGCGCAGAAGCGGCAGGGTCGTGCTCACCGGGAAATCCCAGTAACCGACAACGGCATCCACGGCCTCCGGGAACTCCCTCAGCTGCCGCCGGCCGTCCTCGAGCAGCGCACGCACCGGGAAACCCTCGGCGCTCTTGAGTTCCCGGTGAGTGAACAGGGCGTGGAATGCGTACTCTTCCGCGTCGGGCAGGGTCTGCAACTGGGCCAGATGAAAATCATCGAGGCCCACCACAAAGATGTTGCTCCGTCCTGCCGTATCGGAAACGGCCATGCCTTCCAAACCTCCATCGCGCTGTCCAGCAACTGACCCCGGCCAGCCGTAACGATCCCCGACCTGGGAGATCGAACCCGCGTTCGCGCGGGATGCCCGCTCCGGGGCGACCTACCCTGAAGTCTAGAGGTTTTTCCGGCATCGTTCCCGCATGCAGCATCGGGGGGCCTCTCCTGCGCGACGGCATCCCCGGTCATTTGACGCAATGCACAACATCTTCAATACTCCAGGGTTACATTCTCCCTGGCCGGCAGGCCTGAGACTCTCCCCCGAGGGATGCACCCATCATGAACAATCTCCCAGAAGATACGCTGGCACCGCCACCGACCGACCGCACCTCGGAAACCGACGACCAGCGTATCGAGAACATCCTCCCGCTGCCCCCGCCCGCCCACCTGATCCAGTTCTTCCCGATCAAGAACACGCCGGCGGAGGGCTTCATTTCGCAGACCCGCCGCAACGTGCGCGACATCGTGCACGGCAACTCCGACCGTCTGCTCGTGGTCATCGGGCCGTGCTCGATTCACGACCCGGTTTCCGCGCTGGAATACGCGTCGCGGCTGAAGGCGGAGCGCGACCGGCTGGGCGAGGATCTGGAGATCGTGATGCGCGTCTATTTCGAGAAGCCGCGCACCACAGTGGGGTGGAAGGGTCTGATCAACGACCCCTACCTGAACGGCAGCTTCCGCATCAATGAAGGACTGCGCATCGCCCGCGACCTGCTGGTGCGCATCAATCAGGCCGGCGTCCCCGCCGGCTGCGAGTTCCTGGACGTGATCTCGCCCCAGTACATCGGGGACCTGGTCTCCTGGGGCGCGATCGGCGCCAGGACCACGGAATCGCAGGTGCACCGGGAACTGGCCTCCGGGCTGTCCTCCGCCGTGGGGTTCAAGAACGGCACCGACGGCAATGTGAAGATTGCCGTCGCGGCGATCCTGGCCGCCCGGCAACGCCACCACTTCCTGTCCGTGCACAAGTGCGGCCAGGTGGCCATCGTTGACACCCTGGGCAACACCGATTGCCACATCATCCTGCGCGGCGGGGCGCAACCGAATTACGACCTGGCCAGTATCGATGCCGCCTGCGCCCAGCTGACCAAGTTCAATCTCCCGGAGCGATTGATGATCGATCTTTCCCACGGGAACACCCCGGGCGGCTTCGGGCAGCAGATGGTTTCCGGCGCGGCGGTCGCCGAACAGATCGCCGCGGGCGATCCCCGCATCATGGGGGTGGCCGCCGAGTCCCACCTGGTCGAAGGCCGGCAGGATCTACAGGTGGGTGAGCCGCTGGTCTACGGGCAGAGCATCACCGACCCCTGCATCGGCTGGGACGCCTCCGTGCAACTGCTCGATGAACTCGCCCGGGCCGTGCGCGCACGGCGCGGGCTGGCAGCCCAGGGCGCGAAGCCGGCCTCCGCACCCGCGACGGCCTGAGCCCGCGAGAACGGCTGCAGCCCGCCCACGCGTTTCCGGGGTGCGCCTCAGAGGCTGTCGCCGAAGTCCTGCCGGAACTTGGCCGCCAGTTTCTGCGGCCAGTCGCTGGTGGGGACGAGGCGGCCGAGGAAGAACCGGAGGACCTTGGGTTCGTACTCGAACCTCAGTCCCCCGACCAGCTCACGGTTGTCGTAGAGCCACTTCAGGCGGTCTTCCACGTACTTGACCTGCGACAGGGTGAACACGCGCCGTGGCATCGCCAGGCGCATCAATTCGACATCGGCGAGCAGGTCGTTACCCTCCTCGTCACGCACGCTGGAGATGGTGCCGCGTTCCATTCCGCGCACCCCCGAGGCGATGTAGAACGCCGCGACCAGTGCCCCTGCCGGGTATTCCGTCTGCGGCACGTGCGGCAGGAACCCCTGAGCATCGACGTGACAGCCGAGGCCGCCCGGCGGCGTGACCACCGGCACGCCGTAGGCGTCCAGCGCCTCGACCAGGTACTTGATGAACGAGGGCGACTGACCGATGACCGTCTCGTCCTGCGTCTCGCGCAGGCCCACGGCCATGGCCTCGATCTCGCGCACGGACATCCCGCCGTAGGTAAGGAACCCCTCGTACAGGATCACCAGGTCCTTCAACTTGTCGAACAGCTTCACGTCGTTGGTGCAGATGCCCCCGCCACGCGTCGAACTGACCTTGCGGCTGGAGAAATAGATCAGGTCCGCCAGCCCGCACAGGGTATGCAGGATCTCGGCGATCGAGCTGCCCTTGAAGGCCTCCTCGCGCTGCTTCACGAAATAGGCGTTCTCGCCGATGAGGCTGGCGTCGAGGACGAGCATGATGCCGTGCTGCTCGCAGACCTCGCGCACCTGGCGCATGTTTTCGACCGAGAAGGGCTGGCCACCGATCAGGTTGGTCGAGGCCTCCATGCGCACGAACGGGATCTTGTCCGGCCCATGCTTGGCGATGAGTTCCCTGAGCTTGTCGACATCGATGTTGCCCTTGAACGGGAAGCTGCTTTTTATCTTGAGGCCTTCGTCAGTGAAGATCTCATCGATCACGCCGCCCGGCAGTTCGATGTGCGCCTTGGTCGTGGTGAAGTGGTAATTCATCGGCACCACGTGCCCCGGCTCGACAAAGGCCTTGAAGATGATGTGCTCCGCCGCCCGGCCCTGGTGCACAGGGAGGAAATACTCCTTCCCAAATACGTCCTGCACTGCTTTTTTTGCCCGATCGAAGCTCTGCGAGCCGGCATAAGCATCATCCGCCTGCAGCATCGAAGACACCTGCTGGTCGCTCATCGCATTGGTGCCGCTGTCGGTGAGCATGTCCAGAAAGATGTCGCGGGTGCTCATCAGGAAGGAGTTGTACCCCGCCTCCTTCACCGCATCCAGACGCTCCTCAATGGGTTTCAGGTGCAGCTTCTGCACCATGCGTACCTTGTGCAGTTCGATCGGAATCTGGTCTCCATGGACAAACTTGATGACGGGCGACGTTTCCATCTTCTATCGACTCCTGTTGGTGTACAAAGACGCCTTGAATGCGCGCAGCGTTTCCGGGCCACGGCGGGTGGTTCAGAAGGTTGGAATTCCGATTGCTTCATGCCCGGCGGGAGCGAATCGGAGGCAGCGGAGGCCAGACGGGCGGACACGAATCCTCGGCGCTGGCGGCTTGCGGGATTCGCCCGAGACCGGGAATGTTGGCCGAGCCAAGCGGTTCACAACGCGGAAGCTATGGCCGCACTCATTTCGCGACCGCGCGCGGCAGAAGCAACTGGAAACGGGTGCTTCCGGGTCCGCTCGAACAGAGGATGATGGCGTCCATTTCGTCGACCAGACGCTTCACGATGCTGAGACCCAGGCCGGAGTGCCCCGCGCCCTTGGTGGAGGTCACAGGCGAGAACAGCCGGTCCATGACCTCCTGCGGCAGACCGGGGCCGTTGTCCTCGACCGACAACTCGGTATACCGACGCCCATTCAGGCTCACTGGATCGCGCGTGACGACGCGTATTTTTCCTCCTTCATCAAGGGCTTCTGCTGCATTTTTCAATAGATTTGTAAGGATCTGCCGCAGGTGGTCGGGCGATTGGGCCAACGGCGGATCGTGCTCAGCAAGAGCCACCTCCAACGTGATGTTGCGGGCGGTGCAGACCGATGCCGCAAAGATGTCGGTGATCTGGCGCACCTCGCGGTGCAACGACAACGACGTCTCCTCCATGACCTGCGGCGCCTCGCGCATCCGCAGCAGGATGCGGCCCACCCGCTCGATCTCCTCGCGGATCACACCCAGTTCCAATTGCGCTTCGTGTTCGTCGCCCAGCTTGATCCGCAGCATGGCCAGGTAGTTCTGGATGATGCTGAGCGGGTTGCCCGCCTCGTGCACCATTTCACGGATGCGCCGTTCCAACCGCTCCTGATCCGGCGCCTGCGCCTGCGTCACCGCCTTCTCGGCGCTCAGCGCCCGGGCGATCTCCCGGCCCATGGCGCCGACGAAGGCGCTGCGTTCCTGCATCTGCGCCAACCGGGTTGCGTCGACGCCGAGCACCAGCGCCCCCAGGGGTCCGGACTCCCCGCGCAGCGGCTGGATCCACAACGGCCCCGCCCCGCAGATCGCGACAATCTGCCGGTCGGCGACCGGCAGCAAGTCCAGGCCTTCGCCGGTGAACTGCACGGAGCGATCTTCCAGCA
>Ga0209498_1002500_pt1 | contig 11064 bp, 8 predicted proteins | sample WalLakDeSediment_FD_184131 | JGI IMG/M metagenome (GOLD analysis project Ga0209498, IMG submission 184131) | Lake sediment microbial communities from Walker lake, Nevada to study Microbial Dark Matter (Phase II) - Walker Lake 11/02/13 Deep... | ecosystem: Environmental > Aquatic > Freshwater >...
GGGGTTGACGGAGCTTCGAATAGAAGTAGATGGCGGTGTGAGCAAAGAGAATTCGGGAGCCTTGCTCGCAGCGGGTGCGGATATACTGGTATCGGGTTCCGCAGTCTTCCGTTCAGGCGACTATGCGGGGTACATGAGCGCTCTTCGCACAGGCGGATGACAATGGAACTCGACGTGATGCTTCGCGTGTTCTACCACATCGGCCGAGCATATCTCTAGCAAGAGAAAGATAATCGAGATGACATACCAGGAACATGAGTTCGATATTCCACTATGCTTCGATACGAAGTGATGTTGCGTATATCTGGAATGCAGGGCCTCTCTTACGTGTTCTCAACATCTTCTAGGAACGAACTGCAACGGGGTAGGCATTGTTTGAAGCTTGCGTGACACGAAGACCGAGCATCGGATATGGGCACTGGGACAGTGTTTCGTCCTACGCGACACCGTTCAGGTACGTATCCCGGTATACATCCGCAGCGTCATACGCCTCTCGTGTCAGTGATGTTCGGCGTCGCCCGCGCGTTCCGGAAATACACGTCTCGCGCATGTGGCTGGATGTTGCGCTACCCGAACGGCGCTTTGTCAGCACTCAGGGGTCGCTCGTCCGTGTTCTTGTCCCCGGTGTCGCCAACAGACACGAAGGCCCGGACTTTCTGAACGCGGAGATTGTAGTGGATGGCAGGCTGCTTCGGGGTCATATTGAAATACACAGCAATGCCGACGATTGGTACACGCACGGGCATGACACCGATGCGCGGTACGATAGCGTCGTACTGCATGTCGCATTGTACGGAGCAACTACGGACCGTCCGATGCCGATGACTGTCGTCCTCTCCGGACAGCTTGACGGGCCATTCAGAGAGCGGTGGCGCGAAGCGATGGGTGCGAAGCCGGGAATTCCATGTGCTCATTGGACGCATGAACATGATGCCGCACGGCGTGACTGCATGCTGCTTCTGTGTGCGATAGGGCGATTCGAACGCAAGGTTGCGAGATTCTCGGTGCGCTACGACGAGCTTAGCACTCTGCACTCGGGCGCGGAAGCATTGCTTCAAACGGCTTGGGAAGGCTTTGCCCGGGCAGCCGGCTACGGTGGCAACGAAGTTGCGATGGAGCGGTTGGCAAGAGCACTACCACTGCGTGTTGTCGTTGATGCACCGGAAAAGCATCGCCATGCCATGCTGCTGGCGGCAACCGGGCAGCACTCGGGTCTGAGCATAGATGTCCGTGAATGCGGGGTGCTGCCGTCCAATCGCGTTCCGGCACGCTTGCGCTGGCTGGCCGTGCTCGCACCAGCATTGGCATCGCCGGCATGGCAGCGATCAATACGTGATATAGTCATGGCCGGGCCGGGGACAGCCGTTTCGCAGCTTCACTCACTCCTCCGCGCGTGCACTTCCGATGGAGCCCCGGGCCCGGATCGCTGCACCGAGCTGCTCGTCAACGTGATTGCTCCGATGGCGAAACTCTATGCCGATATTCACATGCGACAGGAATTGTCCAAAGCCGCGACCGCGCTGTATCATTCCATACATCCCGCTCCGCAAAACAATATTACGCGCCGGGTCGCGTCCGCCATCGGGTTGAGCATGCCCTGTAGTTCCGGACAACAACAGGGAATGATTGAGTTATACACGGAATTCTGCACGCGAGAGCGATGCCGGGATTGCCTACTGCGACGAGGAATGGAATCGTGACGCGTCTGAGCGTACTATCGTTTCTTCTTTTTCTATCGGGGGCATATCCCGCAATGGCTCAGCGCGTCACCGGACTGTTTCTGTACCACTCCAGCGGCCAAACCTTCATGAGCTGGAACTCCGCTGGTTCAGGTATCACCTCGTATACGGTATATCGCTCGCGCAAACCGCTGCGCACATCATTGGCGTTGAACCTGGCCGAACAGGTATATACAGTTCGACCGGGACAAGCGCTGGACAAACGCTTGACCGCTATTCTCGGTCGTCCAACGTATTTCGTGTTCCCCGGTCCGGCTGGCAAGTTGTCCTCAGGGAAAGAGTGTTTCGTCATCACAACGGTGCAGGCTGCAACGTGGTACTATGCTGTGACGGCGACGGATAAGAATGGTGAATATCGGCAAGTGCATCCGGGGCGCAATGCCGTCGCATCCGGCGTACAGGAGCGGGCGCGCGAGCCGCATCCGGTTCACCAGGCGCGTCTGAATTGGAAGGGACGCACGGTTGAGGTTTACGTGCACTGGACGACGAACAGCGGCGCGACGGATTATCCCGCGATGAGCAATGTTGTCAGTTACCCGTTTCATTTCGCGTTACGAAAAAACGGACGAGCCGCGCTGCATCCGCTGCATGTTCGTCTCCACGGTCGCGGTGATCATTTTCTTGACAACCTGGACGGAACGGGGAATCCCCAAGAGTACATACTCTCGTTGGACGACGAATTGCCGGGCTCGTCGCGAAGCAGTTTCTGGTTCGGCTACAGTCTCGGTATGGATATTTTTTCCAAACAGCTTCCATCGCCACCCGGTGCGATAGTAATGGATTTCACGCAGCGACGCATACGATGGACATTGCGTTGGGTGTTGCGTACGCAACCGATCGATTCAACGCGCGTGTATTTCAGCGGGACGTCCATGGGCGGTTCGGGTGCTCTTTTCTACGCGTTGTCACACCCCGAGGATGTAGCAGGTGTAGCGGTGTATGTCCCCCGGTTGAGATTTCACATTCGCGATACTCTGGAAGCGCCGAAAGGCAAGGGATCGATGAGAGCTGCTGATGCATTGTGGGGAAAGCCCGAGTACACTCCGCGCATGACGGACGGTCGGCACGTGTACGATGTGCTCGACGCCGTGCAGCGCTTCCGGGATTCGGACCTCCGTCGTTTCCCGCATGTACGAATCATCGGTGGAAGCCGGGATTCCGTGGTGGGCTGGAAGCAACTCGCCGCAGTACTCCGCGTATCTGACAGCGTGCGGAGTGGCCTGACCGCTTTCTGGGATGCTCGCGATCATGACTCGCGCGGCGAACATGTATGGGACACGCAATCGGATGCCTCGCCACTGTTCAGATACAGAACGAATCGATCCTGGCCCGCATTCAGCAAGCTCTCGATTAGCGATATTCCATCAGATTCCTTCGTGATCGGGATGTTGAACGCTGCGGCGGATTGGTTCGAACCCGTTATAGATATCCAGGACTTCTGGTCCGTCGGAATACGTAGAGTTTCGGTGGATGCGCGTGATACCGTTATAGTCATAGATGCCGATTTGACCGCAACACTCACGCTTCGGCGGTTACAGCGCTTCCGCGTGAGACGAGGAAGCTTGTATCGGTGCGAATTGAAAGATGGCGATGCGATTCTGTTTACGAGCATTGTTCCGGCCGCTCGCGATGGAGAACTATCTATAGACAATCTCCCGATTCCCGAGCGACCCGCAACTCTGGAAATACGGCCCGTTCGACAGTGACCAACATTTTTTCGTTACTTCTCGCTGATATTTCCGATAGGACGTATTGTGTCGGGTGAGAAAATGCACTATCTTGATCGTGAAAATGTTCTCTTTTGCATATATCGTATTCCGTCGTTCAACACATACGAACCGCCTGCGAGGACAGTCGAAAGTCAGAAACTGAAACCGGAAAATCTCGAAGGAATAGGCGCATGGACGAAATATCAAAGGCTGCATTTCGCCGCTTGCCGAGATACCATCAGATTCTCACCGCGTTTGAATCACTCGGGCGCGAGTATATCTCGTCTCGGGAGTTGTCCGAAATCCTCGAGATCAATGAAACACTGGTCCGCAAGGATATGGCGGATTTGAAAATCCGCGGCAAGCAAAATCAAGGGTATTCCATCGGTGGTTTGCGACGGCGCATCGAGGATTTTCTCGGTTTACAGGACATTACTGAAGCACTGGTGATCGGTGCGGGCCATCTCGGTACTGCGCTGGCCACATACGGCGGTTTCGCGCATTACGGTTTGAAAATCGTCGGAGTATTGGACAATGATCCGAACCGCATCGGCAGCATGACCGGCGGGTACGAAGTGACTTCCGTGTTTCGTTTGGCCTCGCTGATTCAAAAACTGAAGGTCAAACTCATCATACTTTGTGTACCGAAGGAAGCTGCACAGGAACTTACCGACATCGCGGTCAATGCCGGAGTGAAGGCGATCTGGAACTTCACGCCACAGGAATTAAGCGTCCCGGAAGGAGTGAAGGTACGGAACGAACAGATCATCGGTGGTTTTATGGCATTGTCGCATTTTCTCAAGACGCAGTCCGGTGCCGAGAAGGATTCGCAACAGCAACACTGAGAGAATATCGTATTCGGTGACGAGCCAAGCGTGCTCGGTGCGCGTTGACGATTCTGCATTATCCCTTCCTAGCATTCCGCACAATGCGTACCGGTTATTGAAACGCGTGAAGGAGAAAGCGGTGACATGTGAGTATGTCGTGGTCACGTATGCGTATGTTGGATGTTTCCCCTTTTCTCGACGTTATCGCCTGCCGCATCCTAAAAAATATCGTTGTATATAACGAACAACATTAAAGCCAGCAATAGCACCATCCCGACCTGCTGCATCGCGATTTTGATTCTATTCGGCACCTCGCGTCTGAACAAACCCTCGTAAATCAGAAACATCAGATGACCGCCATCCAGTGCGGGAATCGGAAAAATGTTGATGATTGCCAGACTGATGCTCAACAGCGCCATGAGTGTGAGAAAGCTCACAACACCCGCTTCGGCGGACTGCGCAGCCATTTCGGCTATTTTCACAGGTCCACCGATGCTTTGTTTAAAACTGGCTTCGCCGATGATGATGTTCCAGATACTGCCGAGAAAAAGCGTCGTTACGCGCCACAGGCCCCGAACTCCGACGGTGAAAGCTTCGAAGACGCCGTAACGTATATGCTCGACCGGACCGGGGATGCGGACGACGGGAATAATACCGATCTTGCCGTTATCGGTCGGAGTGACCATGGAAGCCATTTGTTCGCCGTCTCGCGTCCAGATGATTTTAATCGGCTGCTGTGCATTCTCGCTGACGAGACGGATGACGTCGCTTGGCGTGAACACCGGAGTTTCGTTGATACGGACGAAAATATCGCCTTCTATCAAACCTACGCGTGAGGCCGGCATTCCGGGTTCGACACCGGCGATGAAGGTCTGTGCCCCTTCGGGACTGATGCCGATATCCCCTCCTTCGACTGTAGCGAGGGCGCTGTTGGGAATCCGCACTTCGATCTGATCGGCATCGCGTTCGACGAGAAGCCGCAAGTCCTTCGACAACTGCGCATACAGAATTGCCTCACGAGTACTTTCCCAAGTCTGGACGGTTTTTTCGTTGATCGAGAGGATTTTGTCGCCCGCGAGTATTCCCGCATCGGCCGCGACGCTGCCCGGCTGCACGTATCCAATTGTCGTGACGCGGTGATGTTGCGTCCCCTGCGTGAGATTCAGTCCCCAGAAGATGGCGATCGCCAGAATGATGTTCATCACCACACCGGCAATAATCACGATAATACGCTGCCAGACGGGTTTCGCCCGAAATTCCCACGGTTCCGCTTCCTTCTCCAGATTATCCGTATCGAGACTCTCATCGACCATTCCCGAAATTTTCACGTATCCTCCAATGGGAAGCCAGGAGACGCAGTAATCCGTGTCGCCGATTTGCTTGCCGAAGGCTCGTGGCGGGAAACCGATGGAGAAGCGTTCCACGCGCATACCGAAGGCCTTGGCGGCCAGGAAATGTCCCAATTCGTGAATGAGCACCAACACGCCGATAATGATGACGAAGTAGAAAATCTGACTGAGGATTTGCGCAATGGCATCCATGAACGATCTCGGAGTTTTAGAGTGGGGTGGACAAGGTTGTGAAATGCGCTACGTGTGTGCGGGCGATTTCTCTTGATTGTTTGTCTGCGTGAATTATTGCTTCGATGTCGTCAGCACCGGTCGAGGGCAATCGGTCGATGCAATGCGCGATCAATTCGGAAATCTGCGTAAAGGCCAGTTCGCCGTTGAGGAACGCTCCAACGGCGATTTCATTGGCTGCGTTCATGACCGCAGGTGCAGTGCCACCGATGCGTAATGCTTCGTAAGCAAGTGAAAGACACGGGAAGGTGTCGATATCGGGTTCTTCGAACGTCAGCGTACCGATTGCAGCCAAATCCAGTCGCGGGTAGTTTGCGGGAATGCGACCGGGGTAACTCAACGCATAGTGAATGGGTATTTTCATGTCGGGAACGCCGAGTTGCGCTTTTACGGAGCCATCGCTGAATTCGACCATTGAGTGAACGATGCTTTGCGGATGTACGAGTACGGAAATACTGTCGGCGTTCTGACCGAAGAGCCAATGCGCTTCGATGACCTCCAAGCCCTTGTTCATCAGCGTTGCGGAATCGATTGTGATTTTGTTTCCCATGCTCCAATTGGGATGCAGCAGCGCTTGATCGGGAGTGACATCCCGCAAGCGCTCGCGAGTCCAGCCGCGAAACGGACCACCGCTAGCCGTGAGAATGATGCGGGCGATTTCACGCTCGGGCTCGCCGAGTATGCATTGCAGAATGGCGCTATGCTCACTGTCGATAGGCAACAACGAAACACCGTGCCTTGCTGCAAGCAATGTGATCGCTTCGCCGGCAACAACCAGAGTTTCCTTGTTCGCCAGCGCGATGTTGTGCCCGGCCTTGATTGCGGAGATGGTAGGCTGCAACCCGGCGAAACCGACCAACGCGCTGACCAAGGTATCATAGTCGTCACGCGCGGCGAGTTCGTTAAGCGCTTCCTCGCCACAGAGCACTTCGGTGAGATTTCCCGCTGCATCACGAACGTGTTGGTAAGCGACAGGATCAACGACGGCAACGGCGGCTGGGCGGAACTCCAGAATCATCTCGACGAGAAGAGCGGCGTTGTTGTTGGCGGACAAGCAGCGAACGGAAAATGCTTCCGGATGCTGTCGTACGACATCGAGTGTGCTTCGACCTATCGAACCTGTCGCGCCGAAAACGGCAAGTGTCTTATGTGTACCGTTATGCATCATCAAAACATATAAGTTACCAAGGACTTTCGCGCAACGCAATACTATTTTCGTTACTTACTGATTCGTCATCCTGATACGCACAGGATGCATGGTATGTACAACACGTACAAGGGCGGAAACAATCCAGGAACGGAGCATGAAAGGTGAAATCCACGGTACTCATTGCGCGTTGCAATCAAATCCGCTATACTTACTAGTGGAATGCAGGTTGATAATAACACTAGAGGATACATGAAATCAGTGGTCGTTCTGATCACCGCAATGCTCTTTGCCATGCCGCTTCATGCACAGGTTGCTGATGAACGTGCAACACTGAGGTTGGCGCAGGTGTACGAGCAGGCCGGCAAGTTCGAGGATGCGCTCCGGTACTACCAGGATTTATATTCGGCATCCCCATCGAATGCAACGTATTTTGAAGGTATGCGCCGCGTACTTTCGGCGCTGAAGCGCTATCCCGAAGCAATAGCCCTGATAACGGAGCGATTGCGAACGACACCTTCCGACGCGACGCTGTACGTGCATCGAGGTGGCATGCACGTGCTTGCCGGAGCGGAAGACAGCGCCAAAGCAGATTGGGAGAAGGCGATCGGAGTCAACAAGAACAACGCGCAGACGTATTCGCAAATCGCGGATCATTGCGTCAATTCCCGTCTGTACGATCTTGCGATCACGTATTTGCGTCGCGGACGCGAGGCGCTCAGGTCGCCGCAGTTGTTCGCATTCGAAATCGCCCGTGCCAACGCCATGAAGATGAACTACGAGGGAGCGATTGACGAATACGTGCAATACCTTCGCGCGGCACCGCAAGCACTCTATCAGATTCAGCAGCAGATCGCGATGTACTCCGATATACCGGAAGCAATCGACGCGGCGGTGCGAACTGTGCAGCGTGCAGCGAGGAGGCATTCCGACGATGTGACGATACGACATTTGCTCTCGTGGTTGTACCAGGAGCGTAAGGACTATGCGGCAGCCTATCTCGTGGTTCGGGAAATTGATGCGCTCCAAAAGGCGGGCGGCATGGAAGTATTCCGATTCGCGGCGCGTGCGTTCGATGAGAAGGCATACGATGTTGCAGTTCGCGCGTACCGGGATGTTATCGATGCGAATCCGAAAGCGAACTTCTTGCCTCAAGCTGAATATTACTACGCGAGAAGCGTCGAGGCGTTACATGATGCGCACGGAATGCCCGATGCGCTGACTCCGTCCAGCTCCGGGAGAACACCCGGAACCGAAGCCATCCCCTCGTACCAGGGCGCCATCGCGCTTTACGAGGAGGTTGCAAGGAAATACAAGGGCCAGGTGGTGGAGAGTGAAAGTCTCTATCGTATCGGGTATATCAAGTTTTCCAAATACCGTGATAATGTCGGTGCCTTGGACATACTGCGGGAGATATCATCGACGCGTGCACGCGTTTTCGGAAAGGCTGATGCCAACGTGTTGATCGGCGAAATTCTGACCGCTAAGGGTGATATTGACGGGGCTCTGGAACAATTCTCTTCGGTGTTGAGATCCGCGCAGTTGACCGAGTCCGATCGGCTCGGTGTCACGTTCAAAATCGCTGAATTATTTTTTTTCCAAGGCCAATTCGACACGGCGATCACGATTCTGCAACCGCTGACTGAAAACGTCACAACAGATATCGCCAACGACGCGTTGGAACTGACCTCCTTGATGCAGATATATCGACAGCCAGGTGAAATGCCTCTGCAACGCTACGCTGATGCCCTGTTCCTGGAGCGTCAACACAAATTGTCCCAGGCCGCTGAAGGGTTGGCGGATGTAATAGCGACCTACAGTAGCGCTGATATTCAGGATCTTGCCTATCTTCGACGTGCGAGAATACTGCAGCGCATGGGCAGATACACTGACGCGGCCATGACGTACAGGGATTTCATGAGAAAGCGAAGCGAAAGCTTCATGCTTGACCGGGGGTTGTTTTTCCTGGCTGAACTCTCGGAGACGAATCTTGGAGATACGGCCGGAGCTTTGTCCCTCTACCAACAACTGCTCAATGAACACCCGAATTCTCCGTTCGCTCCGGCGGCTCGTGACGGTATTGTTCGTTTACGCAAGGGAGATTCCTGATGAAACGTTTCCTCATTGCCGTATTGCTGGCGGTGTTTCCGTATGTCGCAGTGTCCCAGCAGAGTTTGTTGATTCACATGGACTTGCGGCAAACCGACCATCTGAAGGCTTACGGTCTAGTGTATTGGGTGTTAACGAAGAATGTCGATGTGGATTGGCTGCTCAACTACCGCGGCGGCAGTTTTCTCATGGCGCATTACCCATTCATCGAACAGGAATGCCGAATCCGCGGTATCGCCTTCGAAGCCATCGACGGTGCGACCGCCGCTCAGATCGTTGCGGAAGTGAGCGGTGTTCAACACAACACCGAGCTTGTGCGTCTTGAGAAGGCACCGAAAATCGCCGTCTACGTTCCACCCAATTTTCAGCCATGGGATGATGCCGTCACGTTGGCGATGGAGTACGCCGATGTGCCGTACGACAAGGTGTGGGATGAAGAGGTGTTGAGTGGCAAGCTTGAAGGGTATGACTGGTTGCATTTGCATCACGAGGATTTCACTGGTCAGTACGGGAAGTTCTACGCCATGTTTGCAACTTTCCCGTGGTACATACAGCAAGTGGCTACCAATGAGGCTATGGCGAAGCGTCTGGGCTTCAACAAAGTCAGCGAAATGAAAAAGGCCGTTGTCCGTGCCATACGCGATTTCGTGGGAAGTGGTGGATTCATGTTCGCAATGTGCTCGGCAACGGACACCTTCGACATTGCGCTCGCTGCCGAACATACCGATATCTGCGACGTGATGTTCGACGGCGATCCCCCGGACCCTGACTGCCAGGAGAAGCTGGATTACAGCAAGACGTTCGCATTCACTGATTTCAAGCTCGTGATGAACCCCTATGAATACGAGTATAGCGACATAGACGTCACGCCTCCCCTGGGCGGGAACCCCGACAACGATTTCTTTACGCTATTCGATTTTTCCGCGAAGCACGATCCCGTTCCCACTATGCTCACACAGAATCATGTGAATGTCATTTCGGGATTTCTTGGCCAAACCACAGCATTTCGCAAGCATCTTATAAAAAAATCCGTGACGATACTCGCGGAAAAGGAAGGTGCGGACGAAGTGAAATACCTGCACGGCAACTACGGTCGAGGTACCTTCACGTGGTATGGTGGTCATGATCCCGAAGATTACCAGCATCGCGTTGGCGATCCACCGACTGATCTGTCCTTGCATAAGAACAGTCCCGGTTACAGACTGATTCTCAACAACATTCTGTTTCCGGCTGCGAAAAAGAAACAACAGAAAACATAGTCAACGGTGATGCACACGCGTGACGAGTGTAGGGACAATGCACTGCTCGCAGCCGTGTATCGAATGAGCGCGCTGTGTGGTGATTAATCACGAACGTTGCGGTTGTGGATTGGCTTGAACACACACGCTCTCACGGAGCATGAACAGGTTGTCCGTGCATTTCGGGAAGCGTCGCACTGGTAGGGAAGGAGTGGTAGAGTATTCGGAAGAGCGGCGTGTTCGCCCCTGCGTGGAATTTCCCGAGACTCGTGATGATGGCTGGAACAACATTCCAACGCACAACTACATTCGGATTACGAGTGGAGTTCGCTTGATGCAAGCAGGGCGTGTTGCTCCCCGCGTGTTGGAGCAAGCGTAGGAGGCGATGTTGCATCACCTCGTCATGCGGATTCTTGATGTTCGTGTTAGGCTGACTTCGTGCGAGTCGCCGGTTCTCGACTGCTTCGATATTCAGCGAGGGCTTTACGCAATGTATCGCGAGCGGCTTCGGCGCACTCGTATTTATTTTTCGGAATGGCGTCGAGAAAACCGATGATATCGTGAACATCAATCGCCTTGGCGTCGTCGATTGAAGCACCGATTGCGAGTTCGCACATTCCCGAAGCGGAAGCTTGCAACCCTGAGCAGCCGGCGTACTGAAATGCCGCATCGCGAATGACGTCATCCTCGATGCGTAACCATAGCATCAACACAT
>Ga0209498_1002501_pt1 | contig 11063 bp, 7 predicted proteins | sample WalLakDeSediment_FD_184131 | JGI IMG/M metagenome (GOLD analysis project Ga0209498, IMG submission 184131) | Lake sediment microbial communities from Walker lake, Nevada to study Microbial Dark Matter (Phase II) - Walker Lake 11/02/13 Deep... | ecosystem: Environmental > Aquatic > Freshwater >...
GAGCGGGATCATGGAGTGCGTCAGCGAGAGGTCGCGCGCCTGCAGGCGGTAGATGTAGCGCAGCATCTCCGTCTCGGACAGGTAGCTGTTGAAGACGGGATGGGTCAGGAAGTCCGTGACGCGCGCAAACTCGGCCGAATAGCTCAGGTCCACGCGGTCGGCCAGCGTTTCCAGATCGACCTCGTCCGCGGCCCCGAAGATGGCCAGCAGGGTGTGCAAATCTTGGGTCGTCGTCGTTTCATCCAGCGCAATCCCCACCGCGCCGTCGGCGTTGTAGCGCAGGTTGACCGCGTGCGCCAGCGCGGCGGCGCGGATTGCGTCCTGCGCGCGCGGGCCGCCGCTGACGGTCAGCGTATCGAAGACGGGCGCCTGGTTGATGGTGTAGCCTAAGTCGGTGAGGCCCTGGGCGAGCACGGCCGTTAACAGCCGCACCCGCTGCGCAATGCGCCGCAGCCCCTCCGGCCCATGGTAGACGGCGTACATCGAGGCCATAATGGCCAGCAGCACCTGCGCTGTGCAGATATTGCTCGTCGCCTTGTCGCGGCGGATGTGCTGCTCGCGCGTTTGCAGCGCCAGCCGGTAAGCCGGTTTACCCGTCGCGTCCACCGACACGCCAATCAGGCGGCCGGGCATGATGCGCTTGTATTCGTCTTTGGTCGCCAGGAAGGCCGCGTGCGGCCCGCCGTAGCCCAGCGGCACGCCGAAGCGCTGGCTGTTGCCCACGACGACGTCCGCGCCGAACTCGCCCGGCGGGCGCAGCAGCACCAGCGCCAGCAGGTCGGCCGCGACCGTCACCAGCGCGCCGGCGGCGTGCGCTTTTTCGATGAAGGGGCCGTAGTCCAGCGCGTCGCCGTGGGTGGTGGGGTATTGCAGCAGCACGCCAAACGTATCGGCGTCGGGAGTGTACGCAGCGTGGTCGCCCACCACAACGTGAATGCCCAGCGGCGCGGCGCGCGTTTGCACCACGGCAATCGTCTGCGGGTGGCACAGCTCGGAAACAAAAAAGGTGTTGGCCTTGGAGCTGCGCGGCATGGCGCGTTGGCACAGCGTCATCGCTTCGGCGGCGGCCGTGGCCTCGTCCAGCAGCGAGGCGTTGGAGATTTCCATGCCGGTCAGATCACAAATCATCGTCTGGAAATTAACCAGCGCCTCCATGCGTCCCTGGGCGATCTCGGCCTGGTAGGGCGTGTACTGGGTGTACCAGCCGGGGTTCTCCAGGATGTTGCGCTGGATAACGGGGGGCGTGATCGTACCGGAGTAGCCCATGCCGATGAAGGAACGGAACACCTTGTTTTGGGCGGCGATGGCGCGCAGTTCATCGAGCACGGCCGATTCACTGCGCGGGCTTTCCAGGTTGAGGTGACCTTCCAGGCGGATGGCGTTGGGCACGGCCTCTTCCATCAGTTCATCGAGCGACGCGACGCCCAGGAGGCGCAGCATGTGGGCGACGTCGTGGCTGCGCGGGCCGATGTGGCGCTTGACAAAGCGGTCGGCGGGCTGCAAAAGGTCCCGATTGCGCAGCCCGCGCCCGTTGCTGCGGTCACCGTCGTGCGCTTCGATAATATCTTGCCAGTTCGTTTTGGAATAAGGGGAAATAGGCATCTGGATCTCCGTAGGTGGGATGCGGTTAACAGCTAGCTGCGCTCTTCGCAGTACGCTTTGTAGGCTTCCGCGCCCATCAAATCGTCTAGCTGCGCCGGATCGGTAATTTTAATTTTGATCAGCCAGGCTGCGCCATAGGGGTCCGTGTTGACCGTTTCGGGGGCGTCGACCAGCTCTTCGTTCACGGCCGTTACTTCTCCATCCACCGGCATCAACAGGTCGGCGGCGGCTTTGACGGATTCAACCACGCCGAACGTAGCGCCTTGCGCAAAGGATTCGCCTTCGCCGGGCAGCTCCAGGTAAACGATGTCCGAAAGCGAATCTTGGGCATAATCCGTAATGCCAATGGCGCCCTCCTCACCGTCTACACGGATCCATTCATCATCATTGGTGTACTTAAGATCATCAGGAATATTCATCTGGTTCTCCTTATTTACGGTGCGCCTGGTTGATAGGGCGCGTTCTGGTGCAAATAAAACAAAAAAGGACGCATGGCAACAGAACGTTGCCAGCGTCCTCTGTCGTAGACCTGAGAGATTCACCTTCGCCGGCGCGTCGCGCAGTTTTCAGCAGCAGTTTGCGCCTGGCGCGCTGCTGGCAACTGTGTGACGGCCCCCGGCTGGGGTTTGCCCCGTCGGTGCGATAGGCCCCATAAGAGGCGCTCGCTTTCCAGAAGAAGCCCGTCCGCCCGGTCCTTTTGCCTGAGAGATTCACCTTGCGGTTTGCCCCTTCGGCGACCCGTCTGATTGTGGATGGCGACGCTGCTGATGGTGGGGGCGCTGTGCAATCCAGAATCGTCGAGATGCTCTCCCGAACGGCCGTTTCATTAACGATAGTTTACAGGTTGTGTGATCGTAATACAATTGTACGGTTTGCGCACCCGGAACGCAAGCAGCCGGGGCGCCTGTTTGTAGAAGACTCATGGTAGAATTTCAACCCGGCTGGCAAGAAGTTCAACTTTTTCGGAAAAGTTGAACTTCTACAGACTGTTGTTACGGCGTAATTCATGTTACCGATTAACCACGACACCATCAGCAATAACGGCATTGTGCGCCCCACCCAGGTCGAGGTGAACCTGGACCGCTTGACGGCCAATTTTCGCGCAATTGCAACGGCCGTGGCGCCCGCCAAAGTCATGGTCATCCTCAAAGCCAACGCCTACGGCCACGGCCTGGTCGAAATCGCCCGGCACGCCGTCAGGCTGGGCGCCGCCTACCTGGGCGTCGCCTTTCTGGAGGAAGGCATCCTCCTGCGCGAAGCCGGCGTCAAGGCCCCCATCCTCGTGCTGGGCGGCATTCTCGGCAACCAGGCGCCCCTCTTTCTCAAGCACGACCTGGCGCTGACCGCTTCCTCCGTCGAAAAGCTGCACCAGATCGACGACGCCGCGGCCCAGATGGGCGTGCGCGCCAAAATTCATCTCAAGATTGATACCGGCATGGAGCGCATCGGCGTGCACTACTACAGCGCCGGCGCGCTGCTGGAAGCCGCGCTCGCTTGTAAACACGTTGACGTCGAGGGCATCTACTCCCACTTCGCCAATTCCGACGCCGCCGATTTAAGCTCGGCGCGCACGCAGCTCGCGCGCTTCAACCAGGTGCTGGACTTTTACCCGCAGCGCGGCCTGCCGCCGCCCCCGCTGCGCCACATGGCCAACTCTGGCGCCATCGCGCAGCTTCCCGAAAGCCGCTTTGACATGGTGCGCGCCGGCATCCTCTTTTACGGCGTTTACCCTTCTGACGAAACGCGGCGCGCCATTGCGGTACAGCCCGCCTTGACGTGGAAGTCGCGCGTGGTTTATTTTAAAGTGGTGCAGCCCGACCATCCCGTCAGCTACGGCTCCACCTGGCAGAGCGACGTGATGACGCGCGTTGTGACGGCGCCGGTGGGTTACGGCGACGGCTATTTTCGCAGTATGTCTAACAAAGCGGAGGTCATTATCCGCGGCAAGCGTTATCCGGTGGTGGGGCGCATCTGCATGGACCAGCTCATGGTCAATATCGGCTGGGAGACGGCCTACAACAACGACGAGGTGATTCTGCTGGGTGAAGACGCGCAAACGGGCGTGCGCATCACCTGCGAAGAGTTGGCGACCTGGGCCGGCACGATTCCCTATGAAGTGCTCACCAACATCAACACGCGCGTCTCGCGCCTGTATTGCGGCGGACACACTAAATAACGTAATTTGGTACGCAGCAATTCGGGCCAGCCGGGGCAGTCCGCTAAACAACCCCGCCGGCTACACGTTGCCAATTAAGTGAAAATGCAGCTGGGCTACGTCTTGAAAGGTCCCGCCGTTGGCGATCAGGCGGTAGCCGCCCTGCTCAAGTCCTAACTCGCGCACCAGGCTTTGCACGGTCTGGAATAAGTCGACGTAGAAATCGGCATCGGCCGTTTGCCCCCCATGCCCGCCTTAAGGCCCAAAACGATCCAGCACCGGCGCGTAGAAACAGCGGCAGCCGCTGGGATGGGAGCAGCCCTCGTGCGGCAGTTCCGGCGCTTCGTCGAATTCGTAGGCGCCTTCCATCGCCTTGCAGTAGGGGCAGCAATCATGGTAGGTTAAAATGCGCACCTTGGTCGCCAGCCCGCTCTTAATCTTCTCCAGCGTCGCGCGATGCTCTTTTTGCGATTTCTCCATCCACACCACGTCGGCGCCGCTGCCGGCGGTCACGCGGCGTCCTTGCAACTTGCTCACGTCTTGAGCCATCGAATCTCTCCTTAATGTAGAGCGATTTGCCAAATCGCCTGAAAAGTGTAGGGCGATTTGCCAAATCGCCGCTGTCCGATTTAGCAAATCGGGCTACAGGATTTGCCTGATAAAATCAGGGGTATCAGGTTAAATATTGCTTCGTAACCGCTTTGCGGGCAGGCAAATCTGCGTTCCATTGAATGGGCGCGAGGCAATTATCAGCCCTCTAACACGGTGTGTCAAGTTTCCCGGCGGGCGCGTCAGGATAGCACGGCCGTTACGTCCAAACGCCGGCGCGTCGCCGCCAGGCGGCCGGTACCGATTTGCACCGCGTAATGGGAAATGGATTCCACCTCGGCCGCAAGCTGATCGAAGTGGGGTTCGTCCAGCAGCAGCAGCTTACAGTCGTTCACGGCGCGGTAGGCAGCCTGGTAGGGGAGGTCGGCCAGCAGCTCGTAGGCGCCGAAATGTTCGCCGCGCCCTAAACGGCCGATTACCCGCGCCCCTGTCTCATCTTCCACCATCCCCTCCACCTGGCCCGCGGCCACGATGAACAGGTGGCTGCGCGGCTGCCCCTGAAGCACGATGAGCTCACCCGCCGTCGCGCGGCGCGGTTCCAGGCGGGCCGCCACGGCCCCCAGCTCCTGCGGGCTCAGCTCGCCGAACAGCGCCATCCCGTGCAGCAGCTCGCGCTCCGCGGCCGCGGTCCGGACCTGCCGCGCCAGCGCCGCGTCGGCGCGCCAGAGCGGGTCGAAGCGGTCGCGCGGGATGGCCAGGAGCTTGACGGCCGTTGCTGCCCGGTAGGTCGCCTCGTACTCCCCCGCCGCCAGCAGCGCCCGCTCGCCAAAGTACCCGCCCGCGTCGATGGCGCCCGTTTGCGCGCCGGCGCGCCAGACGCCAACCGTCCCCTCCTCGACGAGGAAGAAATGGGTCGCCGCCGCCCCTTCGTGGGCCAGCAGCGCGCCCGCGCGCGCCGCGCGCGGCGCGCCAATCGCCAGCAGTCCATCCAGCGCGGCGCGGTCAAAGCCGGCAAAGAGGTCCGCCTGGCGTACCAGCTTGGCGCGCCGGTCGCGCGCGCGGATGAAGCCGCGCGCCAGCCCCACGCCCCAATCGCTGAAGGCCAGCACGTGGCGCCCCAGCGTTTCCGCCGCCGGCCAGGGCAAACTGTCATAGGCGGCCTGCCCGGCGCGCTGCGTGAAGGGCGTCCCGGCCAGGTCGTCCAGGCGGTCGACGGCCAGGTTGAGCGCGCGCCGGCAGCGGGCGCTGATTTCTAGCAGGGGCAAGTCGCCCGCGTGGGGCAGGTGCGGCGCCAACTCGGCGCGGATGCGCGCCAGGCGGCGCCCGCCGAAAACGGCTTCGTAGCTGGCCAGCCAGGCGTCCAGGAACTGCCGGAAGGCGTTGGCCAGGCGCGCCGGTTCCTCCAGCACGGCCGTTGCGCCACTTTCCGCGGGCGAGACTTCCGCCGCCTGCCGCTGAAACTGGGCCAGCGCGCCCAGCGCCGCGTACAGCGCCCCGGCGTAGAACCACAGCCCGATAACGGGCGCATGCCAGCCCGGGTTTTGGGCCACAAGGGGCAGCGCCAGCATCCCCACGGCCAGCAGCAGCCAGGGCAGCGCAAAGCGGGAGCGCGCAAAGTTGAGCAGCAGCGGGCTGAACCCGGCCAGCCCAAGCGTGACCCCGGCCGCTGCGAGCACGGCCGTTTCTGAGCCCGCTCCCGCCTGCGCGCCCAGCCCGGCAGTTCCCAGCGCGCCCAGCGCTAACACCGCCGCCGGCAGCGCCGCATCCGCCCGGCTAAGGGTAGGCCGAAACGCCCACGCCGCCGCCAGGCCGGCCGCCGCCGCGGCCAGCGCGGCCAGCAGCAACCCCGCCGCGCGCCAGGGCGGCAGCGCCCAGGCCAGCGCCAGTCCGGCCACGACGCCGACCAGCGCCCACAGCGCCCACTGCAAACGGGAGCCGGGCAGCTGGCGCGCCGCGCCGATTAGCGCCGCGCCGGCCGCCAGGTGCAGCAGCCAGATTAGCGCCGCGCGCCAGATGGCGCCGCCCGGCCACAGCAGCGCCGCCAGCGCGAGCAGCGGCAGGGCCAGCAGCAGCGCCAGCACGGCGGGGCGCGCCAGCAAATCCCGCCGCGCCAGCCACTCCAGGCCGCGCTGCGCCTGGCTCCAGCCAAGCTGCCCCAGGGCGTAGAGGGCGGGCGCGACGAGCACGGCCGTTGCCAGCAGCACCACGCCCCGCCCCCACGCGCCGGCCGACCAGAGGGCGCCCACCAGCGGCGTGAGGCGCGTTTGCCAGAAGTAGGCCACCAGCCCCAGGGCGTAGACGCTGTATACCAGCGCCAGGCCGCCGAAAAGGGTGAAAATACGCTCCTCCTGGTTTAGCGCGGCCCAGAAGCGGCGCGGCGCCGGATGGGCGCGCAGCCGCTGCCAGAGCGCGGCGCGCCAGAAGCGCAGGGCGCGCCCGCGCAGGTCGGGCATGTCGAGCCAGTCCATGAGGATAAAGTAGCCGTCCAGCTCCAGCAGCGGGTTGAGGTTGATGAAGACGCTCAGGTAGGCGATGAAGCCGATTTGAAAGAGAAAGCCGCTCCAGAAGGGGCTGAGGCCGTTGGGGAAGGTTAGCGCAACGGCCGTTAGCGCCACGCCCACGAGCCCGCCCACGACCAGGCCGGAATGGGGCCCGGCCCACGAGACGGCGATGCGCGCCCGCCGCGGCGAGAGCCAGACGTCGCGCGTGTCGACAAAAAAGGCGGGGAAGCCCCAGTAAATCAAAAAGCCGCCGCGGTGCAGCTCGCGCCGGTAATGCTTCACCGTCAGCCCGTGGGCCAGCTCGTGGATGCCGATGACCAGCAGGTTGGCCGCGAGCAGGCTGAGGAGGCTCCACCCGCCGCCCGCCGTCAGCGCGACCTGCTCCTGCCAGACCAGCCGCCCAAACAGAAGGCCGCCCACCAGGATGAGCAGCGCCAGCGCCGCCTGCCAGGCGGGCGAAAATAGAGCTTGCAGCCGCCGGTAGAGCGGGGTGAAGAAATCGTCCAGGCCGGTGATGGGGAATTCGGTGTGTAAAAAGGCTTGCAGGATGCGCCGGCCGCGGCCCGCGGGCGCGCGCCTTTCCAGCGCCGCCTCGATCTGCGTGTACATGTCCGTGGGCGTCTCTTGCAAAAAGTGGCCCGCGCGCAGTTCGGCAATCAGCCGCTGCAGCCGCCCAATGGGCAGGGTGCGATAACGCCTGAGGCTGTAGAGCAGCAGCGCTTTGACCGTTTTACGGCCGTCCATCTGCCACCAGAGCGCAAAATCCGCTTCGGAGAGGCGCAGGTAGGCGCGCGCGGCGGGCTGCTTGAGCACGTAGTAAGGCTCGCCGTCCGCTTCCAGGCGCGCGGCAACGACCTGCGGGTTGCGCGCGGGCTTGTAGGCGGCCGGATCGACGGTGGCCTCCAGGTCGGCCCAAAATTCGGCGGGGGTAACGGCCGTGGACATGCGCCAAGTCTAGCACGAGAAGCGGGCCGTGACATCCGCTTGTGTGCGGAGGGGAACCGGGCGCAAATTGCTGCTATAATTCCGCCGACGACAGATGCGCGCCGGCGCGCCGTTCGGCTGAGGCCCCACGCTGAAGCCGCAAAAAATGAAAACGAGCGGGCTGCCCCGGCGGAACGCGTTTATTCCGCATTCCGCACTCCGCAGTTTCAAGGAAGTGAACCATGGGATTTCTGAGAAAGCTTTTTGGCGGCGAGAAGAAGCCATACGTTGATGAGCGCGGCCTCTATTTTTACGTGAAATGTGAGCGCTGCGGCCAGTGCGTGCGCGTGCGCGCCGACAGGCAGTTCGATTTGCTGGACGAGGGGGATGGCTATACCTGGCACAAAACGATCGTCGACAGCCGCTGCTTCCGCCCGATGCCGACGGTGGTGCGCCTGAACCGCAAGTTCGAGGTAGTGAACGCCGAAATTTCCGGCGGGCGCTACATCACGGAGGCGGAGTACGAAGCGTGCCTCGCGGAACAGCAGGCCGCGAAAGCGGCCGCAGCGGCGGCCGCCGCGGAAGAAGAGGAATAACGCGCGCTACGGCCGTTGCGCGGCCTCAATGAGCGCCTGCAACTGCTGCCACGCTTCCGGGTTCGCCGGCAAAGGCTCACGCGAAAGGGCTGCGGGCTTGATGAAGGTGTTCAGCAAATATTCCGGCAGGCCCGGCTCCGGCAGGCTGGCCGTGAAGACGGCCACCATCTCCAGCCGCGGCGCCACAAAAATGGCCTGGCCGGCGTAGCCCAGGGCCGCGTAGGAGCCATCCGCATAGGTCCACCACAGGTAGCCGTACTCGTCGCCGGCCACGGAGGCCGCCGCCCACTCCGCCGGCACGATTTGCCGCCCTTCCCACGCGCCCCCTTGCAGGTAGAGCTGGCCGAATTTGGCCATGTCGCGTGGACGCAGTTCCAGGCCGCTGCCGCCATAGCGCACGCCGCCGGGGTCTGCATTCCAGGGGCCGGGCGTGATCTCCAGGGGCGCAAAGAGCTTTTCCCTGGCGTAAGCGAGTAAATCCCGGTCAAGCGCGGCGGTGAGCACGGCCGCGACGACGTGGGCCGCGCCCGTGTTGTAGGTGAAGCGCGTGCCCGGTTCGGTATAGACCCGGCGATCCAGCACAAACTGGACCCAGTCGTCGGAACGCCGCATCTGGCCCAGCACGTTGTTACGGCCGTACGGCACGGCGAACTCCGGCCACTCCATGCCGGTGCGCATGCGCAGAAAGTCTTCCAGCGTCCACGCCTGCTTGCGCGGCCCGTCGTTTTGCAGCGTGCGGTCGGGGAAAAAGTCCAGCACGCGCGCGTCTACGCTCGCAAGCGCGCCGTCGTCGATGGCAATGCCCACCAGCGCCGAGATGATGCTTTTGGTTACGGAAAAGATGCGGTGGCGCGTTTCCGGTCCCTGCGGGTGATAATAGGCTTCCATGACCAAACGGCCGTTGCGCACAATCAAAATGCTGTCAATTTGGGCCTCTTCCCGGTCGATGAAGGCCAGCATGCGCGCCAACTGCGCCGAATCCATGCCCTGTTCCTCCGGCGTGGCGCGGCGGCTGTCCCAGTAGGGGACGGGCGTCGCGGTGGGCGTGGGAGATGACGTGGCGGTTGGGGAGGGCGTTGCGGTGGACGTCGCCGTGGGGGTCTGGGTCGGCGTGTGGGTCGGCGTGGCCGTGTGGGTGGGCGCCGGGGGTGGCGTGGGGGACGCGGTGACAGAAGCGGCCGTTACCGCCGCCCCGCCGCGGCAGCCCGCCAGCAGCCACATGCTGACCAACAGCCACGCGCTGCCCCGCAGCAACCATGTGCTGCCCCGCAGCAACCACGTGCTGCCGCGCAGCAACCACGTGCTGCCCTGCAGCAACCAGGCCCAGACTACACGCATGACGTCACGCCTCAATCAGGCCTGCGCCGCGGCTTTGCGCTGCCGAATCCAGGCCTGTACCGCCTCTGGGGACATGACCGCCGGATTGCCCAACGCGTTGGGTTCGGCCGTTTGCAGCGCCGGCGGCAGATGGTTGATCAGCAGCTCCAGGTCGGCGGCGCTGTGGATTTCTTCGTCCAGCACGCGCGCCATCGCGCGATTGTGGGGCACGCCGCGCGCGCGCACGGCCGTTACCAGCCCCTTGAGCAGCGTTTCCCAGGTCGTCATCGGCCCCTGCACCAGCGAGGCCGATTCGGCAAACGAGTCGATGAAGGCAAAGGGTACGCTGACAAACGGTTCGTCGCGGGCAATCAGCGCCAAAATCCAGTCGGTATCAAACGAAAAGTCGTAGACGGACGGGCTGTGCAGGATGTCCGCCAGCAAATCGCGCGCGTACAGCTTGAAGGCGGCCTGCGTATCCTTGAGACCGCGTGAGAAAATGGCGTGGCCCACCATGCGCTGCATGTGGCGCAGCAGCCCGATGCCGATGCCCCAGCGCGTCGCCTGCTTTACGAGCACGGCGTCAGGATGTTGGCGGTTGCCCAACACGGCGCGGCAGCCATCGACCAGAAAGGGCTCCAGCAGCAGCCCAATCTGGCCTAAATGCACCGAGTTGTCGGCGTCGGTGTAGACCACGGCGTCGACGCCGTCGGCCAGGGCTTGCAGGCAGCCGTAGATGATTGCTCCACCCTTGCGTGAGTCGTCGGCGGAGGGCAGGCGGGCCAGTGGACCGTCGGCGGTGGGTACGGCGCCGGCCAGGAAGCGTACGCTGACCCGGTCGCCGAGGGGATGCCCGGCGGCGATGGCCTGCGCAAGGCGACCGCTGCCGTGCGGATCGCCGTCGTCGACGGCGTATAGCTGCCAGGTAACGGCCGTGCCTTCCGTAGCCCAGCGCAGTTGTTCCAGCTTCACGCGCAGCGAATCCTCCCCGTTGGGGTTGGCGGCGCTTTTGGGATGCAGGCGATTGTGTTCGCCCCACATGGCGAAGACCACGCCCAGCTTGACCGGTTGGCGGTTGGCCAACAGGAAGCGGCGCGATTTGACCAGCTTGCTCGCGATTTTGAACTCCAGCGGCGTCTCCGGCCGGCGGGCCGCGTCGTCCAGCCCGGCCAGCGTCGCCGGCGACAGGGCCAGCAGCGCTTCCGCCAGGCGGTAGAGGCTGGCCTGGTCGGCCGATTCGGTCAGGTCAAAACGCGTTTTGGCCTGGGCCAACAAGGTCTGCGGAATGTGGGTCGTTTGCATCATCATCTCCTTCGTAAATCGGGCATCCCCGTCCGATAAACGCCCGAGCAGGGATGTTCGGACGACAATTTTTGTTCATTGAACGACCATCGCCTGACAACGCCGCTTACTTTTCGA
>Ga0209498_1002502_pt1 | contig 11052 bp, 12 predicted proteins | sample WalLakDeSediment_FD_184131 | JGI IMG/M metagenome (GOLD analysis project Ga0209498, IMG submission 184131) | Lake sediment microbial communities from Walker lake, Nevada to study Microbial Dark Matter (Phase II) - Walker Lake 11/02/13 Deep... | ecosystem: Environmental > Aquatic > Freshwater >...
AAGATCTTGTGACCGTCTGGTCATGTCAACGGCACTCCAGCCTCCGCAATGGCCCCGAAGGAGGCCGGATCCAGGCTCGCCCCCCCCACCAAGACCCCGTCCACGTCCTGGGCCCGGAGGAGCTCGGCGGCGTTTTCGGCTTTCACGCTGCCACCGTACAGGATGGGGGTGTGATCCGCCCGGGCGTCCCCCAGCTTCTCCCTCAAGCGAGCCCTGAGCATCCCGTGGGCTTGGGAGGCATCGTCGGGGGTGGCGGTCTCGCCGGTGCCGATGGCCCACACCGGCTCGTAGGCCAGAAGGAAGCTCTCGTCCTGGTCTCCGGCCACGGCGGGCAGGAAGGCGTCGAGCTGGCCCAGGATCACCTCCTGGAGACGACCCTCCCTGCGCTCCTCCAGCGTCTCCCCAACGCAGACCACCGGGACCAGTCCAGACTTCAGGGCCGCCTCCACCTTCCTCACCACGTCTTCATTGCTCTCCCCGAAGACGTGGCGTCGCTCGGAATGTCCCACCAGGACGTGGGTGGCGCCGGCAGCCTTGGCCAGGGAGGCCGAGATCTCACCGGTGAAGGCTCCCGCCGGCTCCCAGTAGATGTTCTGCACGCCCAGGGCCACGGGCGGATCCGGGGGGCGGGTCTCAAGGGCCGCAGCCAGGGACACGAAGGGTGGAAAGACGAGGAGCTCCGGGTCTCGGCCCGGCGGGAACCGGGGCCGGAACGCCTGGAAGAACTCCCTCACCTCCCGGGGGTCCATGTTCATCTTCCAGTTCCCGGCGATGACCGGCCTGGGCTTCATGATGCTCCTCCTTCACGGGTCTGAAGGGCCGCCACCCCCGGCAGGACGGATCCGGAAAGGAACTCCAGGGAAGCTCCGCCGCCGGTGGAGACATGGCTCAGGCGGTCCGCCACTCCCGCCGCCTCCGCCGCCGCCGCCGAGTCTCCCCCCCCCACGATGGTGGCCCCTCCCCTCTCCGTCACCGCCGCCACGGACTGGGCCACGGCCAGGGTGCCGGCGGCGAAGGGGGCCAGCTCGAAGACCCCCATGGGACCGTTCCAGATGACCGTCTCGGCGCCTGCCAGGGCGTTGGCGAATAGCTCCCGGCTCCCCGGGCCAATGTCCCCGATCCGGTCCCCTGACCCCACTTCGTCCCGGGCCACGACCCGGGTCTCGGCTTCGGCCCCGATCTCGGGGGCCACCACGCAGTCCACCGGAAGGAGGATCCGATCACCCCCTTCCTCCAGGAGGCTCCGGGCAAGCTCCACCCGGTCGTCCTCCACCAGGGAGTCCCCCGTCTCCAGGCCCAGGGCCCGGAAGAAGGTGTTGGCCATGGCGCCGCCCACCAGGAGCCGATCCACACGAGGGAGGAGGGAGCGGATGACGTCGATCTTCCCCGAGATCTTGGCACCGCCCAGGATGGCCACGAAGGGGCGCTCAGGCTCTTCCAGGGCCATACCCAGGTAGCGGAGCTCCTTCTCCATGAGGAAGCCCGCCACCGCTTCCCCTCCCTTCTCCCGGATCCGCTCAGCCACCCCCACGGTTGAGGAGTGGGCCCGATGGGCGCTCCCGAAGGCGTCGTTCACATAGAGATCTCCGTAGGCGGCCAGGGCGGCGGAGAGATCGGGATCGTTCTTCGTTTCCCCGGGGTGGAAGCGCGTGTTCTCGAGGAGGAGAAGCTCTCCGCCCTTCAGCCCCTCCACGGCCTCCCGGGCATCGGGGCCCACCAGGGCCGGGCTGAACTTCACCGGGAAGTCCAGGAGGGTTGCCAGGTGCTCCGCCACCGGCCGGAGGGAGAAGGCGGGATCCGGCTCCCCCTTCGGCCGCCCCAGGTGGGAGGTGACCACCAGGGCCCCGCCCCGCTCCAGGAGGTACGTGAGCGTGGGGAGGGCCTGCACCATCCGGATGTCGTTGGTTAGGCGGCCATCCTTGTCCATGGGAACGTTGAAGTCGACCCGCACCAGGATGCGGCTGCCTGCCACGCGGCTCTGGGGAAGGTCGGTAACGGTGAGGACTGGCATGATGCTTCTCTCCGGGGTTCGTGATGGGAGGACCGGGAGAAGATAGAAGAGCCCCCCCGGGCTCACAACGGGGGCCCGGGGGGGGATGAGCATCCGGGCCTCCGGTGCCGGGGCCCGGGGGAGCGGCTCTATAGCGCCCTGTCCGGGGGCTCAAGCTCCGGTTTCAGGCTTTCGGGATCCGGCACGAAGCGGATGGTGAACTCCACCCAGGTCCCAACCGGGACCCCGTCCCGGGTGGCGGGCTCGAATCGGAGGTCCCTGGCGGCCCGCATGGCGGCGTGGTCCAAGCCCGGGAAGCCCGAGCCCTCCCGGATCTGGATGTTGTCGGGCACGCCCAGGCTGTCCAGCCAGAACATGACCCGGACGGCCCCGCCGACCCCCGCCCTCTGGAGAGCCATGGGATAGTGGGCTTGGATGATCCTCTCCGTCTCCTGGCCATGGAGGAGCTGGGGAAAGGTAACCTCCCGGGCCGGGAGGAAAGGCTCCCATGCTTCCATCGTCACGGGCTCAGGGGGAGTCTCTTGGGCAGCCGGGGCAACGGGTACCGCCGGCGGGGCCGGGGGCACGTCCACCCGGACCCCGGGCAGCCGGGTCTCCTGGGGAGGCGGTGTCACCGCGGGGGCCGTCTCCCCCAGAAGGGCCCGCACCACGTCCCAGACGGACGCCCGAGCTGCGGGCACGGCAAGTCCTGTGACCATGAGCCCCGCCAGGCCCGCCGCCAGGAGCATACGGACCCAGGGCGTGGACCTCTCGGAGGAGGCTTTTTGGCGGGCCTCCCAGGCCCGGGCCAGCTCCGCCTCCAGCTCGGGAGCGAAGGAGGGCCGTTCCTCCACCCGGATGGCGGAAAGCTCCCGGTCCAACTCCTGTAGATCCGCCGGGAGGGTGGCCCGGAACTCCGGATCGGAAGGACTGTGGGTTCGACTCATGACTACCAGTTCCTCTTCCTCATCTAGGCTTGCAGGGCATCCACCGCAGCCCTGAGGCGGGCCAGGGCCCGGTGGATCCGCACCCCCGCCGCATTGTGGGAGATTCCCAGGAACTCCGCCACCTCCTGGTTGGAGAGGCCCGCGCCGTACCGGAGAGAAAGAATCTCCTGGTCCGCCATCTTCAGGGAGCGCTTGGCATTCAGAAGGCCTTCGGTTTGCTCCTGCTGGAGCAGCCTCTCCTCCTGGCTGGGGGCGTCCGCCACCAGGTCCGGAACCCGGTCCAGGGACACGTGGAGGGAAGAGCGCCGCTTCAGGGACCGGAGGTGGTCGGTGACGGCGTTGCGGGCGATCTTCAGGAGCCAGGTCTTGGGAGAGGCCCGCTCCGGGTCATACCGGTCCAACGCCCTAAGGGCCTTGAGAAAGACCTCGGAGGTCACGTCCTCCGCCGCTTCCCGGGTGGGCAGGCGAAAGCGGACGTAGCGGTAGACCCTGGGCCGATGGTCCCGGAACCATTCCCCGAAGTCCGGGGGAAGCCTGGGTTCGGCTCGGGGTCGGGCGGCGGAGCCCGACGTAGGAGTCACCTCGTCCCTGATCATCATCGAACCGATATACGGCGGCTCCGGGGCAGGGATTACAGCCAACCCCGGAGCCGCACCGCGGCGATCCCTGGCCTGTGGGGGCCCGGGACGGAACGGGGTCAGGCCCTAGAGGCGCTCTCCCACGAACCGGATGAGATCCACAATCCGCTCCGAGTACCCCCACTCGTTGTCGTACCAGGCCAGGACCTTCACCAGGTTCCCGCCCATGACGGCGGTGCTGGGGGCGTCCACGATGGAGCTGGCGGAGTGACCCACGAAGTCCACCGAGACCAGGGGCTCCTCCGAGACGTGGAGAATCCCCTTCAGCCTTCCCTGGGCCGCCTGGCGGAAGGCGTCCACCACCTTCTCGGCGGTGGTGGCCTGCTCCACCTCCACGGTGAGATCCACGAGGGAGACGTTGGAGGTGGGGACCCGGATGGACATGCCGTCCATCTTCCCCTCCACCTCAGGTATCACCAGGGAGGTGGCCCTGGCAGCCCCCGTGGTGGTGGGGATCATGGACACCGCTCCCGCCCGAGCCCGGCGGAGGTCCTTGTGGGGGGTGTCCAGGAGGACCTGGTCGTTGGTGTAGGAGTGGATGGTGGTCATGAGGCCCTTGCGGATCCCGAAGCTGTCCAACAGGACTTTCACCACCGGTGCGAGGCAGTTGGTGGTGCAGGAGGCGTTGGAGATGATGTGGTGCTTCTGGGGATCGTACTTGTCCTCGTTCACGCCCAGGACGATGGTGATGTCCTCCTTCTTGGCCGGGGCGCTGATGATGACCTTCCTGGCCCCGGCCTCCAGGTGCTTGCCAGCCCCTTCCCGATCCCGGAACCTGCCGGTGGACTCCACCACCACGTCCACCCCCAGGTCTTTCCAGGGGAGGCTTGCCGGATCCCTTTCACTGAAGACCTTCACCTCGTCCCCGTCCACTACGAACCCCGCCTCGGAGGCTTCCACGGTGCCGGGATAGGTCCGGTGGACCGAGTCGTACTTGAGGAGGTGGGCCAGGGTGCGATTGTCGGTGAGATCGTTCACCGCCACGAAATCCAGGTCCTTCCGCCCTCCCTGCTTGGCGGCTCTGAGGACCAGGCGTCCGATTCGTCCAAATCCGTTGATGGCAACTTTGACGGCCATGGAGAAGACCTCCTGGGTGAAAGGCTAGGGTACGGAAATCAAAGCGGGTTCATTCCCGGGCGCCACCGGCATCGCCCGCTGCGAAAGGGAGAGCCCTGGCGAAGGTGAGGAGGTGCACCGATCCTGCCCCTCCCTCCTTCAAGGCCTCCACCGCCGCGAGGGCCGTGGCCCCGGTGGTGAGCACGTCGTCGATGAGAATCACCTCCATCCCCCTGACGCGGGAGCCGAGGCCGGGACGGAAGCGGAACGATCCAGCCACGTTCCTCCGCCGTTCCTGGGAGCCCAAGCGGACCTGGGTGCGACCGCCCGGACGCTCCAGGGCTTCCACCAGGGGGACTCCCCTGAGCCTGGCCACCACCCCGGCCAGGACTTTGGCCTGATTGTATCCCCGCTCCCTCCTCCGCTGTTCCGTAGTGGGTACCGGCACGGCCACGGCCCGGCCCTGGATGGGGAGGGGGACCGCCGCCATCCTGGACCCCATCATGGCCCCGAGGGCCTCCCATCCGCCGTATTTCAGGGCGTGGACCAACGTGTCCGCGGGAGGCTCCAGTACCACCGCCCCCCGGGCCGATACCAGGAGAGGGGGCCAGTCCATGCACTCCAGGCAGGTTTCCCCTGGGGGGCTGCCCGTTCCAAGGGGGAGATGGCAACGGGGGCAGCGGGGAGGCGGTGGTGGCCGGAGCCTGGTGCGGCAACGGCCGCACACCAGCCCCTCGCCGTCCTCCGGAGGGATCCGGTCCCGGCAGCCCAGGCACGCCCGGGGCAGGAAGAGCTCCAGGAGCTCCCGGGCCAGGGCCGGGACCGGGTTCATGGCCGATGCCGCCCTTGCTGGGATGGGAAAGGGGTCATGGCGGAGGATGCCCTGGAACAGTCCCAAAAGGGGTCACCGCCTCAGCCGCCCTTCCAGGGCCGTTCGCATGACCCGCAGGGAGGGTTTGCCGCCCCACCAGCATTGAAAAGCCCCCGCCGCTTGCTGGATCAGCATCTCCGAACCGTCGGCGGCCCTGATACCAAGCTCCCGGGCTGCCGCAACGAAGGGGGTGGCTCCGCACCGGCAGACCACGTCCAGGACGCCTCCCACCCGGCTCAGGCGATGAAGATCCATGGGCAAGGGATCGTCAGGCTCAAGGCCGAGGCGGGTTGTGTTCACCACCAGGTCGAAAGCCTTGCCGTCCAGATCCCTGGCGTGATCAACCACCCGGACCTTCGCTCCCCCGATCCGACGGGCCACCACCCGTGCCCGATCACGAGTGCGGTTCAGAAGGTGAACCTCCTCCGCGCCCCCCTCCACCAGGGCGAGAAGCCCGGCTCGGGCAGCGCCACCGGCCCCCAGAACCAGGACCCTCAGGCCCTCCGGGGGGCTCCCGAGGAATACCTCGACGGCCTTGGAAAACCCTTCCACATCGGTGTTTTCGCCATGGATCCTGCCCTCGGAGAACCAGAAGGTGTTGCAGGCGCCGGTTCGCTTCACGGCGGAGGAGGAGACGTCCAACACGGTGGCAGCCTTCTCCTTGTGTGGAAGGGTGATGTTTCCCCCCCCACCGCTCCGGGCCAGGCCCCTCATGAACCCCACAAGATCCTCTGGACCGGACCGGAGGGCCACGTACACACCGTCCAGCTCCAGGTCGGCCATGGCGGAGTTGTGGACGGTGGGGGAGAGAGAATGGGTCACCGGATCTCCCAGAAGGGCGAATACCCGGGTGTTCGAGGTAACCTCCGGCATGCCTAATCTCTTTCTCCGGCCAAGCGCTTCATGGCCAGGGTGACATATCGTTGCAGGATCTCCAGCGTCTCCACGTATACGGCGTCGTCCCCTCCGAAGGGATCGGGCACTGCCAGGCCCCCGGTCCCTTCCTCCCCTTCACGACCTGCGGCAAAGGCCCCCAACAGAGCCACCTTCTCAGCCCCACCAAGAGCCTGGACGGCATGGACGTGGGAGGGTGCCATGGCCAGGATCACATGGGCCCATTCCACCAGCTCCCGGGAGAGGAGGCTGGCGGAGTGGCCTTCCAGGGAGAGGCCTTCCTTTCCCACGACCCGTCGGGCCCCGGCGCTGGCCGGCGAGCCCGGCAGGGCGGAGGTGCCGGCGGAGCGGATCTCCAAGGTTCCCAGCCCCGAGGTGGGAGCCAGGCTCCCTGCCAGGACTTCAGCCATGGGGCTTCGGCAGGTGTTGCCGCTGCAGACGAAGAGGAGCCGGAGAGGGGCGGCTCCGGTGCCGGGGTAGTCAGGCTGGACCATGGATCTCCGGAAGGACGCATCGAAGGCGGTGAAGGGGAACGGCCCCCGCCCGGAGCACCACGGGTTCGGGGCCGGTGCAGTCCACGATGGTGGAGGGCTCGGAGGGGGTGAGGGTTCCACCGTCCAGGACCCAGAGTCCCTCGCCGGCTCCCAAAGCCACCGCCACCGATAAGGCCTCCTGGGCGGAGAGGGCCGGCGGCCCACCGGGTTGGTTCGCTGAGGTGGACACAAGGGGCTCTCCGGCCCGTTCCACCACGGCCCGGGCCACCGGATGGGGGCTCACCCGCACCGCCACCCCTCCCTCCTGGCTTCGCACCCCTTCAGGGAACCTCCGGGAAGGATCCCGAAGCACAAGGGTGAGGGCGCCGGGCCAGAAGACCTCCGACAGCTCCCGGGCCTGGGGAGTCCAGGCCAGATCCGACACGGACCCGGCATCCGGAACCAGGACCAGGAAGGGCCTGTCACCTTCCCTTCCCTTCAAGCGGCGAACCTCCCTCAGGAGGGGCTCCTGGAGGAGGCAACTGAGGCCGTAGACGGTCTCCGTGGGCATGGCCACGATCCCCTGCCTCCGGAGGTGGTCCACCACCTGGTCCACGAGCTCCGGCGCCGGGGTCCCAAGCCGGACGTCCAGCATGCGGGGTCCCACTAGGCCACCTCCGCCTGGAGGAGCATCTCCGCAAGGGCCAGGTCCCCGGGCTGGGTGATCTTCATGTTGGAGGCGCTCCCGGGAACCATCACCACCTGCCCCCCGGCCCGTTCCACCAGGGCCGCATCGTCCGTGTCAGCCAACCCGGCCCCCATCCCCTCACGGTAGGCCCTCAGGATCATCTCCCTGGGAAATACCTGGGGGGTCTGGGCATGCCAGATCCGCTCCCGGGGAGGGGTCCTCACGATCCTCCCTTCCCCATCCACTTCCTTGAGCGTGTCCACGGCGGGCCAGCCCGCCACCGCACCCCGGTCGGGACGCACCGCCGCCAGACAGCGGTCGATGATGGCCCGGCTCACCAGGGGGCGGGCGGCATCGTGCACCGCCACTACCTCCACCTCGGGGGGAAGGGCTTCCAGGGCAGCCAGGACCGACTCACCCCTCGTGGCCCCCCCACGGACCAACCGGATCCTGGAGGGGTCCGCCGCCGGAAGCCACCCGGGAGGCCGGAGGAGATCTTCCTCCCCCAGGGCAACCACCACGGCCCGAACCCACGGGTGGTGCAGGAAGGGTCGGATGGACCTGAGGAGGATGGGCTCTCCGGCCAGATCGAGGAACGGCTTGCGGACTCCACCCATTCGGGCACCGCCCCCGGCGGCGGGCACCGCCACACCCACCACCCAGGCCATCCCCCCCTCCTGGAGCCGAGAGGCCATGGACGGGGCCTCAGCGCACAGCCGGGGCACCGCTTCCGGAGCGGCGGCCCCCGGATCCGGGGAATTCCCCGGGCTCCCGGGCCGTGACGGAATCGAAGCGGGTATAGGCCTTGTGGAAGAAGAGCTCCACCGTGCCGGTGGGTCCGTTTCGTTGCTTGGAGATCACGAGCTCCGCCTTCCCCTCCAGGGAGTTTCCGTCCTTGTCCACGGTGCCATAGTAGTACTCGGGCCGGTACAGGAACATGACCAGATCGGCATCCTGTTCGATGGAACCGGACTCCCGGAGATCGGAAAGCTGGGGCCGCCGGTCGGTCCTCTGCTCCGGCGCCCGGCTGAGCTGGCTCAGGGCCACCACCGGCACCTCCAACTCCCGGGCCAGGGCCTTGAGGCCCCGGGAGATCTCGCTCACCTCCTGCACACGGCTCTCGGTCCGGCCGTGGCTGGCCATGAGCTGCATGTAGTCGATGACCAGGAGGCCGATGTCCGTCTCGGCCTTCAACCGCCGGGCTTTGGCCCGCATCTCCAGCACCGTGCTCCCCGGGGAATCGTCGATCCAGACCGGTGCGGTGTTCAGGTGCCCGGCGGCGGCGGCCAGGCGCTTGTACTCCTCGTCGGTGAGCTCCCCTCGTCGGAGACGCTGGCTGTCCACCCGGCCCTCGGAGCAGAGCATTCTCTGCACCAGCTGCTCCTTGGACATCTCAAGAGAGAAGAGGGCCACCGGGATGTTGTGCTCGATGGCGGCGTTCTGGGCCACGTTCATGACCCAGGCGGTCTTGCCCATGGAAGGCCGGCCCGCCACGATGCACAGGTCGCCCTTCTGGAGCCCGCTGGTGAGGCGGTCGATGTCCGGGAAGCCCGTGGAAACCCCGGTGATGCCCGACTTCGATTCCTGGAGCCTCTCGATGTGCTCGAAGGTGGGCCAGAGGATCTCCTTGATCCACAGGAACCCTCCCCGGTCATGGCTCTGGGCAACCTTGAAGATCCGCTGCTCCGCCTCGTCCAGGACCTGCTCCACAGAGCGCTCACCCTGGTCATAGACGTCCCGGATGATGATGGAGGCGGCCTCGATGAGGTGCCGCAACAGGGCCTTCTCCCGCACGATCTTCGCGTGGAACTCGATGTTGGCGGCGGTGGGCACCGCATCCAGCAGCTCCGCCAGGTAGGGGAGACCTCCGGCGGCCTCCAGCTCACCCGTCTTCTTCAGGTCCTCGCTCAGGGTGATGACATCGATGACGTCGCCCCGCTCGAAGAGCCGCACCATGGCTCGGTAGAGGCGTCGGTGGGCCTCCCGGTAGAACATGGAGTCCCGGATGATCTCCACCGACCTGGCCACGGCGTCCCTGTCGATGAGCATACCCCCCAGGACCGACACCTCGGCCTCCGGGGAGAAGGGAGGCTGCCGGTCGAACTCCGCCGGGGACTGCACAGTCGTGGGATCTGGAGGGTTCACGGTCTCGCGGTCTTTCCAATGCAGCCGGTTTCCGGCCGGTCAGGCCCCGGCCCCGGGCCTCAGGCTCCGTCCATGACCTGCCGGAGGAGTTGGAGATCCTCCCAGGTGGACCGGGTCCATCCCGGGTTCCTGAGGAGGGCGGCGGGATGGTAGGTCACCACCACCGGCACCCCTTCGTAACTATACACTTCACCCCGGAGTTGACCCAGGGACAGCTCACGCCCGCTGAGATAATGCCCCGCGAAGGCACCCAGGGCCAGGATGGCCTCCGGTCCGATGAGCCCGATCTGACGGGCCAGGAACGGGGAGCAGGCCTCGATCTCCCCCGGAAGAGGGTTCCGGTTCCCGGGGGGCCGGCACTTCAGGACGTTGCAGATGTAGGCGGAGCTGCCCCTGGACAGGCCGATGGACCCGAGGAGAAGGTCCAGGAGCTTTCCCGCCGGTCCCACGAAGGCCAGGCCGGTCTTGTCCTCCTGCGCCCCCGGAGCCTCCCCCACCACAATGAGGCGTGCCCCGGGGGTCCCGTCGGAGAAGACCACGTTGGTGCGGGTCTCCGCCAGGTTGCAGCGAGTGCAGGCCAGGGCTTCCGCCCGGAGGGCTTCATACCCTTCCGGGGAGGGTCCCACGAACTCCCCAGGGGCCGTGGGGGGCCGGATCGGGTCCACCGGAGGGCTTGTCACGGCCCGTCCTGAGGACCGGGGCCCGCCCTCCAGGGGCTTCCCCCCTTTCGGGGTCGCCGGGCCGCCACTCTCCTGGGCATGGCCCGGGGCCCCCTCGCTCCGGATCCGGGCAGCCTCCACCAGCTCCATCAACTCCCGGGCCCTCAGATCACTAAGGAAGATGGGGTCGCCACCGAGCTCCCCCTGCTGCCGCAGGTGCCGCGCCAGCAGGCCCGCCGGGATCCGTTGGCGCCCCGTCACCCAACTTCCTGGACGAGATGGGTGAGACGGTCCAGGATCTTCTCCGCCACCTCGTCCTTCGGCAGGAGGGGGAGCTCCTCTGCCACGCCGTCGGCGTCCAGGAGTGTCACGCGGTTCGTCTCCACCTCGAAGCCGGCCCCCTCCTCCAGGGCGCTGTTGGCGGCGATGAGATGGAAGCCCTTCTCCTTCAACTTCCTCCGGGCGTTCTCCCGGAGGTCCTCCGTCTCCAGGGCGAACCCCAACGCCACGGCCCCGGTCTTGCGGCCCTCCAGGGTGGCCAGGGCGATGTCCGCCGTGGGAGCCAGGCGCAGATCCAGGCCGTCTCCCTTGCGGGACCTCTTCAGCTTGTGGCCCTTGGGCTCCTCGGGACGAAAGTCCGACACCGCGGCGGCGAAGCAGAGGACGTCGGCCCGGGAGAGATGGGAGAGAA